>Ga0209629_10001610_pt1 | contig 14507 bp, 10 predicted proteins | sample TergutCu122P5_FD_187286 | JGI IMG/M metagenome (GOLD analysis project Ga0209629, IMG submission 187286) | Cubitermes ugandensis P5 segment gut microbial communities from Kakamega Forest, Kenya - Cu122 P5 (SPAdes) (version 2) | ecosystem: Host-associated > Arthropoda: Insects > Digestive system...
GTATCCCTATACTTCGTTGCCCCACACTTCGATTTTGGTAAAACTTTTTCAAAACGAAAAGCCGCAAATCGCTCTTATGGGGGCTACGAGCATCGGCAGGGATTTAGGACCTCGTGTATCTTCTGCTTTATTCAGCGGTTTAACGGCTGATTGTACGGCTTTGGAAATCGGGGATTATGAAGAAAAAAAGGAAGGAAAAACCTACACCAATCTTTTGTATCAAATACGTCCCGCTTTCGGAGGAAACATTGTAGCAACGATTATCAATCCCGACAATCGTCCGCAAATGGCAACAGTTCGCGAAGGCGTAATGAAAAAAGAGATTTTGGCTGCCAATTATAAAGGAAAAATTATTACACATGAAGTGAATCAATATGTTTCCGATACCGACTTTGCAGTAAACATTATTGAACGTCATATCGAATCTTCCAAAGTAAATATTAAAAATGCAAACATCATAGTTTCGGGAGGTTATGGAATGGGGTCGAAAGAAAACTTCGGCTTGCTTTATGACTTGGCAAATACAATCGGGGCAGAAGTCGGCGCTTCTCGTGCTGCCGTTGATGCAGGATTTGCCGAACACGAACGTCAAGTCGGACAAACCGGCGTTACCGTTCGCCCGAAGCTATATATTGCTTGCGGCATTTCAGGTCAGATTCAGCATATTGCAGGAATGCAAGATTCTTCGATTATTATTGCTATAAACAATGATCCTAACGCTCCAATCAATAATATTGCTGATTTTGTAATTACAGGAGATGTGGAAGTAGTTATCCCAAAGATGATTAAGTATTATAAAAAGAACAGTAAATAATGGCTAATTTTTATTCAGATAATCCGAATTTACACCACTACTTGCATCATCCCTTGATGAAACGCATTGTGGAGTTAAAAGAACGAAATTACGCGGAAAAAGATTTGTTCGATTATGCACCTTTTAATTATGAAGATGCCTTGGACAGTTATGAGAAAGTAATGGAAATTACGGGAGAAATTCTTGCCGATGTAGTTGCCCCCAATGCCGAAGCAGTTGATGCAAGCGGACCGAAAGTAGTAAACAACAGGGCTATTTACGCTCCTGAAACAGTTGAAAACTTAAACGTTACCAAGCAAGCAGGATTGATGGGACTTTCTATGCCGCGCCGTTACGGAGGGCTGAATTTCCCGATGGTTACATTCATCATGGCTTCCGAAATGGTTGCTCGTGCCGATGCAAGTTTCTGCAACATCTGGGCTTTGCAGGATTGCGCCGAAACCTTGTATGAATTTGGCGATGAAGCGCAGTGTCAAGAATTTATTCCTCGCGTTTGCGCCGGCGAAACCATGTCGATGGATTTAACCGAACCCGATGCCGGTTCTGACTTGCAAGCGGTGATGCTGAAAGCTACCTACGACGAAGCCAATGATTGCTGGCGGTTGAACGGCGTTAAACGATTCATTACCAACGGAGATTCGGATATTCATTTAGTGCTTGCCCGTTCGGAAGAAGGAACGAAAGACGCTCGCGGACTTTCGATGTTTGTTTATGATAAGCGTGATGGAGGCGTGAATGTTCGCCGTATCGAAAATAAAATGGGTATCAAGGGAGCGCCGACCTGCGAATTAACGTATAAAAACGCTAAAGCGCAGTTGTGCGGTTCTCGCAGAATGGGTTTGATTAAATACGTTATGTCGTTGATGAACGGAGCTCGATTGGGTATTATGGCGCAATCGACCGGCATATCGGAAGCTGCATATCGCGAAGCGCTCGAATATGCTAAGGAACGGAAACAATTCGGGAAAGCCATTATTGAGTTCCCTCCGGTTTATGAAATGATAGCCAATATTAAAGCAAAATTGGACGGTTCACGCGCGATTCTCTATGAGACTTCCCGCTTTGTCGATATGTATAAATTATTGGAAGATATTGAAAAAGAACGCAAATTGGACGATGTTGAAAAAGAAGAATTAAAAAAATACAAAAAGCTTGCCGATGCTTATACGCCTCTTAGTAAAGCTCTTACAAGCGAATACGCCAATCAAAATACCTACGATTGCGTTCAGATACACGGCGGTTCGGGTTATATGAAAGATTATCCCTGCGAACGCTATTATCGCGATGCACGGATAACCAATATCTACGAAGGAACAACACAGCTACAGGTGATAGCCGCTATTCGCCACGTTCTTACGGGGACTTATCTTGCTCAGATGAAAGCGTATCAGACAGAAACACTGAATCCCGAATTAGACGGATTGAAAGCCCGCCTGGCACATTTGGTTGAAATCTATGAAAAGTTGGTTCCGAAAGTTACCGATACCAAAGACAACGAATACATTGATTTTCACGCTCGCCGGTTGGTTGAATGCGCCGGATATATTTGCATCGGCTATCTTTTGCTTTCAGACGCCGACAAGGCGCCGGAAGAATTCAGACGTTCGGCGGAAGTGTATATCAATTATGGTGAAACGGAAGTAAAGAAAAACAAAGAGTTTATTGAAGGATTTCCTGTTGAAAATCTGCAATATTATAAATAACCTAACCCTAACAGGGTTTTAAACCCTGTTAGGGTTTTACTTTAACGTATTTGCATACAAATTTTTATCGGAAAGAACTTCTACCGCCTTATTCAAAACATTATCATCCTTTAAGGAATAGATAATTTCACCTTTGGCATAATAATAATGCTGCATAATCTGTTTAGCTAATATATCGGATAATTCGGATTTGTGATATTCCAAATCCCTGTTCAAATCAGGCTTTAATTTGTTTTCCAAAGCTGTAAATTCTTCGGAAGCCGCCGGAAGATAACCTTCAAAATCCATAATTTCTTTCAGGTTTTTCATTGCATCTTCGCTTTGCCGGTCATAAGTGAAATTCTTTGATTGGACAAACGTTTTGAATGATTCGTAAATATCATCCGACAAAACAAATTGTTCGGGAGAAGCTATTTGGGAATGTTTCGTCCGCCATTCGGTTGCAAAATCAAAAAATAAATTATCCCTATCCAAATAATAAGCGATGGTCGATGTCTTTTTTTCCTCCACAACAAAATCGGGAGTGATTCCTCCGCCGTTTCGTACCGGACGACCTTTTGACGTATGAAAAACAGAGGTCAAACTATCCGGAATATAAGAGGCGTTTCCATCTTCATTCCGGTGTGAATAATCGATAGCTTGAATATTTCGTCCGCTGGGAATATAGTATTTGGCTGTAGTTACTTTCAATTCTCCATTATAAGGCAATGGGCGGGGCGATTGTACCAAGCCTTTTCCAAAGGTACGAGTCCCAATAATTACCGCCCTGTCTAAATCTTGAAGCGTTCCCGCTAAGATTTCGGAAGCGGAAGCAGAGCTGTTATTTACCAATACCACTAAGGGTATATCCGGCGCAATCGGCTGTTGAGTAGCGCGATAAGTACGGTCTAACTGGCGGAATTTTCCTTTCATCGTCAATAGCAATTCACCTTTTGGAAGAAAATAATTCAATATTTGAAGGCAATTTTCTACCACACCGCCCCCATTGTCCCGAACATCAATAATCAGCGATTCAATTCCTTTATTTGTCTTCAAATCGTCTAATGCAGCTTTTACGTTTTCAGCCGAGTGGGTTGTAAATCCCGAAAGATAAATATAGCCTATGTTTCCGGGTAATACGCCATAGTATGTTACCGGATTTTTTTGTAATTGTTTCCGCTCAATAATTATTTCTCTTGGTTTACTTTCTCCGGAACGCAGAAATTTAATTTTTACTTTCGTATTTGCCGGACCTTTCAAATGAGAACCGGCATAATCAGCGTCTTTCCCATCCAAACTTACATCATCAATTGTCAGCAAAATGTCGCCGGCTTGAAGTCCGGCAAGCGCCGCCGGCATCCCTTCGTAAGGTTCTCCGATTATTGTCTTTCCAGCTACAAAATTGAGTCCTGCGCCGATTCCTCCATATTCGCCGGTAGTTTGTTCCTCGAATGTTGATGTTTCTTCTTCCGAATAATATATGGTATAAGGATCTAAACGACGTAACATAAATGAAATATTGTCTTGAATCGTTTTCTTTATGTCAATGGAATCAACATATAACAAATTCAATTCTTTAAATAAGGCATTATAAATATCCAAATATTTGGCAATATCAAAATGCGTTTGCTCCGAAAGTTGCGCACGAGCGTTAAGGGAAATGAACATCCCGATTACGAATAATCCCGTAATTCTAATTTTTAATCTGGAAATTAGAATATTAATTAATTGTTTCATAATATTTTATATATAATCAAGCAATATTCTCTATCAATAATGATATTCGGATTCCAGAATTTCCATCACTTTTTTCCTAATTTCAGTCCAAGTTTCTTCGGGAAGTTTCGTACCGATTACTTGAATAATATAATAAGAAAGCAACGTTCCGATTTTGGCGCATTTTTCCGGAGATGCATTGTGACTCATGCCGTAAAAGAAACCGGCGGCATAATAATCTCCCGCAGCAGTAGTATCAACGGGTTTAATTTCTTTGTAAACAGGAACATGAACAAATAAATCCTTTTGTTTTACCCATGAACCTTTTGCTCCTCCTTTCATGACAACCATCGGCGTTTTTTCAGCCATTTCATGAATGGCTATTTCAGAATGTTTTTCGGTCAGCGCCACTACTTCTTCTTCATTGGCAAACACAATGTCAACATAATTATCAACCAGACTTTGAAAAAATTCCTTATCGGAAGCTACGACATTAAAACTTGCCAAATCGAGAATGACAGTCATTTGCAGCGATTTTGCCATTGCCAAAGCCGTCTCAATCAATTCATGATTCTGAACCAAATAGCCTTCAATGTACAAATGCGTATATTGTCCGAAAACTTCCGAGGATAAATCAGTTTTCTGCATATCGGCGGCAGCGCCTAAATATGTACAAAATGAACGTTCCGCATCGGGTGTAATAAACGTAATTGCCGTTCCGGAAAACATATTTTCATGAATTAAGTGCAGTTCTATACCCAAATCGGTCATTTCTTTCACATAAAAATTACCGTATTCGTCATTGCCTGCTTTCCCCATAAAACCGACCGAGTCGCCCAATTGTTTCAAAGCCAAAGTAGTATTACTTACGGAACCGCCTGTTGTCTGTGTAGTCTTAAAATCTTTGATTTTCTCAAAAATCATTTTCCGTTTCTCCGCATCAATCAGATTCATGCTTCCTTTTATCACATCCAGTTCGCTCAACAAGTTCTCATCTGGCAGTTTTATTAAAATGTCCACCAGCGCATTTCCTATTCCAAGTATTTTCATTGATTATGTCTAAAATTTTCTGCAAAGATATTGTATATTTGGAAAATTACCATTACTTTTGCATCGCTTTTTGTAATTATGAATTATAAAGGTATTAATTCCTAATTCTTAATTCCTAATTTCTAATTTCTAATTGAACATTCTTCCTTAGCTCAGTCGGTTAGAGCATCTGACTGTTAATCAGAGGGTCCTTGGTTCAAGTCCAAGAGGGAGAGCAAATAAAAGATAAATTTTAAAAGTTGATATTAAGGAAATTCTTCCTTAGCTCAGTCGGTTAGAGCATCTGACTGTTAATCAGAGGGTCCTTGGTTCAAGTCCAAGAGGGAGAGCAAGAAGCAGTAGCAAGTGATTTGTCGCTGCTTTTTGTTTTAAAATATAATCAAAGTTGTATGTTATTCCACTTACTGAAACTATAAAATAAGTTAATATGACATCGAACGAATGATAAGTAAAAATATTCTTTTATCTTTGCACGCAAAAACAGGGTTCTGAATAGAAACAATATGCAGAAAATGAATTTGATTTTTCTTGGAGCTGTCTTAGGGCTGATTCCAAGTATAGTGTTTGCTCAGAATAGTACAAATTCGCCTTATACGCGTTACGGATATGGTAACCTGGCGGATAAAGCGTTTATTTCGCAGCGGGGAATGGGTGGAATCGGAATCGGGTTACGGAATTCGCAAATGATCAATCCGATGAATCCGTCTTCTTTTTCTTCGGTTGATTCGATGACTTTTATGTTCGATTTCGGGATTACCGGGCAAGTGTCGTGGTTAAAGGAAGGGGCAGAAAAAGAACAAAGGCTCAATGGCAATTTGGAATATATTGCCTTGCAGTTTCCCGTTGCAAAGAGATTCGGCGTCGGAGCCGGTTTTGAACCCGTTTCGCAGGTCGGTTACCAATACGCGGATGTGCAGAGTTTGCCTATCGATAGCGGATTAAGGCAAGATATCAGCACAGGCGCCGGAGGTCAGAGCAAGGTGTATGCCGTTTTATCTTACGATTTAATGAATCAATTTTCAGTTGGCGTAAAATTATCCTATTTGTTTGGCGATATTACGCATGGAATTTTGAATACGTATTCTTCCAATATTTATAATACCAATTGGACGGATTCCATACGATCGTATGGTTTTTTATACGATTTCGGCGTGCAATACCATCACGAAATCGGAAAATTCAAGATGCTGACAATCGGAGCAATTTATTCGCCTAAGGTACGGTTTGGAGTCAGAGTAAAGTCGGATACTATTCGAAGCGACCCTTCTTCGGGATTGATTATGAGCGATAGTACCGTCATTAATAAAAATTCGGTGTTTGAAATGCCGGAAACATACGGGTTGGGTTTCACTTACAGTCGTACAGGTAAATTTACGGTAGGCGCCGATGCTTTATATCAGAGATGGGCGGATGTAAAATATAACAATCAATCGAACGTTTTTAATAATCGCTTGAAATTCAATATTGGCGGCGAATTTATTCCGAATCGTACAAATAATAATAATCTATTGAGCCGAATACGTTATCGTGGAGGATTGTATTATACCGATTCTTACCTTAAGGTAAAAGATTCGAAATACAACGAATACGGAGTCAACTTAGGATTAGGTATTCCTATTCTTATGCCGGACAAACGACAGTCTTTTATTAATTTGGCTTTGGAATATTCGCGTGTTCAACCGGAAGCGAACCTTCCTCTCAGTGAACAATATGTTAAAATTTCGCTCAGTTACACGTTCAATGAATTATGGTTCCGCAAACTAAAGGTGCAGTAATTCTTCTGTTAATCAGTTGTATAGTAGCGATATCATGCAGTAAGAACAAGAATAATATGCCGTTGGTTCCCGTTGACATACATGCCATACCGATGGTTCATACGACAGATGTTTCTTCATTGGTATCCGATTCCGGGCGTACCCGTTTTAGGATGAAAGCGGCAATTTGGGATATTTATTCAAATGATTCGACCCGTAAAGACACCTATTCGCATTTTCCGAAAGGCATTTTCGTGGAGCAATTCGATTCGCTTTTTCAAGTATCGGGAAGTATCATAGCCGATACCGCTTATTATTACGATAAAACGGGACTGTGGCGAGCTATTGGTAATGTCGCAGCCAAGAACTCAGAAGGGAGAACTTTTGAAACTTCGGAACTGTTTTGGGATTCAAAAGCCCCTGCAAATTCGACGAACGCTTTTTATACTCATAAGCAGGTAAAAATAACGGATTCCGATGGTAGCTTTCAATATGGTTATAACGGCTTTAGAGCCGATCAATCTTTGAAATCCATTTTTCTTTTTTCGGTAAAAGGAGAGTTTAATATGAAAGAATCAACCGATACGACCGGTCAAAATATAAACCGTCCCGATAGTTTGCGACACCCATGAGTGGTTTTTGGATAGAAATAGCTGTTACCTTGTTGTTTTCCGCACTTTTTTCTGCTGCTGAAATTGCTTTTGTCAGTTCAAATAAATTGCTTTTCGAATTGGAAAAGAAAGCCTCGAGCACCACCTCAAAAATACTTAATCGATTCTATTCCAATGTTAATCAATTCATTTCTTGTATGTTGTTGGGAAACAATATTGCCTTAGTCATTTATGGTTTACTTATGGCTCGCGCACTCAAACCGATAATGGAACAATTTCTTTCCGGAGACTTGCTTATCTTGTTGATTCAATCATTTATAGCAACCGGCTTTATTCTTATTGCCGGAGAATTTATACCGAAAATGGTTGCCCGCGTTAATCCCAATTTCTTCCTTTCGCTATTTGCTGTTCCTTTATATATAGCCTATGTTATTTTATATCCGGTTTCGCGATTTTCATCATGGATTGCAACTTTGATATTACGTATTTTCGGTATAAAATTGACGGCTGTCAATTTCAGAAGTTTCGGCAGAGACGATTTGGATTATTTTATTCAGAAAACAATTGATGATACTCCCGAAAACGTTGAACCGGATACGGAAGTTCGTTTTTTCCGGAATGCCATGGATTTCTCTCAAGTAAAAGTTCGGGATTGCATGGTTCCACGACCGGAAATAGCTGCGGTTGATAAAAAGGTTCCCTTGAAAGAGCTTACAGCCGAATTCGTCGAAACGGGATTTTCGAAAATTATCGTTTATGAAGGAGATATAGATAATATTATCGGATACATTCATTCTTTGGAATTATTTACTCAACCCGACGACTGGACAAAGTCGATTGTTTCTTTACTTATCGTTCCCGAAAACATGGCTGCCAATAAATTGATGAAGACAATGCTTGCCGAAAAGAAAAGCATGGTAGTGGTAGTAGATGAATTCGGAGGAACATCGGGTATAGTTACATTAGAAGACTTGGTAGAAGAAATTTTCGGAGAAATTGAAGACGAACACGATACTCAACTGTTTACAGCTAAAAAGTTGACTGATGATACATTTGTGCTTTCCGGAAGAACAGAAATCGACCGAATCAATGAAATGTTCGATTTGGATATTCCCGAATCGGATGAATACATGACCGTTGCCGGTTATATTTTGAATCACTATCAGAATTTTCCCAAACTGAATGAGACAGTTAGAATCGGACATCTGGAATTTAAAATTCTTCGGGTAACCCGTACCAAAATAGAATTAGTCAAGTTGAAAGTGCATGAAAAATAAAAAATATTAAAAATATTGCAGAAAATAAAACAAAATTTTGTACCTTCGTGCGCAATTTCCGAAAAAAAAAATTAAAAAATAACATATAAAATTCATGGCAGTATTAGAAAAAATAAGGGGTAAAGCCGGTTTATTGGTTGGCGCTGTGGGTATTGCTTTATTAGCATTTATTCTTGGCGACTTGCTTCGAGGAGGCAACACATTTCGTAATCAATCCAAAGAAAAAATAGCGGTAGTGAATGGACAGTCTATAAATATTCGAGATTTTCAAAATGACGTCGAAACGGCTACCAATACTTATAAAACAAGGGGAGTATCGCTTTCCGAAGAGCAACAGAATCAAATTCGCGAAATGGTTTTTGAACAAAAAGTCGGTTTGATTTTATTGACCGACAAAAGCAAAAAAATCGGCTTTGCGGTAGGTAAGGAAGAACTTAACGACTTATTGGAAGGAAATAATATATCTCCGATTGTTCAGCAAAATTTCCGAAATCCGCAAACCGGGACATTTGATAAAAATATGTTAATGGATTTTCTTCAGCGGACGATTGAATCGGACGATTGGAGTATGTACACTCCGGAGCAGCAACAAATGCTTCAAAGGGATAAAGATGCCTGGCTGAATATCGAAAAAGCTGTCGGCGAGCAGCAATTGGCAAATAAATTTTCATCCTTGCTTGCATCCGCTATCGTTGCTAATTCGTTGGATGCCAAAGCCGCTTACAATGAAAACTCGGTAAATGTGGATTTTAACTATGTATCTCAATTGTACGGTTCGCTTCCCGATGCCGGTATAGAAGTAAGCGACGCCGAAATAGCTAAATTATATGATGCTCGGAAACAGAGCTTTAAACAAGAGCGTGCAAAAATCGTCAGCTATATTGCCGTAAATATTGTACCGAGTGATGCGGATTTTGCCGAGAAGTCGGCTCAGATTGAAAAGATTAAAGGCGAATTTACTAATTCCGCTAATCCGGCGGATTTGATTAATGATAATTCGGACGTGCCTTTTGTAGATGCTTATGTATCTGCCGCACAATTAAATCCCGAAGTTAAGAATTTTGTAGAACATGCTTCTGTGGGAGCAGTGGACGGTCCGACTTTGACGGACAAGTCTTATATGATGTATAAATTGCTGGGCACAAAACAAGCGCCGGATTCCATAAAAGTAAACATGCTTTCTTTTGCCACTTTAGACGAAGCTAAAGTTAAATCGTTATCCGACAGCTTAACTCAAGTGATTAAATCGGGCAAGGCATTTTCCGATGTCGCTATGTCTTTATCCAACGGGCAAACAAAGGGAGATATTGGTTGGCAAACGGAAGCAACATTATTCGCGAAGAGCAGTGATACAAAATTCGTAAACGAGCTTTTTGATGCTAAAATTAATGAACCGTTTGTTATTAAATCTTCAAGCGGAACTTATTATGTGCAAGTTGTCGAAAAAACAAAACCGATTACCAAGTATAAAATAGGTATGATTAAAATGGATGTAGTTCCGAGTCAAGAGACATATAATAAATTATATACTACCTTGAATCAATATTTATCCAAAAATCATCAAATCGATAAATTCAAATCGGCAGCTTCGGATGCCGGATATGTTTGTCAAACGAATGTACAGTTGCTGGAAAACCAACCGAATATTGCAAATATTGAAAATTCTCGACAGGTAATCCGTTGGGCTTACAATCACGGTAAAGAAGATATTTCGGAAATCTTTGAATGTCAAGGGCATTTCATTGCAGCGGCTGTGGAAGGAGAACTGAAAGTCGGTTTCCGTCCGTTGAAAGATGTTTCCGACATTTTGAAACGTGAATTGATTAATGAAAAGAAAGGGGCGAAAATCGTAGAAACCTTGAAAGCAAAAAATCTTTCTTCATTGGACGAATATGCTGCCGCAATGAATTCAAGCGTACAGGAAGTGAAATTCGTAACATTTGCTACTCCGCGAATCACGGGAATCGGAGTCGATCCGATTGTTAATGTAAAGGCGGTTGCTTCGGAAATCGGAAAAATTACGGGTCCTTTTGCAGGTAAAAATGCGGTTTATGTTTTGTCTTTAACGGCTAAAAATACAAACACTCAACCTTATAACGAAGATCAGCAGAAACAGCAAATGAATATGCAGAACAGCTATCGGATTATGCAAATGGTTCAAACCAATCAATTATTAAAAGACAAGGCAACTATTGAAGATAACAGAAGCCGGTTCTATTAAAAAGACATTATTAGGGCAAACGTTAAGCGAGCTTTATCAACTCGCCGGCGAATTGGGATTGCCTTCTTTCGCAGCGCGGCAGATAGCGGATTGGTTGTATAAAAAACAAATTCGGACGATTGATGAGATGACCGATCTTTCGCTCAAAGCAAGAGAAAGATTAAACGAAAACTACACGGTAGGGTGTTCGGATTATTCACAAGTGCAAAATTCAGCCGACGGGACACGGAAATATCTATTTCCCGTTTCGGGGAATAAATATGTAGAAACCGTTTATATTCCCGATAAGGAACGAGCCACTATTTGTATTTCTTCACAGGTGGGATGTAAAATGAATTGCCTGTTTTGCATGACCGGAAAGCAAAAATTCACTTCTCAATTGTCTTCATGCGAAATCATCAACCAAATTTTGTCGCTTCCCGAATCTAAGCAATTGAGCAACTATGTTTTTATGGGAATGGGTGAACCTTTGGATAATGAACCGGATCTTTTCAAAGCATTGGAAATCTTGACATCCGGTTACGGTTTGGCTTTAAGTCCGAAACGAATCACTGTTTCAACTATCGGGATATTGCCGGAATTGAAACGATTGTTGGAAGAAACGAATTGCCACATAGCTGTCAGCCTTCATTCGCCTTATCACGAAGAACGACTTTCGTTGATGCCTGCGGAAAAAGCGTTCCCTGCAGAAAAGGTAATCAACTTGATTAAGCGATACGATTTTTCTCGTCAAAGAAGAATATCGTTTGAATATATTTTGTTTGGCGGAATGAACGATGACCGACGGCATGCCCGTGATTTGGCGCGTTTATTGTTGGGTATTCCCTGTCGGGTAAATTTGATAAAATATCATCCGATACCCGGAGTGAATTTACCCGGAACCTATAAAGAGGCTATGATTCCTTTCCGTGATTATCTTTCTTCACACGGAATTATTTCTACCATACGGGCTTCTCGCGGCGAAGATATTTCAGCCGCTTGCGGAATGCTTTCGACGATTCATAACTCATAATTAATAATTCTTTCCTATCTTTGCACTTTCAAATTTAAACGATATGGTATGAGTGAAAATATTATAAAAGTCGGAATCAGCCACGGCGATATTAACGGCATAGCTTACGAATTAATACTGAAGACATTTGAAGACATACGGATTTTCGAAATGTGTATTCCCGTCATTTACGGTTCATCTAAAGTTTTGGCTTATCAGCGGAAAGCTATGAATCTTCCTCAAGTTAATTTTCATATAATCAATCATGCCGGAGATGCCGGAATGAATCGTTTGAATGTCATTAATTGTGGAAATGAAGAAACAACTGTAGAATTCGGTCGTTCCTCTCCGGAATCCGAATCCATGGATCGATCGGCTTTTCAAAAGGCATTGAATGACTTGCAAGCGGGACTGATAGACGTATTGATAATGGCGCCGTCTAATTGGGACGTAACCGCCGATTTATCCTTCGGTACGACAGCAGTCAAACATCCGTTGAAAATGCTGCTTAACGATACTTTTCGAATCGCTTTGGCAAACGACAAAATTCCTTTGTCAGAAACGGGTACACGATTGACCGTTGATTCATTGACCGAACAAATTAAAACGCTCCGGTCTGCTTTGATTCATGATTTTATGATTACGAATCCGCGCATCGCCGTATTGTCGTTGAATCCCGGAGTAGGAATAAAAGAGAAAACTTTCGGAACGGAAGAAACCGAAGTGATTATTCCTGCCGTAAAAGCAGCTAATGATGCGGGCATTATCTGTTTCGGACCTTATTCCGCCGATGATTTTTTCGGGAACGGCAGATATATAAAGTTTGATGCCACGCTTGCCATGTATTATGATCAAGGATTAATTCCGTTTCGTTCCATTGCTTTTGAAGGCGGCGTTTATTATCATACAGGGTTACCTTTTGTAATAACTGCTTCCGACCAAAGCGTTTCTTACGAAAAAGCCGGTAAAAACGAAAGTTCGGAGGTTTCTTTCCGTAATGCTTTATATTGTGCCATCGATATTTATAATATCCGGAAATCGGATCGTGAAATCTATGCAAATCCTTTGAAAAAACAATACTTTGAGCGCGGTTCCGATAATGAAAAGCTGGATTTGACGAAAGATAGCAGTGACATGTGACAAGTAACAAGTCACTCGTTACTAAACAACTCCCGGACTTTTTTCTTTTTGCAGCGCATAGGTTTTTGCTTTCAGATATTCCCCGTAAGCTTTGATATCTTCAAATTGCGATTGTTCTTCCACAGATATAGGGTTTCCGAACCGGATGTATATTTTTTTCTTTTTCTTGTTGGTTACTTCGTGCAACAGGCGAATCGTGCGTATCCGCCAGTCGATAAATCCGAGAAAACGGTAAAGCCACGAATTGGTTCCGGATATATAAATGGGAACAACAGGTACATGAGCTTTCTTAATCAGTTTCAGCACGGGAGTTTGCCATTCCCGGTCCTCGGTGTAAGTCAGATGCGAGGTCGAAACGCCTCCAGCGGGAAAGAACCCGAGCGGATGACCTTCTTTCAGATGTTCCAAGCATTGTTTCATTCCGCCGAAGCTGGATTTTATGTTCGCCATTTTACTGTCTTTGCTGTAAGGATTCACGCCGATAAAATTTTCTTCCATCGTATCGATCCTGTTCAGCATCCAATTGACCATCATTCTGAAATCTTTTCGCTTGGCGGCGACTACACTGATGATGATAATTCCGTCGATGTGACCGAACGGATGATTGGATACCGTAATAAAAGCTTTATTTTGAAATAAGTCAAGAACATCTTCGTTCTCAGTGATACGTATAATTCCTTGCCGGTCGAGTAAATCGGTAACGAATCCCACGCCGGTCCGATGTTTGGAACCGTCGTAAATCCCGTTGACTTTATTCATCCCGGTGATACTGAAAACCATTTTCAGAAGCGCGTTCCCGAATCGTCCCCGTAATATGGGATGCAGACTGCGAATGTCGCCTTTGCTTATCAGTTTTTCTTTCATAACAAGCTAAACAATATAATGCAGATAGTTGTTGAAAAATCGTCGGAAAAAAGGAAGTTGCATCAAGCCGGATTCAAATCCGCAAATACCGATTATTGCGCATAAAATTCCCGCCAAGACATCGATCACATAATGATGCGCCGTATAAACCGCCGTACTCCATATTCCAAGCATAAATACGGCAATCACGGCAGTCATTGCTACCGGACTTTTCCCCCGAACGGCATAAAACAAGGTAATTACCAGATAGGCGGAGTGCAGGGAAGGGAAAGCTGCAAATACATTTGAATTTCTTCCGTAAAGAGAAGCGAACAACGGATAACCAATCAAATCGTCGAAATGTGATAAACCCGCCATATTCCCCGGAGTAGTAATGATAGGAAGGAA
>Ga0209629_10001611_pt1 | contig 14505 bp, 12 predicted proteins | sample TergutCu122P5_FD_187286 | JGI IMG/M metagenome (GOLD analysis project Ga0209629, IMG submission 187286) | Cubitermes ugandensis P5 segment gut microbial communities from Kakamega Forest, Kenya - Cu122 P5 (SPAdes) (version 2) | ecosystem: Host-associated > Arthropoda: Insects > Digestive system...
GTCGGGACGCCCGGTCGCGTGCTCGACTTGTCGCGCCGGGGAGCACTCACGCTCGACTCGCTGATCTGGGTCGTGCTCGACGAAGCCGACCGCATGCTCGACATCGGATTTCGGCCCGACATCGAAAAAATTCTGCGGCTTACCCCGTCCGACCGGCAAACGTTGCTGTTCAGTGCAACGTTGCCGCCGCCGGTGGTTAAGCTGGCCGAACGGTACATGCGAAACCCGAAAGTGATCAACTTTTCAGACAAACAATTGGCCGTCGAAACGATCGACCAGTATTACATCACCATCGACCGCGACCGGAAAATGGAAGGGCTGATCTGTTTGCTGAAAGAGCAGAACCCGAAACAGGCAATCGTCTTTTGCCGGACAAAACGCGGGGCCGACCGGGTCAAACGACAATTGGAAAGCGAATTCCAAAGCCTTGAAAAATTGCATGGCGATATGATTCAAAGCACTCGCGACCGCGTGATGGCGCAATTGCGAGCCGGCAAAGTGCAGATACTCGTCGCAACAGACGTCGTGGGACGCGGGATCGATATTTCCGGAATCTCACATATCATCAATTATGACATCCCGCAATTTTGCGACGATTACGTGCATCGTGTCGGTCGAACAGGCCGCATGGGGCGCGAAGGGGTCGCTTATACGTTTGTGACCGCCGAAGAAGGGCAGGAACTGACCAGGATCGAAATGCGAATCAACCTGTTGCTCAAACGGGCCGAACTGAAAAATTTTGAGGCGGTTTCGCAAATCGTGCCGGAAGAAAAAACGCAAAAACCGGTCTTCGGCCAATCCGCCCACCGCATCCGCAAAGCATTGTAAGGATTCGCGAAATAATAACGTGGTCATTTCAATAACAGCCCTGAGCGTAAGCGACGGGGTAAACGGCGATTCGACCCCCGCGCTGACGCTTGGGGCAGCTATTTTTTGAACAACTTGTTTTTTTCGCGGCTCCTAACGTTCAAACAATCACCGGTAACAGAGTATTATAGGAGTCAACCCATGTCGTTTCGCGTGCTTGCCGTCGGAGAAGTGCTTTGGGACATGCTCCCAAGCGGAAAACTTGTCGGTGGGGCACCGGGCAATTTTGCGTATCACTGTTTGCAACTCGGGGCCGACGCGCAAATGTTCTCCCGTGTCGGCAACGACGAATTGGGACGGGAACTGCTCGATTTTTACCGGTCGAAAAATATTCCAATCGGATACATTTCCATTGACCCGCAGCGGCCGACGGGAACAGTCGATGTCACACTCGACGCCGGCGGTCAACCCCGATACACGATTTGTGAAAATGTCGCCTGGGATCACCTGATCGCCGAAAAAAAAACATTCGACCTCGCGGCGACGCTTGATGCGATCTGTTTCGGTTCGCTGGCGTGTCGTTCCGCGCAGTCGTATCAAACGATTTGTAAGCTCGTCCAAGCAACGCCGGAATCGGCACTCAGGGTTTTCGACGTCAACTTAAGAAGCCCGTTTTATTCGGCGTCGTTGCTTGCCGATCTCTTTCCGCGTGCCAATGTCCTCAAATTGAACGACGACGAAATCAAAATCATCGCCGGAATGTTCGGCGGTCCAAACGATTCGCTGCAAAAACAGGCGGAATGGCTGCTCGAAACATATCAATACAAACTCCTGATTTTGACGCTTGGCGCAAACGGCAGCCTGTTGATGACACCGTGCCGGATCTCCGAATACCGCAACAAACCGGTGCAGGTGGTCGATACGGTCGGTGCAGGTGATGCGTTTACCGCAGGCGCCGTTTTCGGATTCCTCAGCGGTTGGCCGCTCGACAAAATCAACGCCTATTCCGGTGACTTGGCCGCTTACGTCTGCACGCAACGCGGAGCAATGCCGTAAAGAAAGTGAAAAGTGATTCCAACTTATCACTATTCACTTATCACTATTCACTTATCACTATTCACTTATCACTATTCACTTATCACTATTCACTTATCACTATTCACTTATCACTATTCACTTTCTCACGGCATATCCGGCAGGAAACCGAGCCGGTCGAGTTGTCGCAACACGCCGCGAATGAAAAAGCGGTTTTCAATCGATAGATGATACGAACGTTTTCCTTCTCCCGTCCGGCAAAGCATTTCTTTGGCAAGCAATTGGTTGATCAGTCGTGAAGCAACAATCATATCGCTCCTGCGTGCCGACGTTTGAATATCTTTATTCTGGATGATCTGCCGTTCAATCACTTTCCGTAATACGGACGCTTCCACAGCGTCAACCCAATTTCGTCCTTGAACATAAACGAGTGCAGGAAGCAAAATCTCCTCTTTCAAATACTCATAATCAAGCAAATTATCGATTTTTTCGATATCGTTTTTGATACCGCCGAGCGTGAATTCGCACCAATGTAAAAGGTCTTCCTCGTTGCCGCCGTCGGCCCGCTCAAGGTTTTCGTAATACAACCGCCGGCGATTGCAAAAGGCCGCCGTGGGGTTGAGAATGCGTCCCTCGCCGACTTTGAAACCGAGCTTCACCAACATGGTATAGGTCAATAATCGCGCAACACGACCGTTCCCGTTTGCAAAAGGGTGAATCCATGCAAAGCGGTGGTGCGCAATGGCGGTTTTCAAAAGATGGTATTGAGGCTCGTCTTGCCGATTGATAAAATCACACAATTCCTGCATCAGAAAGTCAACCTGGCAAGCGTCAACCGGCTTGTGCGTTGATCCCCGGATGATGACATTGACTTTACGATATTCCCCCGGTGTGCGATCCCCTTCCCTGTCCAATTGGTTGACGACTTTTTTGTGCAATTCACTCAAAAAAGCACGATCAATCGGTGTTTCCGGGTTTGGAACCATGACCTCCTCGATAAATGTCAAAGTGTCATCAATGTTCTTGATTTCACGGATGCCTTCTTTGTTGAACAACCCTTCTGTTTCCGAACGGGAATCATAAAATTCGACCAGTGTTGTGTGATTTCCCTCAATGCGTGCTGAGCCAAGACTTTCCGCCAAATGAAAAAGTCGCTTGAGTTGGCCAAACAACGCCGGGAATGTTGTTCCACGCAATTCTTTCCGCCGTAAATGCTCCAGTTCGAGAATCAAACGTGTCAGCGGCGAGTTGAATTGCGGCGCAACAATTTTCAATACCGGCCATTGCCCTTCCTGTGGTGACATGATACTTCCTTAAAAACATTTTCTTGTGTTACAATAATTACTTTCAAAAAATGATGTAACAACATAAAAACAAATTAGTTATAACACGTACTCTGAAAAAACATTTTCAAAATTCACAATTAAGCATACACACAGACAAAAAAAAGTCAAGAGACTTGAACCGGAAAGCCTTGCCCTTTGGGATGAGGTAAGGTAATGTGAATAATATTTCTCGCAGAAACACAATCGAATCATTTTATTTTTGATTCACTATTCATAAAATATGCGAAAAACCATTTTCCGCATATCCCGGTAATCATGAACAAACTCATTCTCGGCGACAATTTGGAGATTTTGAAGACGCTGGAAGACGAATCGGTGGACTTGATTTACCTTGACCCGCCGTTTTTCAGTAATCGGAACTATGAGGTCATCTGGGGCGACGCAGGCGAAATCCGGTCGTTCCAGGATCGCTGGTCGGGCGGTATTGACCATTACATCTTCTGGCTCAAGGAACGCGTCGAGCAGATGCACCGCGTCCTCAAAAAAACCGGTTCGCTCTTTCTGCACTGTGACTGGCACGCGAATGCTTATATCCGGGTGCATATTCTTGACAGGATTTTTGGGGAAAATAATTTTAGAGGTGAAATCATTTGGCAAAGAACCAACGCTCATAACGACGCAAAGAAGAAATTGGCTGTTCTTAAAGATACAATATGGTATTTTACAAAATCAACGAAATTTACTTACAATCCTGTTTACGGTGCTTTAACCGAGAAATATACCAGTGATTTTTATAAGTTTGATGATGGGGACGGTAAAGATTTATATCGTTTGGGTGATTTAACAAACACTCGTCCAGGTGGATATGATTATGATTATAAAGGATATAAACCAAATACAAATGGTTGGCGATGTCCAATTGCAACGATGAAAAAATGGGATAAAGAAGGATTGATTTATTTCCCAAAAGCAAAATCTGGACGTCTATGTATCAAACGATATTTGAGTAATTCCAAAGGCACTCTTCTTGGTGATGTTTGGCTTGATATTATCAACGTTCAATCATCAAAGGAAAAAATCGGTTATCCCACTCAGAAGCCTGAAGCGTTAATGGAACGCATCATCAGCATGGCGAGCAACGAAGGTGATCTCGTGCTTGACCCGTTCGTCGGTGGGGGGACAACAATCGCGGTGGCGGAGCGGCTTAATCGAAAATGGATCGGCATCGACCAGTCCGTCCAGGCGGTCAAAGTCACCGAGTTGCGGCTCGACAAACAACGCATTCCGCTTCCACGGCTGCTGGTTGCGCCGAAATGCAAAAAACTCGCAAAATGGGACACTTGATCGATTTCGGCGAGACCGGCGATTCACCGGACACGCTTATTTTTTATTTCCAGCACAATAGAATATCATGGCACTTCATCAAATCGCTCAATTTGTTCGTCTTTTGGGGCAATCCCTGATTGTGATTGCAGTATTGATTTCCCCCTGGCTGTTGGGGAGTGAATCGCACTTGGTCCAGTGGTGGCTTTTTCTCCCGGTCATGGCAAGCTTGGCCTGCGGAATCCTCGCGCTGCTGATGGACGGAAAAAGTTGTTTTCCTTTTCCCGGTGTCATGATTCCGCTTCTTTTGCTGCTTCTGTTGATCGGATTGCAACTGAAGCCGCTGTCGCCGGAAACATTGAAACGCTGGTCGCCCAAGACGGCGGAACTGCGGCAGAAATTGCTGCCGCAACCGGGTTCTGCGGAACTTCGTTTCATTCAAAAACACGAACCCGATGCCATGTCGGGCGACTCTCCGGCTCCGGCCAGCATCTATCCCTCGGCAACCCGGCATTTGCTGGCGCGTTTTCTGCTGGCTTGCGGAGCCTTCGTTGCCGCACAAATGCTTTTCAAGAATCGTTTCGCCGTTTATCTCTTATTGGGTGCCGTGTCCGTGAACGGTGCTTTGCTTGCCTTTTTCGGAATCGTGCGGCGTTTCAGACATGCGGAAAACTTTCTGCTTGATTCACTCGGACATGGTGCTTTCAGTACGTTTGAAAACCATAACAACGCCGCCGGTTATCTCGGAATGTGTTTCGGTGCCGTGATGACCATGGTTCTTTACAGTTTCTTTCTTTCGAATCAAAAAAACGAATCCGCCGTCCGGTGGGACAAACGATACGACGACGCTTACCTGACGCCGGCGCAAAGATTCTGGAATAAATTCACCGGTTCTCTCTCGCCACGGACGCTTTTCTGGGGCGTGATTGCCGCTCTGATCATTTCGGGTATTTTGATTTCGCTTTCCCGGGGCGGTTCCATCGCCTTGGCAGCGGCGTTGTTGTTCGGAGTCATTGCGGTTCTCTCCATCAAACGGACGGGACTTTCCGCGATTGTCTTTTCCGCAGTTCTTGTTTTTGGAGTGGGCCTGATCTTTTGGGCCGGCCTTGACGAAAAAGTGCAACATCGTCTGGAATCCATTTTCGACGAAAACAGCGACGGCATGAGAACGGTCAATTGGCTTGACGCCATGAAAACCGCCGGTGATTTCCAATGGAAGGGAACGGGATTCGGAACTTATCCTTACGCCAATCTTTTGCATGACGGATTTGTGGCCAACAACAGAATTTTTCTCCACGCGGAAAACCAGTACCTCGAAATTTTCGTGGAAACCGGGATTTTTGGTTTTCTCTTCTTTATCGCTTGTATTTTGTGGGGACTTTTCCGGTCCGTTCGCCTTACCCGTTCGAAAAACGACGACTGGTTCCCCGCTTTGGGGGTCGGGCTTTTGATGGTGCTGATTTTTCAGTGTGTTGCATCACTCTTCGACTTCGGGACTTATATCACGTCCAATGCCTTGTTGCTTGCCGTTCTTTGCGGCGTCTTGTTTGCAGGCATTTCAAAAAAACAGGACGCCGGTACTTCGAGTTCATCGAATGTTTTCGGATTTTCGAATATTCAGGGAATCGGCATGGTGATCGCCGGCTTTCTGTTTTTGGGCTTGTTGGTTTGGGGACAAAAAGAGATCGGAAAGATTGTCAACATTGAAACGGCCAAAAAACAACTCCCGGCTTGGGACAATATCAGGGAAATTGATCCTCAGTCGTTAGCCGCGGCAATTCATCAACTGGAGGAGGCTCTGCAACAGAGACCGGGACAAGCGGAAACCGTTCGGGAATTGGCGGAAGCAAGAATCCATCTTTATCATTTGCTTTTGTATCATGAAATTCTTGCAACCGCAGGCGAAGTCTCAGACAAGCAAAAGGAAGATTTTTGGCAAGCGACATCACTCGAAAATATTCGTAAAAACCTGCGAACTTACCAAAAAATCGGGTTTCAAGTGCCGGTGGACCGGATTTGCGGCCACCCGGCCGTCGCAGAGACGCTTGTCCCGGCGTTTCGCGACCTCATCCGTTCCCGACAGGCGAATCCGATGTCCGTCATGACGCATTTGCATCTCGCAAGAATTCTTCCGCTGCTGGACCCGCGAAACGAATTAGACGGCTTTGCGCAACAAAGCATTCAACGTGCCGTGATGGTGTCGCCGTTCAGTTCTTATGCCTGGTATGTTGCCGGAACCATCGAAAACAGCGTCGGCAACAACGAAGCGGCGCGTTCCTATTGGAAGCAAACTCTCACGCTTTCGAATGTGTATCGCGAGCCGATTCTCAAGGCCGTCATGCCGTTTCTCACGCCGGAAAACGCCGCCGTTCTTGCCAGGGAAACGTTTCCCGACGCACCGCAATTTTATTTGTCGCTGTTGAATCAAAGCATTTCTTTGGAAATCAAGCCTGAGATCAAATCCGTTTTGTTGGAAGAATTCCGGGATGTCATTGGAAAAGACATCACAATAACGGAAGGACAAAAACGCTACTTTTTGGGGCGTTACGCCATCTTCAAAGAAGATTATTTTTCCGCAATTGAACAATTGACGCAGGCATGTCGCGAAGAACCGCTCCAGGCCGACTGGCACTATTGGCTTGCCGTTGCGTATCATAAAAACAAGCAGTTTGATCAAGCCAAAGACGCCATCAAACATGCCATGTTCCTCAACCCGAAAAATCCGGGATACCAAAATTATCTCAAGCGAATTCAAAATGACGCATTACGTTCCATCCCGAAATAAAAATCCAATCGACTATTGTCCGTTTCATCATTGGGGATTTCACGCGGAGACGCAAAGAGTTTTCAAGTATTTGAAACCCCTTTGCGGTCTTGGTGACTTCGTGTCTTTGCGTGACATTCCCGTCGTGAGGTCTTAACCTTTATGAGACAGACGCTATTACACCGGAAACAAACAATCATGTCAAGTCGCGATCTCATCCTCAGCCGGATTCGTACCGCCCTGAACGCTCATCCCGGACCTTCGGAATTGCCTCCGACGCCGCAAGTTTGGCCGGCACAACAAAAAACGGTCGATGAAATGGCGAAGATTTTTCAGGAATCAATCACCCTGGTGGCCGGAGAAGTTGTCTTTTGCCCCTCGTGGGAAGAGGCCGCGCATCAGGTGGAGGCACGGCTCAAAACATCGAATGCCAAAAAAATCGGTGTGGCAAAACGTCCCGTGGTGGAGCAACTCCTCCAAAAGTCTCCCGCCTTGACTGTACTTGGAAGAGATTGCGAGTTGGTGACGGCCCCGGCCAAACCGGACGACGTGTCCGGTTCTGAAATGGCCGAACTGGACGCAAGTCTCGTGGGAGCCGAATTCCTTTTGGCCGACACCGGCAGTTGCGTCGTGCCCTCGTCGGCGGCTTTCGACCGGATGCTCTGTTACTTGTCGCCGGTCTGTTTCGTCATCGCGACAAAATCGATGCTTCGCGAACATCTGCCCGCCGTGTGGCCGGAAATTTCCGCCCGGCTCACCGCCCCGGTCGACCCGGCACTCCCCGTCCAGAAACATGGCGAGTTCCTGATCGTTACCGGCCCAAGCCGCACCGCCGACATCGAAAAAATCCTCATCCTCGGCGTGCACGGCCCCAAACAATTGATTGTGTTTCTGATTGATGACCAATCTTGATCAAAATTGAAGTTGTTTTTCAACGCGGAAGACGCGGAAAAACGGAAGGGACGGAATTTTGTTTTGAAAATTTCCGCAAATTCCGTCTTTCCGCGTTAAAAAAATCGACGGCCAAAATCACGTTCCTCCCAGCAGATACTTATTCGCAATCGTGATGCCGCTGACGATGGAGCCGACGATGCCGACCATGCCCTGGTCGGTGCCGCAGACGTAGAGATTTTCGAGATGCGTGCGGCCGTCGTATTTTTTGTCGGGGGCGCCATACACCGCGCCGTTGTCATGCCCGGTGTAACGGCGGATCGTCAACGGTGTGAACATGTCGGTGTCGATGACATGGTTGCGAAAATCGGGCACGAACCGTACCGCCGAGGCAAGCGTTTTGTCGTACCAGCGCAGTTTTTCGAGCCGGTACTCCGTTTCGCCGAGCGCGGCCCAGCGGTCGTGATTGGCCAGTGCCGTGATGCGGATCATTCCTTCGCCGAGCGGCTCGTCGTACTCGAAATTGTTCGGCGAGCAGATCACGCCGCTCCGCACGTCGACCAAGCCATCCGGCTTTTCGTAGGCGAATTTCGGCGAATCGTTGAAAAAGACGATGGTGCTGCTGTGCCCCAGCTTTTTCGGGTCGTGTTTGAGCACGCTGATCGTTTCGATAAACGACAATTGACCCGCCGGTTGTTCCGCCAGGTCGTTTGTTTCGTGACACAGCCGCATGGTCTCCCGCCAGCCCGCCGACGAAAGAAACTTTTTGGCTCGCAGTTCCGTGCCGTCTTCGAGCAGCAGTTTTTCGACCTTGCCGTCTTTTGAAATGATGTCGGTCACCCCGGCGCGAAGCCGCAGTTCGCCGCCGAGATTCTTGAACTTTTGCAGCAGTTTTTGAATGATCAGCCGCACCCCGGCATAAGGCCGGGCAAACCCTTCGAAAAAAATCGACCGGAACATGATGCAAAACTGCCCGAACTCCATGTCGTTTTCCCGGGCACCGCCGTAATACAGAAGCGGGCAGAAAATCATTTCGACGAGTAGCGGGTCACTGAGATGCCGTTCGACGAACGCTCTTGCCGAGCCGCCGCCGGCACCAAGTCCGAGTTGATCATAATCAATCAGTTCGCCGATCATGCGGCGGAAACCGTCGATCTGTTTCGGAAATTTTTGGGCGACTTCCGATTCGAGCAGGGCAAAATCGTTCGTAAACCGGAGATCGACGCCGGGAAACGCAATTTTCGAGCCGATCTGCGGCACGAGCGCCAATTCCTCCCATTGAAATCGCAGGTGACGAAGCAACCGGGAAAGCGGACCGGTTTTGACCCCCTTTTTCGCATAGTTGGTGATCGCGTGCAGACCGACATCGAAGTTCCTGTCACCTTGCCGGTAATAGGAATTGAGCCCGCCGACCATTTTGTGCCGCTCAAGGATACAGACCCGCTTGTCGTAATGGGCCAACCGTATCCCCGCCGCCAGGCCGGACATGCCTGCGCCGATGATCACCGCGTCGTACATGGAAGTGAAAAGTGAATAACGAATAGTGAAAAGTTGTTAGCCGCGTCACCTTGTGACGCGCATGACGGATGAATAACAAGTTCTAATAACATGACGCCATAATGAACATCCCAAAGAACAGGATAATATTGCATAACAACAATAACAGCGATCTATAAATCAACCCCAGACGCCACCAGGATGTAATCAATATCGCCACGACTGATGAGGGCAGGCCGACATGAAAAGTCAATCCAAAGGTAACCGATATCCAACTATAATCATCATGATCAACAGAAGTCCGCCATCCGCCCAACTCATAAATGGCGGCAGCAACCCAGGATACCACCAAAAACAACAATGGAATCACGCTTGCAATCAACATTGCATACCACCATCGTCTGGCAACGATGTGTGGTAGCGGCTTTTTCATCTCTTCTCCAACCGGCATCGGCGGTGCGTTAGGATTGTCGACATTGTCGTCAGGCATGGCTTTCACTTCGTAAGCGTTTGCACGCAAGAAATAGCAGCCCCAAGCGTAAGCGCGGGGGTCGAAGCGGTGTGGACGATCAACCGGGGCAATACCCCGTCGCTTACGCTCCGGGCTGCTATTATCGGCCACTACTCCCCACTCAACATCGGTGCGAGGTACGCCACCGTGTTGGCCATTGTATCGAGTTTGCCGTAGTCCTCTTCCGGGATATTGACGCGATAACGTTTGCGGAGTTCGAGGATGATGTCCATCACGTCCATGCTGTCGAGACTCAACTGGTCGCGGAACGGCTTGTTGTCATCAAGGTTGTCAAGGTTTTCATCCGGGGAAATATCCGAAAGAATATCAATCACTGCTTGTCGAATTTCGTCGTTTGTCATGTGGATGAATAAGTAGGAAATGTGAAATGATTTTTTACAACTTTTGTGTCCATGCCAATATTAGAGCAAATATTGCAAAAACGGTTATTCTTCCGCAATCCGTTTTTGCAGTTCGACGAAGTCGGCCTGTAACCCGGCGAAGGCGGATTGCAACGCTTTCAGTTCACGGCGCATTTCAGGGAGTTTGGCTTTTGCGACCTGCATCCGCATTTGATCCTTTTCCGGAGTCGCCGGGATGCCGACCATGCGCGAACCTGCCGGCACATCGCCGATCACGCCGGCCATTGCGCCAAGCACGGCTCCTTTTCCGATATGCACATGATCCTTGACGCCGACCCGTCCGGCCATCACAACGTAATCGCCGGTGGTCGTACTTCCGGCAATGCCCGTGCTTGCACAGATCAGGTTGTGCTTTCCGAGACGGCAATTATGGGCGACCATGACGAGATTGTCGATTTTAGTCCCTTCGCCGATGAAAGTCGGGCCATACGTTCCGCGGTCGATGGTGCTGCACGCCCCGACTTCGACTTCGTCGCCGAGAGCGGCATTGCCGAGTTGTGCCGACAAAAGATGCTTTCCGGATGACGAATCGTAGCCGAAACCGTAAGCCCCCAACACGGCACAGGCATGGATGATGCACCGTTTGCCCAGGACCGTGTTTTCGTAAAGTACGGCGTTGGGAAAAATCACGGAATCATCTCCGATCCGGCAACCGGACATGATTTGAACGCCGGGATGAATCGTCACATTGTCGCCGGCGACGACATCGTTTCCAATCACCGCGAACGGGCCGATGTTGACATTTTTCCCCAGTTTGGCCGAAGGGGAAATCACGGCTTGCGGGGAAATGCCGCCGGGTTGCGGAGCGGTTTGCGGAGGGGAAAAAAGTTTGACAATCGTTTCAAACGCTTTGGTGGCGTCGGCGACATGAATCATCGCAAATGGTTCCGCGTTGATCCCTTTCGACACAAGGATCGCGGACGCCTGGCAATTTTGCAGATAAAAAATCTTCTCGGCATTTGAGACAAACGTGATGTCTCCCTGGACGGCGTTGTGGATCGGAGCAGCCCCCCGAATCACAAGGGATGGGTCACCCGTACATGTCCCTCCGACAAGTTTTGCCAGCTCTGCCAACGTGTGATTCATGTTTTGCCGCAATTTTCAAATGACGCTGTATTTTGGCATGAACACAAAAGCTGAGCCGCCACCCGACTTTTTGTGGCCACGAAAACCGCAGCTTCCTTACCTTCAACCGGTCGCTGCTGTCAAACTCTTATGTCCATGGTAATACCTGTACGGTATATTCAATATGAGACAAGGTCGATTGTCATTAACCTGCCTATCCTACACAATTTTATCACTTTTCGCAAGTATGGAAACCTGTCATCGGGAATTTATTTTGTGTTTCGAAATTCCGGGGGAGAGACCCCGATCGAAGAAAGTGCCTGTTCCGACGTCGGGTCCCACGGCTTGTCTGCGTCACGGGGACGAATCCCGTTATACTTGGAGGCCATTCCCGGTCCGGGAAACGGGCTGGGAAGCGGATCGGAAATCCGCCTGTTGTACGTTTGATCATCTATATGTCCCGGATGCATAATGTCAGGAACATGCCAGCGGGACTGATCGAGACAACATCCCATGCAACAAAATGTCAAGGCGAAAAAAAACGCTCCAATGTCAATTTGGGGTTTCACAGAGAATTCTCTCGTTTTTGTTGAAAACATCGCTTTTTACAAAAACGTACAATATGAAAATACTCTTAAAAAAACAAGAGGTTTTTTGTCATTTTGTCGAAATACTGTCCGTCTCCAAAAAGTTTGGGTCTTTGAAGGCAGGGTGGTTTCGCCGAAACCACCGCAGTGCGACTCGCTCTCGATTTTATCGCACTTTCAAGGGGGAGGAATGACGGCAATCCCCACTTTCAACGGAGGCAAACGCCGTTGGACCAGGGGGGGATATGACAAAACCAAGGTATCAGGCGGGAGCACTTTCGCTCCGGGAAAACGTTCCCGCACCCACGATGGGGCATTCTCCCGTCCGGAGTTGCCTTCCATGGGCCAAACGACGAGACCTCCGTATCGATTGACATCTTCATCGCTGGACCATGTACTTCCATTCTTGTGAACGGTGGGACGGTTTGACATTCGGTAGGCGGCGTGACCTGCCAGAATCATGTCTCCGGTGACATAAGGACAAGGAACATTAAAGTGTTGCTCCTGCCAGACGCGATCACATTCCTGCGACAAAACGGCCATCGGTAAATAGGCGGGAGCAAGTGGTTTTCCCAGGAATTGTTCCCCGATAAAACCGGTGATGATCACTGCCTCAACGCCGACAAGACAAAGGACCGTTTTCATGAGCAATCGGGGATGATCTCTGATTTGAAAACGGAGCATCAACCAAATACTGAGAAAACACCAAAACGGAGCACCGTACACCATGCGTAAATGGATGCCAAAGGCGGAAACGGCAAGAAAAACCGCAAAGGGGATGACGCTGCAATAGAAAAGAAAGCGTTCACATTCTTTTGCACGAGTATTTTCATGGAGTATGGCGCCACTCTTCCATGTCCAGGGCCAACCGAGCGCAGGAAGCAGAACAACTAGGGCGGGCATCCAGTAAAGAGGTTGGCTTGCCGCAAATCTCAGGGGAAAAACAAGGTGAGACCACAAATTTCCCTGAAGGCGACTGGAGGCCGTGTTGGAGATATATGTCAGTGTCGGGAAATCGTTGTTGAAAAGCCAAATGAGATGTGGCAAAAAAATCGAAAAAGCAACGACGGTCGTCACGTAGGGACCGGCATGAAACCAATGCCTTCTGCCGGCGGGGCGGAGAATCATGTACAACAGAATGGCAACCACAAGTAACGCCGACGGGTATTTGCTGTGCAAGGCCAAGCCAATGGCAGCACCGGCGGCAATCCAATCAGGGAGACGGTTGGTTTGAAATGCTTGAAAAACCAGAAAAACGCTCAAGGCGCAAGTCGCAAGCAAAACCAAATTGTGATTGAAAAGAACGGATTCATTTGTTAACAAGCGAAAAGGCAGGATCGCAAAGGCGGCAATCATCGCGTGTTTTTCCGCAAGAACGAATCGGGCCAATCGCCAAATCGACCAGACGGTGACGATCGTGCAAAATTGACCGGCAAGAAACGGTGTGATAAAAGTGCGGTTCGTCAGCAGACCAACGATTTCCGTGAGCCAAGAGGGGAGTGCCGGATGTTTGGCATCGGCAGGCACCCATTCTTTTCCGATGAAAAGGATTTCAATGACATCATTACGATACCCTGTGTGAAAAAGTGTCGGAAGAACGGCCCAGACAAGAGCAAAGCTGCACACAATGGACCAAAAAAAAACGGTTTCCGTCTTCAAAAAAGTCTTCGTGCCATCGAAACGATTGTTTTCTTCAGTCTTCATGATTCTTACATGATTTCGTTGGAGTGTATACTAAAATTCCGAAAGCGGAATACGGCAAACCCTGCATCGCAGGGCGTCTGCGCGATGCCGAAGGCTGCCGCCCATACCGGCTGCGGTATATCAGGAGTCGTTTTGTACCCGGAAGCTGAAAAGTGCAGCAGATCGCGGGGAGTGTTCTTTCTGTTGATTACGTCATTATAACCGCAGTCGGCAGGGACGGCAGCCTTCGCCTCAATGAAAAGTGTCACTTTTTACAAAAATGTACAATATGGAAGCACACTTAAAAAAACAAGAGTTTTTTTGTCATTTTGTCGAACTTTCTCACGATTTTTGATAAAATGAGGGTGTTGTACTGACATGTAGCCGCCGAGCAGGCTCGGCGTTAAGAATTGGTAAGACACATTTTTTTGAAAGAACCTGCCATGACACGAAGAATTTCACGTCGTCGTTTTTTGAAAACCACCACCGCATTGACAGGCCTCGGTTTTTGGGTCGCCGCCGGGGTGACGCCGAATGTCCGGGCGTCGGCGAACGAACGAATCGCCGTTGCCGGAATCGGAATCGGTGGCAAAGGGGAAGGGGACATCAATAACGCTTCCCGATGGGGGGATAT
>Ga0209629_10001612_pt1 | contig 14496 bp, 24 predicted proteins | sample TergutCu122P5_FD_187286 | JGI IMG/M metagenome (GOLD analysis project Ga0209629, IMG submission 187286) | Cubitermes ugandensis P5 segment gut microbial communities from Kakamega Forest, Kenya - Cu122 P5 (SPAdes) (version 2) | ecosystem: Host-associated > Arthropoda: Insects > Digestive system...
CCGAGCCGTTTTTCGGCTCTTCATTCGACTGTAAAATTAATACTTTATTTACTAACTACCAAATATTTATCACACTTTTTTACCCCTTTTCTCTACTTTTTTTAATGTGTTAAAGTAGAACTACAATTATTACGTAAAGATAATACTTTTTTCATAGATAAAAAAATTTTTTAGAAAAATATTTCAAAATTATTTTATTAATTAAAAAAGTATTATATTTGCAGTGTCCTTAACAGGAGTAACTTCAAAAATTTACCTCAATTAAAACTACAATGAACCAGAGGTATATAAAAGTTGTACAGAAAGACGGATCTGAATTTGTAACCCTAAAATCGAACGAGTCTTTCCACCGCAGTAGAAAATCAGAGATAAAAGAGCCTACGCAGGAAGAAATTGAAAAATATTTTCCTGAAGAAAAAGAAAAAATCAATGCAGACAAGGATGTATTGAAGATTCAAAATCTTGAAATTGAACTGGCCGAAACAAAAAAACTTCTTTTTGAAGCAAATGAAAAATTAAATTTGCTGTCAAATAGTAACGAGCCGGGTACCGAAGAAAAAGCAAAAAGAGGAAGACCTTCTAATGAATCTTTGCAATGAAAATTACAGATTTATTAAATACACTTGCCACAAAAGTGGGTAAACAAAACGAACAATCCATTATTGATATTTTGAGTAGATCCGATATTCAAAATCTCGATTTGGCCGATGCTGTCGCAAATGAGATAGTTAGCAGTTTGCTAACTATTGAAGGAGCGAGAAACAATCCAACGGTAAAGAAATTCTTTACGTCATCTGCTTTAGACCCTATTGATGCAGAAATTTTGAATACGATTTCAACTTTTGAACTTGGAGACGAATTTAAAAGTGAAATTGTTACCAATAAAAATACCTATGATAAGTATGGAAAACTGATTGGAAAAATTAAAGAGTCAATGGACGCTTTAAAAGCAGCAAAAGGGAATGGAAATGAAAAGGATATTGAGAAATATACTAAGCAAATTAATGAATTGCAACAAAAAATTTCTCAAATTCAACAAACAACTGTTCCAAAAACAGAACTTGAAAAAGTTCTCAATGAAAAGGAAAATTCATTACGGGATTTCATGATTCATTCAAAAATTTCCGGGTTAAAATTCGCAAATTCTAATGTTCCCAATGATATTAACATAGATTTTGCAAACGTTGTTTTACAAAAGAAACTTAACGAAGCAAAAGCGATTGTCGTGAAGGATGGAAACGAATTGAAATTAATGCGAGCTGATGATCCAGCGCTTGAGTATTATGATATCCAAAATAAGCCGGTCAAATTTGACGACTTTATGAACAAAACCTTTGCCGATAGCAAACTATTGGAAGTTAGCGGGAAACAAAACCCGGTTACAAATCCTGTCAATCCGCAAAATAACTATGTTATTCCTGTTGCAGGTACGCCCGGAGTTGCTGAATTTCAAGCAGCAGCAGAAGAGGCAATAAATCAGTTAAATTAAAAATTAACAATGTTTCCAAATTTAAAAGGGATAGTAGGTCAATTAATTATGACTATATCCTTGCTTGCGGGAATAAATGACCCGCAATATAAAGTTACACCGGTAGGATTTTTAAGTATGTTGCTTCAAAATTCAACTACTGCAAATGTAACTAATCTTGACGCGCTTCGCAATGGATGGACGCGAGATGTGATTATTCGATACATGCAAAGAGGAACGGATGCAGATGTGGTTGACGTTCCTGGTTGCGAAACTAATATTACGGCCGCATGGAAAGAAACTTCTATTGGTGAGGCAATGTTCAATAAAATAGGAATAAGAATTGATGACAGTTTGCTTAGAAAATTAGAGGAAACTGCTAATCAACCTGTTTCGCTCGGAACTCCGGCAGCTCAATTGAATATGGCATTATATCAAACTATTCTTACCAATTTAAACGGACTTATTTCAACAATTGATAAAAATTTGTTAGCCGCTCAGGCTGGGAAATGGGGTAAAAATCCAGTTGTAGCTTCAAACACTGCACAAACAATTAATTTTACAAATGAGCCAACAATTAATGACGGCATTGTAAAATTGCTTTCCGATTATCAATTTAGCGAAATCTCCGGTACGCCTCAAATTGTTGGCAGTGGAATAGCTACAAAATATGATATTTTGCAGAGATTTAAAAGAGGTTTTGATAGTGGTGGATTTGGATCGAATCCAATAAACGTATTTTTTGACCCATTTGCGCAAACAGCATGGGGAGTCAATCATTTTGGAGTTTTTGTCCCTGGTCTTACGTCTTTTGTCGATTATTTGAAATATTCTGGAAATTTTGGCGGATATAAAGGCGGATCTTACTTTTTTGTTCTTCCTGTTCCGGCACAGTTAGCAAATGGTACATTAACAACATTATGGTTTGATGCTCAACTAAAATATATCGACTGTCCACAAAAAGACGAAGAAGGAGATATAATCGGTGAACCGGGTTGGATAATTTTAATCAGTAAATATTATGGTTTGTTTAATTCACCAAACGATTTGTTTAAAGCATCCGACCGGTTAAATGGATTTAATGGATCACTTCATTATATCGCTACTGCTGTGTAGCATTTTCTTTCATGTTAAATTGTTTATTAAATTATATCGGATTAGCAAGTAGCGTCGGGACTGCCGAAAGCGGACTTTATCTCGACGCCTTGCCCGGTATTAATATTTTCAATGTAACAAAGATTGCCGATAAAGGACAAGATTATGAAGGAAATAAAGCATTTGATGATGTAGAGAAAAGAACGATTGCAAAATTTAGGTCATTGTTTATAACAGAATTTAACCGATGTCATAAACTTTACAATAGAGATGCAATTGATTGCCTGATTTGTGAAAACAAAGAACTTTTTGCAGTTTCATTATGGTACCTAATGGGTGCAGAAATGTGTGAAGAATTTTTGCGAAGCGATCGTATAAATAGACACACAACTGTTGACAGGCAAAAAATAAAAGAATCGCAAGCAAGTTTTTTAGATGCTTTTTATTCTGAAATTTCAACTGCAATACTCGGTATTGACTTAAACGGAAGTTCTTGTTTTGAAAATATAGAACAACCTGAATGTAAATCATTTGTAAAAGTAGTTCAAACATGTCCGTAGAATGATAACATTTAACATAACAGGATTGGAAGAAGTTCGAGAAAGAATAGCGGGCTTAAAAAATCTTGACCCACTTTTGTTAGAGATTGCATCTTCATTGAAAGCAAAAATTAAATATCGGATACATGTTGAAGGGAAAGCGGCGGACGGATCAAAAATCGGTACTTATTCGCCAGAATATATGAAAGTTCGTACCGGAAACTTTGGTAATTCAGTGGTTTATAAAAAAGGAAAAAATAAAGGAGAAATAAAGAAATCCGGAATTATCACACGTGGATCCAGAAAAGGGCAACCACGGCCAAATTATCAAAGAACAAGTGATACAAATGTTGTTCTTTCGCTTAGTAGAGAAATGGAAATGGATATTGACGCAACGCAACCAATTAAGATTGAAGGCGGATACGGAATCGGATTCACAAACGACTTTAATTACAACAAAGCTGTTTGGAACGAGAAAAGATATGGAAAGCAAATCTATGGAGTTTCTAATGAAGAAAATCAGATTGTCGAAGAAATTGTAAAAAATTACGTCAAAAAAAATGGATGAAATTATAAATGATATCAACTTAAAAATATCTGATGCAGTAAAATGTCTAATCGGAGAAATAACCTGCAAACCTTTTGGACTTGCAAAAGCTGTTAATATTCAAGATGATAATGATTATTCCATTCCTGCGATAATAGATAAAAGTGGCGAATGTTTTTATGTTTTTACGGATGACTCCAATAAATTAGGATGGTATCATAAAATAATTTCAAGAACATATACGACTGCTAAAGGATTTGGAGATACTAATTCAGATGTCCAAAATGATGAAATGCAAATTGTTATTTGGGGTTTATCAAATCAATTGTGTATGAGTGATGAAGAAATTGAAAGAAAAATTATTATACCTTCTATTCCGGCAAAAGCGATTTTGATAGCTTCAAATTTTGATGCAAAATCTGTTTTAACAAATGAATTTAGAAATTTTACCTATTTAAACAAGCCGGAAGAATTTATTTTCTCGGTGAGATATAAAATATCTACAACTTTCAAAAGAAAATGTAGAGAAATTAAATGTTAAATATTAAAAAATACGATCATGATAGTATATAAAGAATGTCTAATTGACGAATATATTCCTGATTATATGTGCGACGAATGTGGAAAAACAGAATCTGGAAGAATTAGAGGAGCGGTATTTTTTCACAGAAGTTTGAAAACGCAATTAACGCAATCTAACTTCAATAAAATAGTATGGTGGGAACAACAATTACAAGCGAAAACAGTAATTGTGATTCCGAGCGTTCGTGGAACATTTGACGGCGGAGCTCCGATTAATGTAACAGGGTTTGGTGATCAAAAAGAAAAGGTTACAGGTAAGAATTTTACGGCTGTTATTACAGACGGAAATCATACTCAAAATTATAAATTTTACGAAGGATTAGAAAACAACTATTTCAAAAATTATTTCTTTGGATTTATTACCGGAAGTGAATTTCGAGTAGGAACAGATGTTATACTCGGTTTTCATGCAGTAGATGCGGTAAGTGACGATCCTGATTCGGATGTCCCTTGGGTTTCTACAATAACATGGAAACAGGACAAGCCAAACTCAATTGTTCCAATATATGAATTGCCGGATGATGTAAGAGATTTGTTTGTTCATTGTATTGACGAAATAATTGCAGAATAATATACTTTAATGAATTATTTTCAAGGTGAAGATATTGCATTTTCGATTTCGTTTTTTGATGAGTTTCAAAGCGTAAGCGGTTTTTCTGAATTTTCAGAGATACGCGCTTACGCTTATACGGACGGTTGTTTATATCAGATGTTTTCAACGGTTGACAATAAAGAAGGATATGAACTTATGACATTGAAAAATGGCGTAATTTTTGGAATTATAACCTCTGAATTTACTTCAAATTTCCATATCGGAGATATAACAATTGAGTTATTGGGATTTAACGGAAATCCACAAATTAAACATGACATTGGTAAAAAATTCATTGGTTTTTTACATAAATCACTTATTACAGAATGAAATACTACCAAGGTGAAGATATATTTTTTAAAGTACCTTTCCTTTCGTCCTTTCAAAGCGTAAGCGGTTTTTCTGAATTTTCAGAGATACGCGCTTACGCTTATACGGACGGTTGTTTATATCAAAAATTCTCAACAAATGTGACGAAAGGATATGACTTGATAACACTGTCAAATAATGAAATTTCCGGTGTAATTACAGCAAAAAATTCAGCATTTTTTTCTCCCGGAGCTATTACGATAAAAATAGTAGGACAAAAAAGTACCATTAGTAGTTTTTACGACATTGGAATAAAGATAATTGGATTTCTTCACAGGTCATTAATTAAAATCGAAGTTTTCAAATTACCTAATAATTATATAAAATTATCTATTGACTCGTCTATAAGTTCTACTAAAACATTTTCATTCGCAGCTCCGGCAAATGTCACTTATGTCGATTGGGGAGACGGAAATATTGATGAAATGTCTCCAGCAGCCGGTAGCCTCGTTTCTCACACCTTTTCGGAAAATAATGTTTTTGATGTTAAGATTTATACGGATAGTAGCGAAATATTATCCGGTAAGTTTTTAGGAAATTATATCCCGGTAAGTGATTCGAGGAAAATGTTAAAATCTTTTGACTTTACACATTCTAATATTTCAGGATTTGGAGACAAATCATCCATTCAAAGTTATGGTTGTTTTGCATCATGTTCAAATCTTACGTCTGTAACATTTACAAACAAAATAACAATAATAGGAGCGAATACTTTTGACGGATGCACTTTAATTAATACTTTCAATGGGGATTTGTCAAACGTAACCGGTTTGTATTATCGAGCATTTAATAGCGCTTTCGCTTCAGGTTCTCATATTGCGCTTAATTTTAGTAATTCAACTTTAGATTTTCAATACAGTCAAATATTTTGGAATTCAAAAGTTGGAAATATTACTATTAATCCTATTGCAGTAGCAGCAAACAATTATACGTTACCCATGGGAATGTTTGAAAGTTGTAAGGAAATGACAGATTTACATTTGGGAAAAATAGATATTGTTGGTGATTATGCACTATTTGAAACATTTGCCATAACGCATAGCGGTTGGGATGTGGATTTAACTAATATTAAAAAAATTGGAGACAGAGGACTTTCTGGAGCTTTTGCTACAGGCTCTAATATTGAATTAAATTTAACTAACCAGTCTATTTTGTTTACCGGTAGTTTACAGTTTCAAAATTGTAAAGCATCGAAAATCGTTATTAAAATAGGATTACATGATGTAGGAGGTTCAATGTTTTCATCATGTTCAGAATTGACTTATTTAGATATTGGTAATCCATATACTATCGGCGACCAAGCATTTTACAATTGCAGTAAAATGACCACATTTTTAGTCGGAGAAGATTTAGGCGGTGGAATTAGATATTTATCTAATTGTTTAAGTATTGGGAATCAAACATTTTCTGGATTATTTTCCATGACATCTCAAATAACACTAAAATTTAATCCAGGAGTTACTTTTGGAAGTAATGTTTTTCAATATTCAGGAATATATGGAATTGAAAGCGGAATCACAACTGTAACATCATCAATGTTTAATGGATGTACTAATTTACATAATGTAAAAACAGGCGCAGTAACTTTAATTAATGATTACGGTTTTTATAAGTGTTCGGCGATAACTACTTTTAATGTAGATTTAAGCCAATGTATAACAATTGGTAGCAATGCTTTTAGTACCGCTTTTTCAGATACTTTCAACACTTTACTAAATTTTAGTAATTCTGGAGTTGCTTTTGAGAGTTCCGCTTTTCAATATTCAAAAGTAAAGCAAATTGTAATAGCTTCCGCAGCACAAGCAAACGTACCGACTACGATGTGTGGTAGTTGTAGTCAATTAACGTCAATTGAATTTGGAAGTCCATTAGCAATAGCATCCTATGCGCTGTATCAATGTACAGCATTGTCAATAATTAAGATTCATTCTACTGTTCCACCAACATTAGATAGCACTGCGATTACAAATACAGCTGCTTTGCAAACAATATACGTGCCAATTGGAAGTAAAACAGCATATCAAAACGCCACTAATTGGAATCAGTTTGCCGCTAAATTTGTTGAATATTAATAACAGAATTAAAGAAATGTTAGTATCAATATGAAAACAGAGATAAAAAATAACGGCATAAAAGATGTTACAGTAATAACGTCCGAAAATGAATCCGACATATTAATGGACGCAAACAGCAACACAAGTCTCGGCAATGAGGTGTGGCTCGGCATCGACTATCGGGACAGGAAAACTGGAGAAGTATTGAAAACTCCTATCGCTTTGAAGCCGTCAGATATTATCCAAGCTATCGACTACGAATATGCGGCCGAAGACACCAATCACGTCTTTAACGCTGGCGATTTGGTTTTGAGAGACGGAAATATCTACAAGGTAAAATTGACTCATTTCGGCTATCAGGAAACAGTGGATAATTTTAATACGTTTTATCAATTAGTCATAAGTTTGAAAGATGCCGAAAGTGGAGTTGTTCCTGACTTTATTCAGCCGACCGGCGCTCACGACGCTTACAAAAAAGGAGACCAAGTGACTTTTAACGGGAAAGTTTGGGAAAGTTTGATTGACGGCAATGTCTGGTCGCCTACCGCTTATCCGGCAGGATGGAAATTAGTAAATCAGTAAAATATAAAATAAAAATATGGATACTCAATTTTTTATAACATATTTAGAACCGGTTTTAACATTCATTGTTGGTGGTGGAATAACAGGATTAGTAACTGCAAGATATACTCGAAAAACAGCAAAAGCAGACGCGATGAAAGCAGTTCAAGACGTATATCAAGAAACAATTCAAGATTTACGATCTGACAGAGATATAATGAAACAGGAAAAAATTGAGATGCGTGAACAAATATCAAGTCTTGAAAAGCAAGTTCTTCAAAACTGTAAAGATATTAATGAGTTGAAAGCATTTAAGTGTGTAGATATGAATTGTAAAAAAAGGAAAAAAGAATTATGAAAACAAGTGAAAAAGGGTTAGAATTAATAAAGAAACACGAAGGATTGACATTAAAAGCATATAAATGTCCGGCAGGAGTTTGGACAATCGGATATGGACATACCGGTGGCGTTAATCCATCAGATGTCATCACTAAGGAAAAAGCGGTTGAATTTTTGAAAGAAGACGTTCGTGAATCCGAAACAGCAATAAATGGTAATTTAAAAAATCTGAATCAAAATCAATTTGATGCATTGGTTAGTTTTGTCTTTAATACGGGAAGCGGAAATTTTTTAAGGTCAACATTGTTGAAAAAAGCAAAAGTAAATCCAAACGAAAGAACAATTTCTGATGAGTTTCAAAAATGGGTGCACGCAGCAGGAAAAGTTTTACCAGGACTGGTAAAAAGAAGAAAAGAAGAATCAGAGTTATATTTTTCAAAATAAATAAAGCTATGATAAAATTATTTTTTAATAGAATTTGGAATGTTTGGATACTCGGAAAATATTTTGTTATAAGTTCAAACTATATACACTTTTGGAACTGCGAATGGTCAGACAATATTAAGAATCCGGTTTATGTTCACGAAAACGAGATAAATAAACTTATAAGACGTGGATATAAAAAGGCAAGATGCTGTTTCAAATGAAATAATGGATTATTTTAAAGAAAATTTTGCAAAAGGAATAATTATTTTAATAATAATTATAGTATTTTTTACATCTTGTAAAACAATACCGCTTGTTTCTACGGAAACAAAGTATAAAACAGAAGTTTCAGAAAGTAAGGATATTTTACTAACTCGCGAACAAAAATTGTTGGACCACTTAGACAGAATTGAAAAGACATTGTTTAACGAAAATGTTACGGTTGCTATTATCAAAACAGAATACGATACGGAAAAGCCTGTTGACTCAGATACCGGAAAGCCGCCTGTTAAGTCTCAAACAAATACCAATATCACGAAAAAAAAACAAGGAGAAACGATTACAAGCGACAAAAGTACGAAATCCAATGAAAATCTAACGAATTTTCAAGATAATAGTACTATTAATACAAAAAGCAATCAGGTTGAAAAAGTCAAGCAGGAATCTCCGAAAGACCCGTACAGGTATCGCTATATTTTTTATTCGATTGCAGTAATAGCAGTAATTATTATATTATTCAACTTAAAAAAAATATTTTCATTCATAAAGTAAAAATTTAATCTTCCGTTATATGCAAAAAGAATTTGAAAATATTCTTCAAATTTGCTGCGAAGAATTTGAAGTAACTGTCCAAGAAATAAAATCAAAATCACGAAAACAGGAAATTGTCTTTTGTCGAAAAGCATTTTGTATGATTATCGAACAAAATTTTAATATAAAATACGAAATAATTGCTCGATTGACGAACAAAAAAACACAAGATATTTGCCATTATCTATCTACTCAACCTAAAAGTCGTTATTATAGCATTTTAATTGAAAGAATAAAAAACAGAATAAAAAATCAAATAACTTTCTGATTTATTTATAAAAACTTTCATATAACTAATTTTATTACTGTTACTTAAATAATACTTTTGTGCTGTCAATATTGACAAAAAATTTAATAATTAGTATTATGATAGGTAGAAATGAATCAGATGTCGCCATTGCAGGCGGCGGTGGCTTCGGCGGATATGGTGGCTGTGGCGGCGGTTGGGGTGGAATTGCTCCGATTGGATTGTTTGGCGTATTTGGCGGTTTTGGTAATCGTGGTTTTGGACATGACGGCTTTGACGGTCATCGTGGGCGTGGAATGGATGAATGTTGCTGCGATATTCGATCGGATATTGGAGAAACGAAATTCAAAGTAGCGGAAATTGGACTACAAAATGCAAATGCTTTGCAAAAAGAAATTTGCAATGTCAACATGCAAGCAAAGGACAATACTTTTCAACTCGAAAAGGAACTTTTTGGACTTCAAAAGGACTTAGCAAACTGTTGCTGCGAAACTCAAAAAACAGTATTAGCCGGAAACAATCAACTTGAAAAAAGCATCCTTATTCAAGGTTTTCAAAATCAGTTAGCTAATTGTCAACAAACAAATGATTTGCAAAAATCAATTGCAGATTGTTGCTGCCAAACTAACTTGAATATTGAAAGAACTGCACACGCTACTCAAATTCGTGACCTTGAGCAACATTGTGAAATAAACAAGGAACTTGAGAGTTTGAAAGGTGGTCAGAAAGACATCATTGCCTTTATTGCAAATCAGGGAAAAGAAAACAAAATTGCAGCACTTGAAAAGGAGTTGCGTGAAGCAGAACGCCGTCTCGATCGTTGCGATGACCAGCGTATAGCTGGTAGAACAAATTGTCTTGTGACTCAATTAGGAGATGCAAATCGCGCTTTCTTCGGACAGAACTTCCCATGGTCTATACCAACATGTCCTTGTGGATGCTAAAAAATTACTACAATGGAAAATTTTAGTAATCCATTCGAAGGAATTGTTACGCAAATGAATAATGCGAAAGCAAATTACGACCAAACAATGGCAGGTTTGCAAAATCAATTGAGGGCGATTCAGCAAAATATGTACAATATGCAGCAATCAATGTATCAGCCAAGTGGCTCATATCAGCAACCGGCGCCGGCGCCGGCGCCATCCGCACCCGCTCAACAACCAAGTCCGTTTGAGCAGGAAATGGCGTTGTTGTGCGAAATTAAAAACGGCATTGTAAAAAACAATGAATTAATGCAGCAATTTTTTACCGGCGTTCCCTGTGAATGCAAAGAAAAAAACGAAAAGAAAGATGAAAGCGATAAAAAACAAAATCTTGGAAAGCCTCGCAATGATTGATAAAGAACTCGTCGCAAAGCCTAACATGTCGTTGGATGACGACGACATCGACGACATTTGTTTTTTAGCAAAAACTCTCTATTATTTGCAAGAAATCGAAAAGGAACCAACGTTTAATGCTCAAAAATCATATTGAAAATGGAAAAGATTAATGAGGTAAAAAATTTGCTTCAATCCGCTGTAATTGAGCTGTATCACGCCGAACATTATTGCAAGGAATATTTAAAGAAAGCACATAGGTTAGGATTACAAGGCGAAAAAAGGCGTCTTCGATACGATTCTGTAAAGTATCATAATCTCATAAATTATTTTACTTGCGATTTTTTAGACTTGTACGGACTTGATTTGATTATTCAATATTCCGAAGTTTCGGTACCACCGGTAACCGGTATTCCAGACTTTTTCAAAAAAGTATTGGAAAATTATGAAGATCAATATGATAAGTTTCACGAAATTGCTAATAAATTAGTTTTGTTAAATGCACAAAACTACGCCGGAAATCTTTATGACATCTGCGATTGTTTGACAGGATATATAAAGTATTATCGACGTACGGTCCTTGAGGGCGAAACAACCGGATGGAAGCCTGAATATATTTTCTTACATCAAACGACAGGAGAAAATATTCACGACGAATATGAAAAAAAGGAGCACGAAATCGGTTACAAAAATTGAATGGAACCAATGTAAATCATTTTTTGGATACCGATGTTGTTTTTGCGGAAGCAGAACGAAACTTGAAAAAGACCATGCCATTCCTAAGTCATACGGCGGGAGTGGCATGTCTTTTAATATTCTGCCTGTTTGCCGCCAATGCAATGCTTCAAAATCGAATAAAAACCTTTTCTATTGGTATAAGCAACAAAAATTCTACAATACTTATCGTGAAATGCTCATTATCTACTATTTAACAAATATATCTTCATTTTTAACAAAACATTAACAAAACATTAACAATTATTATATAAAATAATTTGGAAGATACATCATATTTGTTGTATCTTTGTATCGTTAAACAAACAATTAAAAACCGGCGGCAACGGATAACAGCGGCTTAAAAAAATGAAATTAGCAGAAAGAAGAGCAGCGGAAAAAGAAGCAACTTATTCAGAAAAAAGTTTGTCAGCATTAAAAGCTGACAAAAATCCAAAGGCAGTTTTTGACGCATTAAAATTTAATTTTGATGGTCATTATACACCGGCAGCGTGTCAAATATTTGATGAAGTTAAAAAAAATGGTGGTTTTATTGCTGACATTGCCACTCGTTTTTCAACTTCAAATTATGAGATGTCAGAAAAACAAGCATGGTGCATAGCTTATGCTTTTATTAAATAATTTTTAAATATACAAATTATGACAATCTATTTTTATAATTCAACCGGACAGAGAGCTATTCCAGACAGGAAAAAATACGGTGAAATTTTTGGAGAACAAACGAAAAATGACACCCTAAAAGTGAAGGAATTAATGTGTTCTTTAGGTTATCCATTTTATGGTTATCATGCAAATGGCGCTCATTATGCTCAACTAAAAAGAGGAGAAATAATATACGTGTAAAATTTTATCGTCCGCCCCGAGCGAATCGGGGCATATTTTTTATGAAAAAAATCGAAGAACATAAGTATTGGTGGTGGGGTGAAAATAAGCAATGGCACGAAGATGAAGAAACATTGATAAAGTTGTCTTTTCCTCGTTGTTTTATTCGTTATAATATAGGTGATGCTTATTTTGCCTCATTTGAAGATTTTTTCGGAAGTATAGCCGAAGTACAATGGATTGACGGCGAAAAACCGTCAAAAAAAATTCAAAAAGAAATATTGACCGAAGCATGGAACTTCCTTGCTATTGAGGAAAGATTACTTGAAGAAGATTTGGCTGATATTGAAATTGACGAATGGGAGGAAGATTTATGAACGACAGAGAAAAAATTGGGAATCGCATCCGTGAAATCCGAATGAAAAAAGGCTTGACATCCGAACAGCTCGCTCGGATGAGCGGGTTAAAACAGCAAAGCATTTCACGAATAGAATTTGGTAAATTTTCTACCGGAATAGATATTCTTGGGAAAATAGCAAAAGCGCTTGATTGCGATATTGAAGTGATAGAAAAATCACAGTAGTTTTTTCATATCATTGACCACTTTTTGACCGAGCATTTTTGCATAGTGCTCGGTCATTTTTATTGTACTATGACCTAAAGCTCTGCTAACGCTTTCAATAGGAATATTTTTATTAAGCAAATAGGTAGCGAAAGTATGTCTTGCGGTGTGAGATGTCAGCGACTTTTTTAACTCCGCTCCAGCTCCTAATACTTTCAAATAGAAATTGTATTTTTGATTCGGAAATTTCGGAAGTTGGTAGTTGTATTTTTCTGCTATCCGCTTTGCTTCCGGCAAAAAAAGCGAAATAAACGATTCATCAGTTTTTTGGCGATTGCTTCGTATTACTTTCATGCCGTCAATTTCAGAAATATAATCACGTGAAAAATTATAAAGGTCTATGTATGCTAAACCGGTGAACATCTGAAAAACAAACAAGTCTTTTACCTCTTGCAGTTTTGCGTTTGCGGGATTGTAGTTTAAAATCTTTTCAATTTCGCTTTGTTCCAAAAAAGTAGGGTCTTTTCCTTTTCCTCTTTTTAATTTAAATTGCAAATAAGGGTCATATTTGCAAAATCCTCTATTAATCGCTTCTTTTATATATCTGCGAAGAGCCGAATGGCGTTTATAGAGTGTAGGGGTAGATTGTATGTATTTTCTCAAATAAGCGTCAAAATCAACAATATTTTCATAAGTGAAGTCTGAAAAAACTTTTATTTTTCCAAATTCAATTAACCTTTTCATAAGAGAATTATGATACTGTAATACCGCAAATGACGGATTATTTCTATTTAGCTCCGATTTTATAAATTCAACAACGCTAAAGGATTCCCCTTTTTCTTTATTCCAAAATTTAACGTTCTCAAGATTTTTACAATTATCTGAAAGAACAAATGATTCTATCTTTCGGAAAATACTTGCCGCTTGTCCGGTTATAGCTAATGCGTTTGGGTGATTCTTGCATGTAAATCCGTTTTTATCCGAAAATTGATTTTTTGTTAAATGTATTCCGGTAGAAATAAGCCGGCGTTTATTTGAGCCGGTTAATCTTACTTCAATTTGTAAAAGCCCTTTTTTAGTTTCTGTAGCCCTGTGTTCTCTGTCGAAAATAAACCTTAATTGAGCGTTATCCATGTTTTTACAATTAAATTTCGCACAAATGTAATTTAAATGATTTAATTTTCGCATGAAATTTCGTACTATTTTAAAATAAGTGCGAAAATAATGTCTTATATTTTCTTAAAATGTCTCATATTGTCGCAATAAAAATAACGTAAAATGCTTATAAACAACAAAACTAACTGAATTGGTGAGTTTTACATGCGGAGAGAACGAGATTCGAACTCGTGAAACACTTTAGGCGTTTACACGCTTTCCAGGCGTGCCTCTTCAACCACTCGAGCATCTCTCCTTTGGTGAAAATGACTGC
>Ga0209629_10001613_pt1 | contig 14489 bp, 12 predicted proteins | sample TergutCu122P5_FD_187286 | JGI IMG/M metagenome (GOLD analysis project Ga0209629, IMG submission 187286) | Cubitermes ugandensis P5 segment gut microbial communities from Kakamega Forest, Kenya - Cu122 P5 (SPAdes) (version 2) | ecosystem: Host-associated > Arthropoda: Insects > Digestive system...
ATGGCTGGACGTATTTCCGGTAACGCTATGTTTACACACGAACTTTCCAAAAACGACAGCCGCGCCAAATCGAGTGCTGACGTGGCATCAACGGATAGTTTGAAAACAGCCACCGGCAATGCGCTGACCATCGACGTCGAGGACTATTTTCAGGTCTCCGCCTTCGCGCCGTACATCCCGCGCAGCGAATGGCCAAGCCGCGAATGCCGCGTCGAAAAGAACGTCGACCGCATCCTGGTCATGCTCGACGAGCACGACACCCGGGCCACCTTCTTTACGCTCGGCTGGATCGCCGAACGCCATCCCGGAATGGTCCGCCGCATCGCCGCCGCCGGCCACGAAATCGCCAGCCACGGCTACGGCCACGAGCGGGCCAGCGATCAGACGCCGGACAGTTTTTATGCCGACATCCATGTCGCCAAGCTGCTGCTCGAAGACCTGGCCGGTTGCGAAGTGCGCGGCTACCGGGCGCCCAGTTTCTCGATCGGCGAAAAGAATCCGTGGGCCTTCGAGTGCCTGGAGCGCGCCGGCTATCGCTACAGTTCCAGCATTTACCCGATCCGCCACGATCATTACGGCATGCCCGATGCACCGCGCCATGCTCATCGGATCGGCCAACTGATCGAAATTCCACCGACCACGCTACGTTTTTTCAACCGCAACTGGCCGGCCAGCGGCGGCGGCTATTTCCGGCTCTTGCCCTACCCTCTCTCGCGCTGGATGATCCGGCGCGTCAACGATGTCGACCGCCTGCCGGCGGTGTTCTACTTCCATCCCTGGGAAATCGACGTCGAGCAACCGCGCATCGCCGGCATCGATGCCAAGACGCGCTTTCGCCATTACCTCAACATCGAGCGCATGGAGCCACGGCTCCACCGTCTGCTGGCCGATTTTTCCTGGGGCCGGATGGACGATTTGTTTCTCGATAACATCTGAACCATGCAGATTGATCGCCTCGACCCGTCCGATACCGCGGGAGCGGCCCGCTGGGACGCTTTCGTCAATGCCTGCCCGGAAGCCACTTTTTTCCACCGCGCGGCGTGGCAGGGCATCATCCGCGAGGTTTTTCGTCATCCCACCCATTTTCTCCACGCTCATGACAGTGGCGAAATTCGCGGCGTGTTGCCGTTGGCCCACGTCAACAGCCTGCTCTTCGGCAATGCCCTGGTCGCCCTGCCCTTCGCCGTTTATGGCGGCGTCGCCGCCGACTGCGCCGAGGCTGCTGCCGCATTGGAGGAAGAAGCCGAGCGGCTGGCCGTCCAGCTTGGCGTCGACCACCTTGAATTGCGCAACCTCACCGCCCGCCATGCCGACTGGCCGACGCAGGATCTGTACGTCACCTTCAGGAAGGTCATCCTGCCCGAGGTCGAGGCCAACCTGCTGGCCATACCGAGGAAGCAGCGGGCGATGGTCAGGAAGGGCATCAAGAACGGCCTCGCCAGCCACATCGACGCCAATGCCGACCGCTTCTTCGCGCTGTTCGCCGACAACGTCCACCGCCACGGCACGCCGGCCCTGCCCAAACGTTATTTCGAGACATTGCTGCGCGTTTTCGGCCCGGATTGCGAAGTCCTCACCGTCACCGCACCCGATGGCCGGCCGTTGAGCAGCGTGCTGTCCTTCTATTTTCGCGACGAAGTGCTGCCTTATTACGCCGGCGACGACGAGACGGCCCGCGACTTCGCCGCCAACGATTTCAAATACTGGGAACTGATGCGCCGCGCCTGCGAGCGCGGCCTGCGCCTCTTCGACTACGGACGCAGCAAGGTGGGCACCGGCCCCTACGCCTTCAAGAAAAATTGGGGCTTTGAACCTCAGCCGTTACATTACGAATACCGCCTCTACAAGCGCGACCGTATTCCGCAAAACAACCCCGGCAACGCCAAATACCGATTGTTCATCGCCGCCTGGCGACGCCTCCCGCTCGCCCTCGCCAACCGGCTCGGCCCGCTGATCGTCCGCAATCTGGGCTAGGCGCAACGACTCCATCATGTCCAACATCCTCTATCTCACTCACCGCATTCCCTATCCGCCCGACAAAGGCGACAAGGTTCGCTCCTGCAACCTGTTGCGCCACCTGCTGCGCTCGCATCGCGTTTTCCTCGGCACTTTCATCGACACCCCCGAGGATGCCGTGCACATCCGCACCCTGAAAAAAGTGTGCGCCGGGCTGCAAGTCGTTCGTCTCAATCCCAGGATGGCCAAGCTGCGCAGCCTCAATGGCCTGCTCTCCGGCGATCCGCTGACCCTGCGCTACTACCGTGATGCCGAACTGCAAGCGTGGGTCGATGAAACCTGTCGCACAGAGCAGATCGACGCCGCGGTCGTCTTCAGTTCGGCCATGGCCCAGTACGTCGAGAACAAACCGCGGCTGCCACTGCTGATCGACTTCGTCGACGTCGATTCGGCCAAATGGACCCAGTACGCCTCCCGGCACCACTGGCCGATGTCGTGGATCTACCGTCGCGAAGGACGTCTGTTGCTGACTTATGAACGGGAGATGGCGGCCAGGTCGGCGCGCTCCTTTTTCGTCACCGAGGCCGAGGTCGAACTGTTCCGCGAACTGGCCCCGGAATGCGGCGTGCGCGTCGAAGCCATGGGCAACGGCGTCAACGCCAAGTATTTCGCGCCAGCCGCCGACCGGCCATCGCCCTTCCCGGCTGGCGAGGAGGCCGTGGTGTTCACCGGCGCCATGGATTACTGGCCGAATGTCGATGCCGTCACCTGGTTCGCCAACGACATGTTGCCGGCGCTGCGCCGCAAGCATCCGCAGGCGCGCTTCTACATCGTCGGCCGCAATCCGACGCCGGATGTCCGCGCGCTGGCCAGCGCGCACGTCGTCGTTACCGGCACCGTGCCGGATGTCCGCCCCTACCTGCAACACGCCGGTGTCATCGTCGCGCCGCTGCGCGTCGCCCGCGGCATCCAGAACAAGATTCTCGAAGCCATGGCCATGGAGCGCCCGGTGATCGCCTCCGCCGACTGCGCCGCGCCGGTCGACGCAACGCCCGGCAAGGAACTGCTGACGGCTCGGTCGCCCCATGAATTCGTCGCCGCCATCAGCGCCCAACTCGCTGACCCGGCCGCCGCCGCCGCCATCGGCCGCGCCGCGCGGGCGCGCGTTCTCGAACGGTATAGCTGGAAAGCGCACATGAGCTGCATCGATCCCTACCTGGGCGAGGCCACCTCGTCCCTCCTGCCATCGCGATGAATGTCGCCGCCCGGCCTCTCCCGCCGCTTTCACCCGCCTGGCGGCAAACGCTGCGCCTGTTACCGCTGCTGATCGCCTGGCTGCTTTACTGGTATTGGGACACCGCCGCCGCCATGGTCGGCATCTGGTACCGCTCGGAAACCTACGCCCATGCCTTTCTCGTGCCGCCGATCACGCTCTGGCTGATCTGGCGGCAGCGGGCAGTCATCCTTGCCGAGCAGCCGCGCACCTCGCTGCTGCTCGCCGCGCCGGTTGCCTTCACCACGCTGGCCTGGCTGCTCGGCGAGTTGACGGCAGTCAACGCGCTGACCCAGTTCGCCCTGGTCGCCACGCTCGTGCTGGCCATCATGACCCTGCTTGGCCCGGCGGTCAGCAAGCGTCTGGCCTTTCCGCTGGCCTTTTTGTTCTTCTCGGTGCCCTTCGGCGAATTCATGTTGCCGCAATTGATGGCATGGACCGCCGATTTCACCGTTCTGGCGCTACGCGCGAGCGGCGTCCCGGTTTATCAGGAGGGCCTGCAATTCATCATTCCCTCCGGCCATTGGTCGGTCGTCGAAGCGTGCAGCGGCATCCGCTACATCATCGCCTCAGTGACCGTCGGCACGTTGTTCGCGTACCTCAATTACACCTCGCTCTCCCGCCGCCTGCTGTTCATCGCCGTCGCCCTCATCGTGCCGGTCTTCGCCAACTGGCTGCGCGCCTACATGATCGTCATGCTCGGCCACCTTTCCGACAACCGCATCGCCACCGGCGTCGACCACCTGATCTACGGTTGGCTGTTCTTTGGCGTGATGATCCTCATCATGTTCCTGATCGGCGCGCGCTGGGCGGAACCGGCGGCTGTTGCCGCGCCGCCGGTCGCCGCCGCGCCATCGGCCCCGGCGACCGTCAGGGCCTGGCTGGCCGCCTTCGCCGTTGCCCTGATCGCCGCCGCCGGCCCGCTCGCTTTCGCCGTCATTGATCGAGCCGATCAGTCCGGGCCGGTGCTCCTCGCCGCTCTGCCGACCCCAGGCGGCTGGCAGGAAGGCGCCGATCTCCCGTCCTGGAAGCCCGATTTTTCCGGCGCGGCGGCTGAATTGCAGGCATCCTTCCAGCGCGACGGTCAGCCGGTCGGTCTCTACATCGGTTATTACCGCCATCAGGATTACCAGAACAAACTGGTGACATCGACCAATACGCTGGTTGCCAGCGCCGACAAACAATGGGCCGTCGTCGCCCGCGACACCGTGGCCCCGGTGACGGCCGGCCTGCCGGCCCGCGTCGTCGCCGCCGAACTGCTGGCAAGCGGCAGCAGCCCGGAAATCCGCCTGCGCGCCTGGCAGTGGTACTGGATCGACGGCCGGTTGACCGCCGCGGACGCCAGCGCCAAGTGGTTCACCGCCCTCTCCCGCCTGGCCGGTCGCGGCGACGATGCGGCGGTCGTCATTCTCTACGCTCCGGCTGCTACGGCGGCAGTGGCGCTGCCCGCCTTCGCCGCCGATGGCGCGCCGGAAATCAACCGCCTGCTGGCCGCCACCCGCGAGCAACGCTGACCCGATCGATGACCCAGCCCCAATGACCCAACCCCAATGACTCAACCCGACTCCCGCCCGCTCGTAGCCCATGTCATGTACCGCTTTGATACCGGCGGACTGGAGAATGGTATCGTCAATTTAATCAACCACATGCCGCCCGAACGCTACCGGCATGCGGTGATCGCTCTCTCTGAAGTCACCGACTTCCGCCAGCGCATCCAGCGCGACGATGTCGAATTCATCGCCCTGAACAAGCCGCCCGGCCAGACCCTGTGGCAGTTCCCCAGGCTCTGGCGGCTGTTCCGCCGGCTGCGCCCGGCCATCGTGCACAGCCGCAACCTGGCGGCGCTGGAGGTGCAGTTGCCGGCCTGGGCCGCCGGCGTGCCGGTGCGCATTCACGGCGAACATGGCCGCGATGTCGGCGATCTCGATGGCAGCAACGTCGCCTATCAGCGCGTCCGCCGCTTTTACAAACCCTTCGTGACGTATTACCTGGCGCTGTCGCGCGATCTCGCCGACTATCTGGCCGCCGCCATCCGCGTCCCCCCCGACAAGATGCTCCAGGTCTACAACGGCGTCGACGCCGTCCGTTTCCATCCCGCCGCCAGCGAGGATCATGCCCCGCCCGGCTGCCCGTTCACCCGTCCCGGCCACTGGCTGGTCGGCACGGTGGGCCGCATGCAGACGGTCAAGGATCAGCCGACCCTGGCCCGCGCCTTCGTCCGGGCACTGGAAATCGCGCCGCAACTGCGGCCCTGCCTGCGCCTGGTATTGATCGGCGACGGCCCGTTGCGCAGTGACTGCCAGGCCATTCTCGCCGCCGCCGGCGTCGCCGACCTGGCCTGGCTGCCCGGCGAACGCGCCGACGTGCCCGAAGTCATGCGCGGCCTCGACTGCTTCGTGCTGCCGTCCCTGGCCGAGGGCATTTCCAACACCATTCTCGAAGCCATGGCCTCGAGGCTGCCGGTCATCGCCACCGCCGTCGGCGGCAATGCCGATCTGGTCGCCGCTGGTGCAGGTAGCAAAATCAGCGGCGAGATCATCCCCGCCGCCGACCCGGAGGCGATGGCCCAGGCCATCGTCCGTTTCGCCGCCGATCCCGAAGCCGCCCGCGCCATGGGCCGCAAAGGCCGCCGGCGGGTCGAGGAAAAATTCAGCATGGACGCCATGGTGGCCGCCTACCAGGGCGTTTACGACCAACTTTTGCACCGCGGCGGTGCAGCGGCTTCACGGCACTAGCAGAAAGTAACGAACCATGTGCGGCATCACCGGCATTTTCGACACCCAAGGCCAGCGCGACATCGATCGCGCCGTGCTGCACCGGATGAACGAAACGCAATTTCACCGCGGCCCCGACGAAGGCGGCCTGCATCTGGAACCGGGCGTCGGCCTCGGCCATCGGCGGCTCTCCATCATCGACCTGTCCACCGGCCAGCAGCCCCTTTACAACGAGGACGGCAGCGTCTGCGTGGTGTTCAATGGCGAAATCTACAATTTCCAGGAATTGATCCCTGAATTGCAGGCGCTGGGCCACATCTTCCACACCCGCAGCGATACCGAGGTCATCGTCCATGCCTGGGAAGCCTGGGGCGAGCGCTGCGTCGACCGCTTTCGCGGCATGTTCGCCTTCGCGCTGTGGGATCGCGGGCAGGAAACCCTGTTCCTCGCCCGCGACCGCCTCGGGGTGAAGCCGCTGTTCTACGCCCTCCTGGATGACGGCAGTTTCCTGTTCGGTTCCGAACTCAAATCCCTGCTCGCCCACGGCGGCCTGAAGCGCGACATCGACCCCTGCGCCGTCGAGGAATATTTCGCCCTCGGCTACGTCGCCGAACCGCGCGCCATCTTCCGCCAGGCGAAAAAGCTGCCGCCGGCCTGCACCCTGCTGCTGCGGCGCGGCCAGCCGGTCGGCGAGCCGCGCCCCTACTGGGACGTGCGCTTCTCGCTGGATAACCCGCTCGACGACCACGAAGCCTGTACCGAACTGCGCCGCCGCCTCGAAGAATCCATCAAGCTGCGCATGATCTCGGAAGTGCCTCTCGGCGCCTTTCTTTCCGGCGGCGTCGATTCCAGCGCCGTCGTCGCCATCATGGCCGGCCTCTCGGCCAATCCGGTCAATACCTGCTCGATCGGCTTTGCCGACCCGGCCTTCAACGAATCGGCCTTCGCCCGGATGGTGGCCGACCGCTACCGCACCAATCATCATCTCGACATCGTTGAAAGCGACGATTTCGACCTGATCGACACCCTGGCCAAGCTCTACGACGAGCCTTACGCCGACAGTTCGGCCATTCCCACCTGGCGCGTCTGCCAGTTGGCCAGGAAGCACGTCACCGTCGCCCTTTCCGGCGACGGCGGCGACGAGAGTTTCGGCGGCTACCGCCGCTACCGCCTGCATCTGATGGAAGAAAAAATGCGCTCGGCGCTGCCGCTCGGCCTGCGCCGACCCATTTTCGGGGCGCTTGGCCGGCTCTATCCGAAAGCCGACTGGGCGCCGCGCATGTTCCGCGCCAAGACCACCTTCGAGGGCATGGCGCGAAATTCGGTCGAAGCCTATTTCCATTCCGTGTCCATCCTGCGCGCGCCGATGCGAAGCAGCCTGTTCAGCCCGCGCTTCAAGGCCGCGCTCGGCGGTTACGACGCCTTTCAGGTTTTCGCCGGCCACGCGGCGCGGGCCGAAACCGACGATGCGCTGGCGCTGATCCAGTATCTCGACCTGAAAACCTATCTGATCGGCGACATCAACACCAAGGTCGACCGCGCCAGCATGGCCCATTCGCTGGAAGTGCGCGAACCGCTGATGGATCACAAGCTGATCGAATGGCTGGCCAGCCTGCCCTCGTCGCTGAAAATCCGCAGCAGCGAAGGCAAATATCTGCTCAAGAAAACGATGGAGCCGCTGTTGCCCAACGATGTGCTGTACCGCCCCAAGATGGGCTTCTCGGTGCCTCTGGCCCGCTGGTTCCGCGGCCCGCTGAAAGCCCGCGTCCAGGAAGCCATGCTCGGCTCGCGGCTCGCCGACACCGGCTGGTTCAACCGCGCCTATCTGGAAGAACTGGTGCGCGACCACAACAACGGCCGCCGCGACTACAGCGCCTCGATCTGGACCATCCTGATGTTCGAAGCCTTCCTGCGCAATGTGATGGAAGGAGGGGTAGCGGCATGAGCCTGGATTTTCCCGCTGGTTTTGCTCCCTCTCCCCGCCTGCGGGGAGAGGGCTGGGGTGAGGGGAACGGCGCTTGCCCCCAGTGCGGCGCGTTCATCAATTCCTTGCCCCTCACCCCAACCCCACTCGCGTGGGGAGAGGGGGCTGGAGTGCCGACATGATCCGCGTCCTCCACGTTCTCGACCATTCGATCCCGCTGCACAGCGGCTACACCTTCCGCACCGCCGCGCTGCTGCGCGAGCAGCGCGCGCTGGGCTGGGAAACCTTTCACCTGACCTCGCCCAAGCAGGGCAACAGCGCCGCCGCCGTCGAGGAGGTGGACGGCCTGCGCTTCTACCGCACGCCGCCAGCCACGGGGCGGCTGGCCGGGCTGCCGCTCGCCAGGGAATTCGCGCTGATGCGCCAACTCGAAGCGCGGATCGATGAAGTCGCCCGCGAAATCCGGCCCGACATCATCCATGCCCATTCGCCGGTGTTGAACGCCCTGCCGGCCATCAAGGTCGCCCGCCGGCTCGGCGTCCCCGTGGTCTATGAGATCCGCGCCTTCTGGGAAGACGCCGCCGTCGACCACGGCAGCACCCGCGAAGGCAGCCTGCGCTACCGCGCCACGCGCGCCCTGGAAACCCGCGCCATCCGGCGGGCCGACCATGTGTTCACCATCTGCGAAGGATTGCGCGCCGACATCGTGGCGCGCGGCATTCCGGCAGACAAAGTGACGGTGATCCCCAACGCCGTCGATGTCGCCTCCTTTCAACTCGCCAGCCCGCCCGACCCCGCTTTGCAGGAAAAATGGAGGCTGACCGGCAAGACCGTGATCGGCTTCATCGGCTCCTTCTACGCCTACGAAGGGCTGGATCTGCTGCTCGACGCCCTGCCGGAACTGATCCGCCAGCGCCCCGATGCACGCCTGCTGCTGGTCGGCGGCGGCCCGCAAGAAGCCAACCTGCGCCAGCAGGCCGAACGTCTGGGCCTGAGTGAATACGTCATCTTCACCGGCCGCGTGCCACATCAGGAAGTCAGCCGTTATTACGATCTCATCAACATCCTCGCCTACCCGCGCCATCCGATGCGTCTGACCGAACTGGTCACGCCATTGAAACCGCTGGAGGCGATGGCCCAGGGCCAGTTGTTCGTCGCCTCCGACGTCGGCGGCCACAAGGAGTTAATCGAGCACGGCCAGACCGGCATCCTGTTCAAGGCCGGCGACCGCGACGCCCTGACCGGCGCCCTGCTGGAACTCCTCAACGACCGCCAGCGCTGGCCGGAACTGAAAGCCAACGGCCGCCATTTCGTCGAAACCGTGCGCAACTGGCAGAACAGCGTGGCGAATTACCGCCCGCCGTATGCCCTGCTCACAGGAAAAACCCTGGCTTGAACCATGCCCCGTCGCATTAAAACGCTTCTGTTCTCGACGCTGTTTCCCAGTGCGGCGCGCCCGGTGCACGGCATTTTCGTCGAAACACGCTTGCGCGAGTTACTGAAGAGCGGCGAAATTGAAACCAAAGTGGTCGCCCCTGTTCCCTGGTTTCCTTTCAACCACAAGATTTTCGGCGAATACGGCCAGTTCGCGGCAACACCCCGCTGCGAACACCGAAACGGTATCGACGTTTATCACCCTCGCTATTTTCTGCCGCCGAAAATCGGCATGAACATTGCCCCGCATACCCTTGCCCGCGCCGCTCTGCCGATAATCAGAAAAATCATTGCTGACGGTTTCGACTTCGACCTGATCGACGCCCACTATTACTACCCTGACGGCGTTGCCGCCAACTTCATCGCCCAGCGGCTTGGCAAACCATTCGTCGTTACCGCGCGCGGCACCGATCTCAATTTGATCCCTCGACATGCCTATCCACGCAAGCTGATCCTGCAAACCGCCGAGGCCGCCAAGGCCTCCATCGGCGTTTGCCGCGCCCTGATGGAGACCCTGGCCGATCTGGGCGCGGAGCCGGACAAACTGAAGGTCTTTCGCAACGGCGTGGATCTCGTCAAATTTCAACCGGAAGACCGCGACCAGGCGCGTTCCCGGCTCAGAATAACGGCGCCAACCATCCTGCTGTCGGTAGGTCATCTGGTCGAACGCAAGGGCCACCATATCGCCATCGAAGCGATGCCGATGCTGCCGGCAGATGTTCAATTGGTTATCGTTGGCGCAGGACCCGAACGCTTGGCACTCGAAACCCTGGCCAAGCAACTTAATGTACAGGATCGCGTACGTTTCACCGGACAGTTACCGAATACCGAATTGAAGGGATGGTATAGCGCCGCCAACGCATTGGTTCTGTGTTCCAGCCGCGAAGGCTGGGCCAACGTCCTGCTCGAATCAATGGCCTGCGGGACACCGGTGATCGCAACAAATATCTGGGGAACACCAGAAGTCGTCTCCTCGCCGGACGCCGGGGTTCTCATGCGCGAACGCACAGCCGAAGCCCTGGTCGAGGGTTTTGCGGAATTGTTCAGGAACCCCCCTTCCCGCAGCGCCGTCCGCGCCCATGCCGAGCGCTTCAGTTGGCAAGAAACCACCGCGGCGCAACTCTCGCTGTTTCGCAGCATTTGCCACAACGGCCAAGGAATTTCATGCGCGACTTAGTCATCCTGGCCATCATCCTGGGCGGTTCGATCGTTGCGCTGCGCAAGCCGTGGATCGGCATCATCCTGTGGACCTGGGTCAGCCTGATGAACCCGCATCAGCAATGGGGTTACGCCTCCGCCGACATGCCCATCGCCATGATCGTCGCCGTTTCGACGCTGGCCGGACTTCTGTTTTCACGGGAAAAACAAAATCCCATCATTTCCCCGGCCGTCTGGCTGCTTGCCGCCTTCGTCATATGGATTACGTTGACCCTGCCGTTTTCCATGTACTTCGAGCAAAGTCTGCCGCTCTGGAATCGCTCGATCAAAATTTTCCTGATGTTGTTCATCACCCTGGCTCTGATCGAGTCGCACAAAAAAATGAATATCTACATCTGGGCGCTGGTCGTTTCAATCGGCTTTTATGGCGTCAAGGGTGGCGCCTTCACCCTGCTGACCGGGGGTGGCTACCGAGTTTGGGGACCGGGCGGGTTCATCGGTGGCAATAATGAAATCGGTCTGGCTGTCATCATGGTCATCCCATTCATGCGTTATCTACAATTACAGATGACCAACAAGTGGCATCGCCACCTGATGAGCATTTCAATGATCCTCTCCGCGCTCATGGCGCTCGGAACGCATTCGCGTGGCGCACTGCTTGCTCTGATTGCGATGGCTTTCCTGATCTGGATACGCGGTCGGAAAAAGCTGACTTTTGGCATCGTAGCCATCGTCATCGGACTACTCATCCTGCCGTTCATGCCTGCCGAATGGTGGGCGCGCATGGAAACCATCGAGACCTACGATCAGGATGCCTCGGCCATGGGTCGCATCAATGCCTGGTGGATGGCTTGGAATCTGGCCAAGGATCGCCTGCTCGGCGGCGGCTTCGATATATACAACGCCACAGTCTTCGCCTTGTACGCGCCGGACCCCCGTGATGTTCATGCTGCTCACAGCATTTATTTCCAGATACTCGGGGAACATGGATTCATCGGCCTCGCCCTCTTTTTATCACTTGGCGTTGCGACTTGGATACTCGCGGGCAAGTTGATGAAAAACGGCAAGCAATACCCAACTCTTAGCTGGGCGCGTGACCTCGGCGCAATGGCTCAAGCCAGTATGGTTGGTTATGCTGTCGGGGGCGCTTTTCTGAGCCTCGCCTATTTTGATCTACCCTATAATATTATGGTCATTGTCATTCTCGCTAAACATTTTTTAGACCGGGAACTAGAGCAGGCCAAAATTTCAACACCTGACCAACATAAAACCCTGAGGCCATGATGCGCATACCGCGAATATTGCTCTATCTTTTATATTCCGTAGCATTTTCTGGACATGCGCAAGAATCCGTTGATCGCTATGACCCTGATTGCCTGCCGCTCCATCGGCCGGCGAAATATGGACCATTCGATTACAACCAAGCGCCTGCTGAACAACGTCAGTTGGTTGAAGGCGCTCATTTCGACGATCACTTTCAAGCCTATCGCCTAGGCAAAGACAAGGCAGCGATAACACTCCACAGAGGCGTCCTAGAACCGCCTGCCGCCGGTTTCAGCTATACCCTCTGGGCCTTTCCCAACCACCCCCTTGCCTTGGCTGCCATGGAAGATTTGGCAATTAAAAACAAGGGAGACACGCCACCCGGCGCACAACTGAGAGTGCACTGTTATTTTCAGAGAGCTGTCCGCTTCGTGCCTGATGACCCCCTGGTCAGAGCACTATACGGTTATTACTACGCTCGCCGGGGAAAAAAAACTGAGGCCATGGCGCAACTAGCCAAAGCGGAATCACTGGATAGCGGAATGTCCGATGTCGCCGTTTATTCCGCGTTTGCCTATTTTGAAATAAAGGAGTTCGACAAATCCCTGACAGCGGCGAAAAAGGCATATGAGCTAGGTTATCAATTACCCGGACTGAGAAACAAGCTGGAGCGCGCCGGAAAATGGAAAGATTGATATGTTCAATATTGAAAAATTGATAGCAAGATTACGGGTATCGTCGAATCGACGCCGCTTTGAAAAGGCGTTGCACCAAATATTATATTCCCCTCAGACCCGTATAGGCTCCGACAAATTTACGGCGCTCTCCATGGTGCATCATCGTGATGTTGAATCCTATCTGCTGGCCATCAAGTCATTCTGCCGATTTTTCTCGCCACAGCGCATCATCGTCGTTACCGACCCAAGCATAACGGATGAAGATCGCCAGCAGATTGCAGCGCATGTCGACGGTATTCAATTCGTGCGTGCGGAAGATTACCGGATTGCGGGAATGCCGCAAGGCGGATGCTGGGAGCGCCTGATCGCCATCTCCGAATTTGTCCAGAGCGATTACGTGATCCAGATTGATGCGGATACCGTCACCTTGTCTGAAATGCCGGAAGTCAGAAAAGCCGTTGATGAATCCACGTCGTTCGTGCTGGCGACCGAGGATGGACAGGATTTCAGTTCCTGCGCCGAAGCCGCTTCCTGGGCAAAAAAGCGTGTTGAATCCGGGGAACACATCCAGATTCTCGCAGAAGCCAGCATGGATAGCCTGGCCGATTACAAGACATCACGCTATGTCAGAGGCTGTGCCGGATTTTCAGGATTTGCAGCGGGAAGTTTTAACCGCGACAAGTTGAAAATTTTCAGCGATACCTTGTCGCGCATACTGGGTGATCAATGGACCGCATGGGGAACCGAACAATTCACCTCCAATTTCATGGTGGCCAATTCCCCCAAAGCCGTGGTTTTGCCCCATCCAAAGTATTGCCACCCAGGAAGGGAACGGCCCGGAACGGTATTTCTGCATTTCATTGGTTACGTTCGCTTCAACACGGATCGCTATGCCCGCGCCGCCCGTGAGACCTGTGCCGCTCTTGGCAAAAAATAGGCGTTGCAGGGCACGCGAATCATGAAGCCGCTTTTCAGGCTGCTGTCCCCTGCCGGGCCATCGGCAAAGCTCAGTATTTTCATTTTCCACCGCGTTCTTCCGGTAGCTGATCCCTTGCTCCCATTCGAGCCTTCAGCCGAGCAGTTCGACTGGATCGCCCGCTTCATCGCTCGCACCTTCAACGTGATGCCGCTCGGCGAAGCCGCCCGTCGGCTGCAAACGGGCACGCTGCCGTCGGCTGCCGCCGCAGTCACTTTCGACGATGGCTACGCCGACAATCTCCTGGTCGCCTGGCCCATCCTCAAGCGCTACGGCATACCGGCGACTTTTTTCATCGCCACCGCTTTCCTCGAAGGCGGTCGCATGTGGAATGACGACGTGATCGAGGCTTTCCGGTTCGCTCAGACGGAGGAACTGGATCTTGACGCATTCGGACTGGGCCGCCACCCGTTGGGCGATGCAGCCGAGCGGGTGCGTGGCTACGAGGCCGTGCTGGGCCGACTGAAGTATTTTGAACACCGGCGCCGCAGCGAGGTGGCCCGGGAAATCGCCGTTCGTTGCGCCGTCCCGGCGACCAGCGAATTGATGATGACGCACCAACAACTGCGCACACTGCACGGCGAAGGAGCGGAAATCGGCGGCCACACCCGTACCCACCCGATCCTCGAAAATCTGGACGATGCCGCCGCCCAACGGGAAATCATCGCCGGCAAACGGGAACTGGAAGAACTGCTGGGCGAACCGGTACGGGTTTTCGCCTACCCCAACGGCGTGCCCGGCCGCGACTGCTCGGCTCGCCACGGCGAAATGGCCCGCCAGGCCGGTTTTACCGCCGCCGTGACGACCCGCCAGGCCTGCGCCAATGGGGCATCCGATATTTTCCAGTTACCCCGTTTCACGCCGTGGGATCGCACGCCGCTGCGCTTCGCGTTACGCAGCCTGGCGACCCTGGCCAGAACAGCCTGAACCCCGCCCGGCCCATTCATTCCATTGCCAAATCAACCGATGACTTTGTCGGCTTCGCTTGCCGTACAACCGGTCTGTCTCTCGCTTCGCCTTCGCGTCCTCGGCTGATTTATTCACCCGGCAATCAAGGGTTGTCATTCTGCGCGGAGCGAAGCGTAGTCGCAGAATCCACAAGCCGCATGGATGC
>Ga0209629_10001618_pt1 | contig 14471 bp, 6 predicted proteins | sample TergutCu122P5_FD_187286 | JGI IMG/M metagenome (GOLD analysis project Ga0209629, IMG submission 187286) | Cubitermes ugandensis P5 segment gut microbial communities from Kakamega Forest, Kenya - Cu122 P5 (SPAdes) (version 2) | ecosystem: Host-associated > Arthropoda: Insects > Digestive system >...
TGATTTCTTTTTGCATGATTTCACTTTATCATGACTGCAGAATTTACACTACTTTCAAATGTACATGATAATTTTTTGTTTAATGTGATTTGGCATAGATAATCCCTAGCCACACTTGTCCTGTGTTGGAGGCATGTCATTAGTCAAGTATGTGGATTAATCTCATTGGGGATATAATAACAGCACTGGTTTTTATTACCAACTTAAGTGACAAACATAAATCTACATCAACTAGTGCAATCCAAGTGAAAAGCTGGGGGAAGCAATCGGTATTGAAGAGAAATTAGACATAATAAGCCAACTTGAAAAAGGTGAACAAATTTTTTACTTACGCCACAATGATAGCTTCACTGATATTAGCGTATGTACGTAACACATTCCATGTCTGTGCATTTAGGAATATTCAAACTTACGTAACACAACCAACAAATTCACATATACAGTATGTTTTATCACATATTATAAATTACCAACATGTTTTGATTGCTTCTGCAGTCATCCTCAGGTTAGCTTTAAAAGACTACTAAGAACATAATGAGCTGCCAAACTGTGTAAGTGGAAACAGTGTACATACAATTTGTGATAATGCTGATAGCATTATGGAAAGTACTAAGTCAGGAACTAAGGTGTTTGTGAAGCCATACTACTACTGTCCTATCAGAATGAACCATGCCACAAATTATGGACGCGAGTCTCTTATGTTTTTATTGCATTACAAGTAAATAAATATATTGCATAAAAATGTATACATACTGTATATACAGTAGATATATACTCTACAGGTCCATATTTCGACTAGTGGTGTGGTCAAATATACTGTTTTAAATGGGAAGCTTGTGTTTAATGTGCGCGATTTCAATTTATGCGACTTTTTCAGGTACGTAACCCTGGCATAAAACAAGATATGCCTATACCTTGTGAACTACATGATGATCTGCTTTCACATTATGCTATTCACATACAAGTTTAAAGTAAATGCACCAAACTGGAATTTTAGAATTGATTCATTCTTTGCAACCAAGAGGCTATGGATGTTGTGTGACCATACTGTTTTGTGATATAGCTTTGTCAGTATTCTTTGGCATAGGCTGAGTTTCTAAATGCCATGCTGAAGAGTTAAGTATGATTTTGGCTTTTTGAGGGCTTCTCATCAGTTCCTACGTTGTCATATTTCTTTTCAATCAAAGTACATTTTTCTGATGTCTGTGGTTTTCCCAGCAAGTCTGATGTCTCGAATGTTTCCATCTTCATTATTTTATATGGCAGTTTACAACCATAATATATAGGAAGAATGCATTTTTGTTATAATATAATGAGGCTATACTTGCATTACTTGAAACCTGTCTTCAGTAGAAGTGAGCCAGTTGTGTACATTTTCTGTGAGGCTCTAATTGTGATTACCCACAGCATTTTTATTGACAATGGGAGCAACACATAGGGCAGCAGTGATTGCTGACTTTGGGGGTGTAGAATTTGCCAGCCAGTTGAGGAACAAATGATATATTATGTAAACATGTGGTTGGACTGTGTCTTGGTTTGTGCTGGAGTATACACTGCTGGCAGATATACTGTAGGGATATGACAGACAGTAATGCTTGGAAACATCATCCAGCACAAAAGTAATTGAAATATTTTAGAATTTGTTAGCCTGTAGACATCTTCAAATGGTAAAAAAAGAATTATGTTTAAAGGGAACCTTTATATGTTGATTTTATAGGGATTTTATACTAAATTCAGAGTAATCCTTCAAGAAAAATACTGATGCCAATGTTTATGTTACGTTCATTTTAAAGCACTTTTTAAGGCAGAGTGTTCCAAATGCAGTATGTCTCCGATTGTACATTCCCACATTTTGCGTTTTCCATGATTTTACACACTGGTTGTTGGGTCCCAGCCAAATGCCCTCATGAACAATGTTACCCAGATTTTACACTTAATGATTTTCTGCCATTTTAAGTGGTCCCCACAAAAATGTAATAAGGGGGATTTACTATATCTCCTACTTCTGAATGTGAATAGAAACCAGTAATATAAAATTAAGCCTTCAGCTCACTTTAGCACAGTTAAGAGGAAGTTATTGACTCTCACAAGCATTTCAACAGCTCCTCTGCTTGTCCATGTTGATCACACTCATCATTTGCACTTGTCATGGTAAGTCTGCACTCCTGCGAAGCAAGTTGGCGGAAGTGGTAATGCTTCTGACTTGTGTTTGGCATGTTCCATTTAGATCTTGGCTGGGACTCTGACTAAAATCCTTGGTCAAGACCAGGGATTTTTGCACTCTCCATAGTTCCTTCCACATACAGACAGACAAATATTTTTCATGACAACAACAGATATTGGTCAAGTTATGTTTCTGAAATTTGATGTTTAAATTAAAACAGTCTGGAAAGTTCTGCTGTACCCTTTTCATACATTCACTGAAATTGCATTTTATGTACAATGTTCATCAAAAAGACCTAAAATTTTTGTTAAGAATATTTTCTTCTTTCTGCTCCATAGAAAAATACTTCTACTTATACAGTAGAAATAACTGCACATATGTATATTTTAAATGCCATTTTTGTACCGCAAAAATTATCTGGTACAAAGGCAAGTAATTAAACAGGTGATATAATTACAGAAAAGTTTACATTGAAAAATTCTGTTAACTTAAGGGACAATCTGGAGATGATGAACAGACAGTTTAGAAATATTAATTACTATGAATTCATACAGTTCTTAAGAATGTGTTCAGATTTGCAGCTCTACAGAAATTTATTTAATAATCACATTGTAATGGTAATGAAATGAGACTAAATTCATCACTTACTTTCCCTGAGTGATATAAAATTTTGATTATACAAACACTGTTTCTTGTAATTATGTTACTTAATGGTGCTGATAGTATTGGTGATGAATGAGTGAATGAATGAATGAATGCAGCATTGGTGGAATAATAGTGACAGGAGAAAACTGGGTACTTGGATAAAGCCTGACCTAGTGCCACTTTATCCACACAAATCCCACACAGACTGGACTGGCTTGAGATTAACCTGGCCCTCCACAGTGGTGATAAAAGTGCCTGAGCCATGGGATGGACAATCAACACTGTTGGTAACCAGATGTTGTAACACAACTGCTTATCAGATTACGTTTACTGTCTATATGAACACTTTTTAATCCTACAGGAGGATGAGATGTGTGGGGCATGTGGCATGTATGGGGGTAAAGACAACTGCATACAGACTTTTTCAAATTAACAACTTAATGCAGTCTGCTCTCAACCTGCATACTGTATGGCTGTTTACAGAGGTTGATGTTACCAGAGGCTGTAGTAATACAATTTGTCCCCCTGAGGATGAGTAGGGTGCTGCTCGAAACATGTTGAGGATCGTAATGTAACATGCATATTGTTGAAGAATAAATGAATTGTGCATTAAGTTGGTAATTTGAAAAAGTCTATACTATGATGCACGGTCAAAAATACATCAAACTGCATACAGGTTTTTGGTAGGGAAACCTGAATGAAAGTGACCACTTTTAAGACTTAGGTATAGATGGGAGGATTGTATTAAATTGGATCTTAAAGAAATGGGATGGGATGGCTTTGACTGGATTCATTTGTGCAGGATAGAAACAAGTGGCTGGCTCTTGTGAACATAGTAATGAACCATTGGGTTCCATAAAATGGCGAGAAATTCTTGACCAGCTGAAGCAGAACTGTGCTCCATCAAGTTAGTTTTAAGCAGACCAGGTCTCTAATAAAAAAGGTAGTTAAATTCGTATAGTAAGCAGAACTATTCACATGTTGCATGCAGTAATTTATATCTGGGGACATTATGTACATGCCTATCAGTTTCCATCTTTAGCTAAATTGAGTTTTTAATCATTTTTTGGAAATAAGCATAAAGATATATGCAGAATGGGGGTTTTTCATAAACAAAGAACATATGAAACTTGTACAGCTGGTGGTTAAAAGTTCTTCCTTTATAATGTATTACAGTGAGCCAATTTTAATGCTTCCCAGTGTAAGGGTTTCCTTCATTTGACATTGTTTCTCTAAGCCTAAGTCAGGATCTCAGTATTAATTTTCTTCTTTAAAATGTTTGTTTGTTTAGAGCCTCTGCTTCCCAAAAAAACCATAAAAGAGTGTTGGACTATACAGGTTTGTTCACACTAAGTTCATATTCCAAATCTGTTGAAAGATACAGTTCTGGAGAAGTACCAGTGAACATGGTAACTGAAGAATTTTTGCAGTGACTAATTCATTTGTTTCAACTCTTGATTTGTAATTCCCTTGCTTCTCAGATGTGTACATGTAAGTCCCAACATTAAGCCAAAAAATAATGGCCTATAGGCAGTACATTATTTACTGTACTTGGTGCACAGTTCCATCTGTGAGATTTATGATTATGCAGTATTTGAACAAAAGTGTTTCATTTCCAAGATTATATGATGACCATTCTCATTGTAGTGACATTTCTTATTAATGATTACATTTCTATGTGTGTTACACCACCATTTCATTGGAATAATATTCATGTGAAATGAATAATACGTTTTGGCACACATTCACTGAACAGACCTGAACTTTACTGACAAATTGAAATGACCATATTATTGTTTGTAAGGTAATGAATTAAGTAAGTGATAATTTCACTGGAAGTGTCTCTGCATAATAGAACATTGTGTGTTACTAGCAATGGTACATCCATATGTACAGACAAATGACAAACAAGCAGTAATGGTATATAGTGTCACTGACAAATTGATTCCACTGGTTGATGTTAATGCTATTCTGCTTCCTTAACTTTTGCCATAACAGTAATGGATGCCCTCAGTATGTATAAAGAATGTAGTAAATTTCAAAGGGTTATGTATCTTGTTTGACGTGGGAGAAGCAAGTATTTTTGTGTTTGTAGAAGTATGGTACTTTGAAAGCAGATGCCTTTAACTGTATAATTTTGTGTATGTATATAGGGAAGAGAAAATGTTTAGATTAGTAGAATTAATTTGAAACAGTTCCTTGTAATACTTCTGAGTGTACAGTAACAAAGCATGCTTCTGGATTTGTAAGGATGTAAGACAGCACTGTGACAAGACAACTGAGACTACATCAGGACTATGTTTATAACTGGATGTATTAATTTGTATATGGAACTCATTTATTGTCTTGTACAGGCGCAAATATTGAAGTTTTCTGATTTAAAAAAATGAGCCTGTTACCTTGGTAGACTGTAACATTTTCATTCCTTGTATTGATGTAGGTTAGTTTGTGAATTTGTTCATTCATCAAACACAGTTTTTTTTTTCTCCACTGAAGTGACAGCAGTATTGACTGAAATTTGTTTTCTGCATGTCTTGGTCTTTTACACTATTTTATGTTTTACCAAAGACAGCCATATTTTTATAAGTGACTCAGTGTCCACCCTCTCACCTAGTCAGGAAGAAGTTCTTGGATGTCACAAGTGTAATGAATAAGGGATTTAACATATTCAGTACATACATTTGTTCTATTGACTTCAAATAGTGTGTTGCTGATTTTGACACTGAACATGATTTTGTGTTAATGTTTAGTGTACATTTTTTCTTTATTCATGTATAATGTATGGTATCAAATATTCTGAACAGTGAATTGAAATGCAACATTTTCTTTGGTGGGTAGGTTCTGGATACACATGTCCACTTGTCTTTGTTGACTGTTATTTTCTACGGTACCATGATATGTTAATGTATCCTCAAGATAGGACAAGAGCAGCACCTCCCAAACCTGTCATGAGTACTCACTGACCATCATTGTGACTTCACCGCATTAAGTTAGCAGTGTTGTGATTATTAATGAGTTAAACAATGCTACCCAAACTTGGGATTGAATCAAAGGACCTTTTCACTGTCCATAGGATCTATTTGTCTGTTTCTTGTAGGCTGTTTCCTTTCATGGATGTGAATGTTAGTGCTTTCCCCCCCTGGCAGTACTGGCACCTTTCATTAGGAGAATAAAATAAAGTAAAATTTTACCTGTCCTTGCCATGAAGGCATGTAGGGGTAGTAGTGATCCACTTATTCCTCACCTCAGGGCTAGGTGGAGATGAGTGGCCAACTTCATGCCCTGGCCCCTCTACACTTCGAGGAAATATCTCATTACCTACTGAGTAAGAGGCTGGGTGGGCCCCAGAATTGGTCAGGGCATGTTGGAGAAGAAAAAATATCTTGCCCGCTACTGGGATCCAAGCCACAGACTGTCTAGCCCGTAGCAGTCGCTGTACCAACTACATTACTCCGGCTTCTTTAGGGAGTAGAATGATTTATTTTGCTTTGTGAGTACTGGCACCTATCCCTGGGGGGGAGGGGGAGGGGTGAAGCACCGGCATTAGCACATAATTTCACTGTTAAATGCCGAGGAAAATTTTAATGGTATTACTGCCACTGTTGTAGTTGAGCATTGCTGCATACATAGAAGTGTGGGGTGTTGCGACCTGATGGACTGTGATGGTGGTGGGAGAAGAGAGCAACAGGAAAAGTGCAGCTAGGGTAACATTAAGGAAAGACTGGTTAATGGTAAGGGACTCTGAGGGAAGAGAATTGATAAGGGAAATATGAGAGGGGAAAATGTATGTATACACATACTTGGGCACAAATAAAGGGTATGTCCAGTATACCCAGTTTGGCAGTGGAAGTTTATGGTAGCTGACAGTGAAGCCACACTAAAGGGACTAGGAACATGCATGTAGTACCTTGAAAGTTATCCATATCTCTGTCTTCACATGAGAATATCAAAGATGCAATTCTTATCATGGAGGCATTCTTTACATTTTCAGTGTAGAATACTGATGAACACAGTTTACATTTTATGCATGTATGCTCTTTTCTCCCTTGTGGTAAATGTTGTAGTAATGTCAGCATGAGTGTACCTAAATTATTTTAGGATATCTAATATACATACATATATATATGTATATATTGTGTAGTGGACAATACAGTTTGTTTTTAAGTATATGATTGTATGGTGTGTATGTATCTTGGACACAGACAAAAATTACTGTTGATTTCACAGAATCAAGTAAGTAGGGGAGAAATTGGGGTAGTCAATGTAACATTGTGTACCAGAGTTTAACTTCCCAGCATGAAAACACTCTATTCTGACATATCACTTTCAGTTATAAAATTGGTGGTTTCTCTATAATACATAGAACTGGCCAAGCTGAAATATCAGATCAGTATGTACCCTGGTTTGTTCTACTTTGTTATTTTAAGCAATAAAATTTTTTAAGAGCCTGCAGTGAGAAAATGCTGACAGGTGCAGTTACACAGATTTCACACTGGTGAATAGAAGTGGATGGGGAACTGTGAAAGTTAAGCTATTCCAGGACAGGACACGAGTCCATTCTTCATGAGAATGAGGTAAGTTGCCAGCTTCATTCTAAAATTACCTTCATGTTCCTGACAATAAATGACTGAGTTTAGTCCATCACCACTGTGTCATGGTACTGTTTCCATATTTACAAACACCCTGAATGGTAATGAACTCCAACCATTGATTACCCTGCAGGTAATTTATCATCAAACTGTGGTTCTTGTCATGTTCATTGATCTGAGCCATTATCATGATTTTTCAGTAACTTTTGTTTTATGTGTAGATGTTACTTTTACAATAAATTTAAATCCAATATGAATGACCCAGCATGCCAGTGAGTGCAAGAAAGGTTTATATGTGAAATAGGCCAATGTGTATTTTGTCTACACAAAATGTGACATTTACAGTGAAGCTGTGCAGCATGCCAGACAAAATTCCATCCTTTATATGAAATATCCCCATAGGTGTAACACAGTGTGTATAAATGTTTACAATCGCACACAACACACATTTGTGATCATTTACTTGGCAACTAGCTTTAACCCTGAATATGAGTTATCATCAGGCCATTATACAAGAACATGAATGTACAAGAGTGTGTTGTGTGTGGCTGTAAATGTTGATAAACATTACAATTCCATCCCATCAGCTGACAACCACTCCTTGTTTTATGTACAGTGGTTGGCAATTTCACGTTTTCATACACAGTGACATTAGGTCTTCTAGTATAATTTTTCATGTAGTAATGTTTTAATAGCGGCATTCAAGACTGTCATGCAATTTGGGTCTGTGTCAATACGTAATTTGTGAAAAAAATTAAATAAACAGTGAAATGAATGCGTGAATAACATTTACATATGTGTATTTCATTTAAATACTTCAAAAAGACCGCCTTGGACCAGAGGCTTAAATTGCGAGTTTAATCAATTTTCATATTGAGTAATATACTACTTTTGTACTATATGGATAACGATTATGTATTACTGTTAACAGTTGCGCATAAACGTGAAGTATAGACAGGATTGTTTATTCTTACATTACACTTTCAATTGGAAACAAAATAAAACATACAGATACACTCCCTACAATTTAATTACTTTAACCCCCGGCTTAAATAAATTTAAAATTAAAAGAATTAGCAGTTAGGGGTGGAAATCGGAAAAAGGCTGAAATAAATTATTTTTGGTCAGCTACTGCAGAAAATTCTTACACAAACCCCACACTACAAGAAATTCTGAGAGGAATTCAAAGCCAGCTTTTCCATAGCATTAAATTCTGGCCCCACTCATCTATTAGCAGTACACTATTTTATTAGAGTATATGGGCGAACATACAAATAGCATGCTGACCTAAAACGCCTGTTTAGGAGTGAAAGTAAACTAAAACTAGGTGAATAATGTAAACGTGCCCTGTCTGAAACAATGTAACATCATAAGCTGCAGGCAGTGTAACGTTCAGCGTCAGCCAAGTTCAAACTAGATAGGCCTAACACGGCCGAATTGAAAGTCCGCGGTAAACATGTATATAGTCTCTGATCCAGTGTATAGTCGAAACATAGTTAATTTGATATTAGCTTTCCGTCGTGGTGTAAATGAGATCATCACTCTGCTACGATGTTACGCAATGTACATTGGCAGTTACGGTGCCGACGTTTCGGGACAACCTATCGGTCCCACCTCCGAGGATCCAACTGTCCAAGAAGTCCCTCTAATTACGTGCACTGCATGTGTGGCATGATAAGAGTACTGTCGTTAGTACAGTAAGAACAGCAACTGCCCAAGTTTGCCCATTAAACCACAATGTTCCACAGACCTCCTAGTTAAACAAATTTGTAGACAGTACGAACTTTGCAAGTAGTTTCTATGCAGCGACAATTTACACTAGGAAATTCATGGCTCATGTTTCCGGCGCGACCGTTTCGTTCCTCATCTATTAACGGAATATTTGAATATTATGATCGCATTCACTGTCATTTCCTTCGCTATAAAGACTAGCGTAATGACGAAAATTATGAAATATCATACTCAAAACACCGATGAATTACAGTTAACACTTTCCTGCGCTAATCTCGGCACAATCTTTTGCCCACGACGCAGCTTCGGTTAATTCCGTACGTTATTTTCAATTGTGCAGTGGTCATAAACATGGATCAGAGTCATAAATGATCTGTGTTGGGTAGTGGAGAAATACTACTGTACTGTAATCCGTGATCATAACCACTGAACGAGGGACAATTTGTTCACGTCATTTAAAAATGGCAGAAAATCGAGACAGTGGTGCTCTTCCTCCTGGTTGGGATCGTAAATATGATCATCGGACAGGGAGATAGTAAGTTAATAGGTTAAGGAAATGATTTGTGGGGCAGGCTAAATGCATCGTATGGATCTTGAGAAAGAACTGAGTAGGTTACCATGTGTTAAACGGCTTTCTTAAACTTATTTTGAATTGGTTTCCTTAAAAAAATGTTAAAATTATCACACTAAAATTTATGGTATATTTAAAGCCGCTGTCGGTAGGCGAGACTAGATAATGGGAGATGGTGTAGAATGATAATAAATAATGAACTGGATATTATGTGAAAGGAATCCTGGAGTGAGTGAGAAAAGCTATAATAAAGGTGCCACTTGTCAAACTGTGAACTGATATTTTAAAACAGGGCTTCCAGATTTCTTGGCAGGAATGTTACCCATTCGACCAGAACGTTCAGATTATCCTGTTAAAACGTTACCATGAATGATTAGCTGCTTAAATGATGCACAACTAGCTACTATCTGCTGAATTGTTACAAAACCAGCTACAGTGCACTAGCAGGCATTTGTACCTACTGCAGTTGTGCCAAGAATTTTTCCAGTATGTGGCACGTATGAATTGCCACATTCCCAAATCACCTAATAGCTGTAGTATATAATGCAGGTATCTTCATTTGTTCTTAATGTTTTGGTGTAATATAAAATACTACAATGATTGTTGGTCTGACATGTATGGGCATTAGTCCTCACATCGGCTTTAATTATTTTGCAACCTTCACATATTATATTCTTGGGTATATTGAGACTGAAGTTTGTATAATGGAACTGTTGCATGGATTCACTATACAACTGACCCAGTATTTTGGGAATACTTAATATGTATATTCTGTTGCCCATGACTTTTCTGTTTGCACTTAGTGACCAAGCTCAATAAATCTTGGACTGATTTAATGGCAATAATAGGCACACCACAGAGTGTCTGTTCAAATGCAGAGAGAAATTAAATTGTTATGAACTTATGCATTCTGTTCCATACGTGAAGACTACAAAGTTTTCCATATGTTTTATGGGTATGATGGGTAAGAAAACATTTTTCATACTGTTTTAATTTTATATCCTATGTATTGTTAGAGCAAAAATCCTTGCAACTATATTTTTAAGCCTTGAGCCTACTAATATTATCTCTTATGAAAGAGTTATGTTTGTATATAGGATGACCCATAAGTCATTGTTTGCAGAATATTTTATTGCAACACTGGTATGTAAATGATTTAATCAAGCTTGGCTGCTTACACAGTTCTATGCAGTTTATTGTACTCATAGTGAAATCTGAAAATGAGCACCCACTTTGTCCTTCTCTTTTCAAAAGATACTTTTTCCATTCAAGGTGCAAGGAATTTCACAAGAACACTACCACTCACTGCCTTAATGATTTTATCCAGTTAAATATCTCTTGGCATTCTTTGATCAATATTTCCATTGGTCCAGTCCCAATAGAAGTCATTTAGAGTAAGGGAGGGTTCCTTTGAGGCCACTGTTGGCCCACATCTTACAGTCTGTGTGGTCATGAAATTAATGTCAAGCCAGTTTTGTGGAAAAATACTGAAGTGTTGTGGAACCTTGAACTGTATAAAGAGGATTTCGTGCATGTGTGGGCATTGCATCCGTGATGAGTGAGTCCCTGTCACCAAGGCATGGCATGTTGCGGATGGAAGAAAAACCTCCAATAGGGAGGGTAGCTGTGGATATATTGAATAAGCAGTTGTGGACAGATGACAAGGGGTGGTCCTCGAGCTTGGGGTTTGGGTGAGGTGCAAACAACTCCTCACCGTAAAAACTGGCTTCTTTATGAAACACAAATACTTGCCTCTGGCCTGGACTGATACTTTGGTACAACCTAAACAAAAAAGGGACTTGAGGTTTGGTACATGGAATGTTAGGAGCCTGTATAGGGCAGGTTCAACTACAGCAGCAGCCAGGGAATTAGCAAGAATAAATTATATTCAGTGGGTGTGCAGGAGGTTAGGTGGGACAAAGGGGGCATGGTAAGAGCAGGGGAGTATAATTTTTCCTATGGAAAAAGAAGCAAAAATTATTAGTTGGGAACAGTATTTTATGTGCACCACAGAATAGTATCGGCAGTTAAGAGAGTAGAGTTTGTTAGCAATAGGATTTCATATATAGTTCTGAGAGGTCGCTAGTGTAATATCATTGTTGTGATGTGCATGCACCAAGACAGGAGAAAAGTGGTGATTCAAAAGACAGTTTTTATGATGAATTAGAGCAGGTTTTTGATCATTCTATTGAAAATTCTATTAGGAGATTTTAATGCAAGAGTGGGGAGAGAAGATATTTTCAATCAGACAAATGGGAATGAGAGTCTACATCTGGATAGTAATGATAATGGTGTTAGAGTAGTCAACTTTGCCACATCAAATATGTAGTTGTTAAGAGCACATTGTTCCCGCACCGAAACATTCGTAAGTACACCTGGATGTCTCCTGATGGGAAGACTTACAGCCAGGTTGATCACATACTGATAGGTGGGAGATGGCATTCGATTATACTAGATGTACAAAGTTTCAGGGGAGCTGACTGTGATACTGATCACTATCTGATGGTTGCAGAAGTTAGGGAAAGATTCATAGGACATAAAGGAGCAGCACAGAAGTTTGATGGGGAAGCTAAATGAGCTGGAGGTTAGGATACAGTATCAAATTGAGATTACAAACAGGTTTGCAGCTTTGGAGAACTTAGGTGATGGCAAGGACATAAAAAGGGCTTGGGAGAACATTAAAGAGAACTTAAGAACCTCAGCTAAAGAGAGTCTAGATCTGCACAAATTGAAGCAGCATAGACCATGGTTTGATGAAGAATGTTTACATTTTTTAGATCAAAGGAAGCAGGCTAAAATGCAGTGGGTACATGATCCAAGCCATAGCAATGTAGCTAATCTGAACAATGTAAGATGTGATGCTAGCAGACATTTCAGGAACAAAAAGAAGGAATATCTGAAAGCTAGAATTGGGGGACTTGAAACTGACAGTAAGATAAAAAATATTAGGGACTTGTATAGGGGCATCAATGACTTCAAGAAGGGTTACCAGCCTAGAACTTACATAGTAAAGAATGAGAAGGGTGATTTGGTTACAGACTCCCACAGTATTTTGGATAGGTGAAAGAACCATTTCTCCCAGCTATTAAATGTACATGGGGTTAATGATGTTAGGCAGACAGACATACACACACAAGAACCACTATTACCTGAGCCAAGTGCCTTTGAGGTTGAGTTGGCTATTGAAAAGCTAAAAAGTCACAAATCACCAGGTTTTGATCAAATCCCAGCAGAATTGATAAAGGCAGGGGGTAGAATAGTTCACTGTGAGATCCATAAACTCATTATTTCTGTTTGTTGGAATAAGGAGGAATTGCCTGAGGAGTGGAAAAAGTCAATCATTGTACCTATATATAAGAAGGGTGATAAAACATATTGTAGTAGCTATAGGGGCATATTACTTTTGCCAACTACGTACAAAATTTTATCCAAAATTAAAATACATTCATCATTATTTTTTCCTAAAATTTCTAACGAAAATATCATGGTGCGTCTTATGGGCCGGGAAATACAGTAATGTGTGTTGTGTCTGTAAACAGATTTTTCCAGCATAAAAAAATGGCTTTTGTATGACAAAATATTGTTCTTTAGGGGTATGGCCATTAAGTATGCAGGGTGCTGCAAAAGTCATTGGCACTGGAGGCAAAATGTCAAACACCAATTGTCAAGTGATGTTTGTATCATCCTGTATATGGCATATACTTAAGGGATATAGAACTATTTATATTGGATTGCAGCATGTTTCTCCCACTCATGAGATATAAGAATTGAAGTTTTCATAGTGGTGAAGATTCTTGTCTTCTGTGTTATGTGCAGGAGACCACTTATTTGCCAGGCTTATAATTTGGGGATGGAGTTGACTGTATCTTCAGTTAGGGTGTTTTGGAACCAGTAAATGCCATAGTACATGTAGTGTTAGAAATCATGGATTTATTTCCTCTTTATTATTTGAAGAGTGGAGCAGAAGTCACTTGACACTTGATGTTTAACTACCCTAAGATCCTGTCATGTGAGAACTGCGCTGTTCTGCGTTATTACGCAGCAAGTAGTGGTAATTCCTTACCGACATTTTGGAACAATGATTTTTTAAGGATTCTGGAACCCTGAAGATGGGACTGATGGGTTGTCCCAGAACATTGTTAAAAATTGCCACTATTCACTGTGTAATAACCCAGAAGAGCGCAGTTCTTATCTACTTCGTGGTGGAAGCCTGAAATTGCACATATCCTGTCAAGTGACTTTTTTGCCACCCTGTACTTAAAGGGCTTATGTTCTTCTCACATTTTTCTAGTTACTATGTCAACTATTTCAATAAAACAACAACATGGGAAGATCCAAGGATTCGATATCGGCAACTGGCACAGCCTACCCCACAGCATGTACAAACCTCTGTTGCAGAAACCGTTCCCTTGCAGGTATGTACATTTGTTTGAACATTTTTAATTTGCAGATTTGTTTATAACATTCATAATTTTCCATGAACAGTAATAATGAAAATGCAGAAGTTTTATTTTAGTTCATATAATGTCTATTTTAGCTCATTTGAAGTAATGTTTGTGGATTCCAACATTGAACATAATAATTGGAAGGAAAACATTTACTCTATATTGAGCTTGTTGAGTCCGTTTCACAGTTTCAGATGTGCTCGAGATCAATAACTCCACTCTTAAATATCTGGTTTATTATGACGAAAGATTTCTGTAATTTTTGCAGTGGGTTTGTTATTTTGACTGCAGCAGCTGAAAATAGTGTGACTGATGGAGAGTTTGAT
>Ga0209629_10001619_pt1 | contig 14471 bp, 6 predicted proteins | sample TergutCu122P5_FD_187286 | JGI IMG/M metagenome (GOLD analysis project Ga0209629, IMG submission 187286) | Cubitermes ugandensis P5 segment gut microbial communities from Kakamega Forest, Kenya - Cu122 P5 (SPAdes) (version 2) | ecosystem: Host-associated > Arthropoda: Insects > Digestive system >...
AACAGTCGTTGGGGCGCGTAACACCCCGGTTCATACTCCACTGGTCACCTGCTCGAATAGTCAGTTCATACATTCGTAATACTAGCCGCTTTTTCCGTGGTATTCCTCTGTTTCTCGATAAAGTGGCTCCAGAAATTCTTCCATCCACATTCCTTCCGCTTATTCAGTAATCATCCTGTAACACTCTAGACTGGCATACGGAGCTGGTGGAGAAGCCGTCAAAGGAATGGACAAGGCAGGTTATGTAGGTATAATGTAACGATGAGGCGCATACGTCAAACCATTGTTGCAGTGGAAAAGCAAAAATTACTACATAATTTGACTGGCCGTTTTTAGGCTCAGGTGTCCAGCATGCAAAGCACATGCGTAATTGGTGGCCTCTCTGGCTCTACAATATTGTTCCACCTTATCTCATTAACGGCACGACTTCCGGAAAAAAGGTAATGGCCATAAAAATGTTTCAAATATTTCTCATTCTAAAAAGAACTGAGCGAGGTATGATAAAGAACGTATATTGGTCTTCATGTAAAGTACCATTTATCCTTACCAGATTTTAATTAAACTTTTATATTCATGACATTTTTACGAAAAATACACCAATACCAAATTTCATGAAAATCCGTCCAGTGCGAGCAAAGTTGTTCCATGCAGACAGGCAAAACTGACAGACAAGACAGACTTGACGAAACCAATAGCAGCATTTCGAAATTTTGCGAAAGCGTTTACTTAAGGAAGTAAGAACAATTGTGAAGAGTAAATCAGATACGCCGTAAAGAATTCGCTGAATTACTTGTAATTCCAAACTCTGTCTATTTAAATTTAAAAACTTTACAGCTTAATTCGGATAATTTTGGGTTACTTTCTTCAGCTTTGATTAGGTTCTCTGGTCTATTCGAGCACTGAAATAATTCCTTATCCTTCTTCCGATTCGAGGATTGACAACTACAAACCAGATACGATGTTTAGAAATTTTAAATCTGATTTTTCACTCTACTTCTGGTTCTTCGCACTTTTATCTCTCTTTTGAGAGAATATAGGATTTTAATTTCCTTACTATTTACATAAACTTAAGTATAAAAAACATTAATTTTTCTTAATTTCTCACACCATACTCTCAGTATATGTAATATCGCCCCATCTGACATTCTTTCACCTTAACAGGTACATACAGCAGTGACAACAAACATTTCGTATTGTTTTTTATTCAAGACCACAAATTTAGTGTAGCCGTTGTAATGTGCACTTGTAATGCAACTGGTCTTCCGAGCTCAACTTCTGAGGGTAAGAATCGTTCAGACATTTGGTAGCAGTCAAAGGCGGACCATAAGCCCACTGCAATACCTTTACCTACTGTAAGCAAGAGGCACGCAAAAGAACGCAGCCATTTTAAGGAAGCATTGGAAGACAGCACATGTCTTAAGCTACAAGTATACTGGCACTAATATACTGCCAAACATTAGTGGTTTTATCAAGTACCATTAATGTTCACGAGAAATTATGTCATAAAACGTAATTCTTTGATCCATGGAATAAAATGTTTCAGTTTTGTAAAGTCTTGTCATAAGCAACACTGTATATTTCGATGCAAACAAAGCTAGGCTACCATAAAATTCGGAACTGATCGTTGCATATAACAAAAAATTTCCGCATTCCTTCTTTTATTGGGAATACGCAGTACAAGCGCAAGAATCGGATTTGTATTATAATCCCGGAAAACAATCCAAACTGAAAGTTGCCAAACCATTTTCGTTGGACCGTAAATTAGGAGAATATTATAATCAAAAGCCGACACCCTAACGATCTATAAAAAACGAATTTCATAATTAAAGTTATGAACATGGTGCACCTTGTGATGATATAAATAATAAATAATATTTTCAAAATAGTGTTTTGGTTCTTCAATTTCATGAAAAAACCAGAAAAACATAAATCACTTTTTCATTGTATTAGCATTATTTACAACGAACCCCTAAACCAAAGCAACACCTGGACACAGTCTACAGCTGCTTCGAACTTAACAGATAATTCGCTCATGGTGGAAAATAAAAAAAAACTGATTACAGATTAATCATTGAACATATAAAAATTATCATACATATTTCAAAATTCTCAGGAGCACACACAAAACCTTTACAGGGCACCAGTTATCCCAAGGGCATACGGTAGGAGTTGCACTTTAACCAGCATTTTACAGCAGCTTTAATGTTCAAAACATTTGGGCCTTTCACGTGCTTTATACCATGTAATGAAACTGGGAATGGTTATACGTGCTAGCTGAAAGCAACACGGTACGTTAACTAGATTGTGTTGTTCACGTGAGAACCGCGGTTTGTGACAGAGCCATGTGATGATAAACATGAGCACAATGTAACAGAACACAGCAAGAAGCACAGTAACCGATAAAGCGTGTTCAGCATCCGTATCGCAACAGCGACATGGCAACAAACAAGATAGAAATTATACACCAAAAGGGGGAAACAGACTCACAGGAGAAAGCAAACAAGTGTGGGTAAGACGCGAGAAGTTGCAATTCGACAGCTGTAAGTCAACACAATTTGTATTCATGACTGCAGCTTGGAATTATACTGCGTTATCACCTTATACTGAAACTGCATATTAAGGAGTTAAAACACAAATTTTTAAAAAATTAAGACTCTGCTCTTTGAATACAGACCCAAAGGAAAATACGAAAAAGACCATACCTACTAAATTCAAAAAAGTGCTGTCTGAGAAGCCGACATTCACTCACACAGGCTCTGAAAATCAAGGATTTTGTTTCCTCAAACCGATTTTTATAAGTTCTCTTTTAATATTATCCTCCCAGCTACGTCAATGTCTTCCACGTGCTTCTGCCTTTGTTTTCTCCTATCAAACGTTTTTACTCGTTTTCTATTTCTACCATGTGTGCTACATGCCCGCCAATCTCACCCTGCTTGATTACAGTGCCCAAATAATACCGGATGAAGATCAAATTTCATGTAGTTCTTCATAAAGCAGTTTTGTCCTTGCCGCTGTTATTTCGTCTCTTTTGGCTAAACGTATCCGATTAGCCACCTTTATACCGGTACTATTAACCACTGAAAGCCCAGGGGTTATTTTACATACCATCAAGTTTAACGTTCAAAAGTTCTACATTCTGCTTGAACACACAGTGTGTTTACGTGCTTTGAAAGGTCCTCAGAACAAAGAGCAATTAGGCTTATTTCCTTGTTCAGCATCAACTGATTAGTTTTTATACTGCAGACAGAATGAGTAATGTGCGCTACGAAGCGAATCTTTAAATACCGGTTTGTGCACGTTAATGTTCGTCTCTAAAGTGTAATGCATGTTAATTGTCCAAAAGTAGAGTTACTGCATCTTTCAAAGAAGACATAACACTGTATCTTAATATCTACCAGTGTATGCTCCATACATTACTTTCCATAAAAAAGCTTGTCACCGTGATATTATGCTGTGTAGACTGGTACACATCAGTTCCGACGTTTCGGAGAAAAATTCTGCATCCTTTCAGAGGGTAAGCCACTACTCTTGAATAGCCTGAGGTAAAGGCAGACATTTCATTTTAAATGTCGGTATATACATATTTTTCATTAGCACTTATGTCAGAAGCTCAAGTCTCACTTGTTAAAATGAATATATGCAGAAAATATATAAATTCGAAATACCTACTTTCTCGTTTTCTGCTACGTCGACAGTCACACTTCCCATGTGACCTTCCATAACACTTAAACCGATTCCTCGAAGTTAAATAACGTCATTTAAGATACCATTTCTGGAAGCAACAAATTTTTCAAACCTTTCCCCTTGTCCCATATAATTGCAACAATGAACAAGAAGCAAAGCGGAAGGGGACGTGTTATATTTACAGCGGAACATTTATGAAGAGGAAATCAAATTAACCTTTGACTCCAAGAGATGAAGAAAGAAACTAAATTACAGGCAGCCTTCAAAGACTTAAACAAGGAAATGAGGAAGCTATGGTTTTGTTCCATGGGGATTTCTTCCTTCCTTCTAACCTGCACTGGTAGAAAGGCATACACTCTTCGTGGGAGCTAGTTAAAGAAATCTATTGCTGATAAATGTGTAATGAATTGTGAAAACTGGAAAATTTTATATGAGCTTTCGTTATTGATGTACCAGGTTATGTTAGCTACCATAAGTTAGAGGAGAGGTGGCTTTCTGTTCGACAGTTCCGTACACTGTACAGAATGCCAGAGCAGACATTTTTCGCATACCGTGATTTCTCTAATTAACCCAACGTTACGAAGTAATTGTCCTCACTCTCACAACTTACGTTCTGTTATATATTACATACAGACCGTCTCAGAGTTCGTTTTGGCGAAGAAGGAATTTCTAATGAAGTGTTTGAAAAATTTTTGGCTTTATTTTGTACAAGTTAAGTCGTGCTGAATGTGATTGAACTTTTACACCTCATTTGGTGTTCTCCGCTTTGCAACTGGGCACTTTTGGGTAATAATATTTGAACAATTAATTAATGCCTAAATTCTAAATTTCTGTACTGCCTTGGGTTGTAGGGGAATCAGGGAAAGACAATTATTTTATTTTATTTTATTTTATTTTATTTTAACTGCACCAATTTTAACGTTTATGAAAATTTGTACAACTTTAAATTAATTATAAATTATGTTCCTTATTTGTATAGCTTAACTCTTTGCAGTCAGTAAGCACCTAGTAAACCAGACTATACCATTTTTACAGGGCAGTTAGAAATTTGAGTCAGCATTAGGGAAGTGATGCCCGCATAAAAACGCCCTTAAGTTCCCGAGTAGTAACGTGGCTTCAGAGAATTTTCAACGTACTCTAAAAACTGTCAACAGATATTCTTTGGATGTACTGACGACGTTTTTGTCGCAGGAGATGTCAGTGATTTCCTTTAAAAATCCAAAACTGTACAGAGGCAGCACAATCGAGATCGTTGAGGCTAAGACGACACTAGTGCCAGCCTACAAAAATACTACATTTGCAGCCTCTTTGGGTAGTGACCAAGTTTAAGCTAGAACCCTTGCCCCGGGAGGCATATTACGTAAGGTCATAATTTCAGGAGCCAATTTCTGTCAGGTAGCATCTCATGTGGGTACGAACGAAGAGAGAATGACAGTGTTCACGCAGGGAACAATTACACAAACTCTAATGTACGCTAGAGTTCTTCACGGAACAAATGATAATCAAGAGCACTCAGCTCCTCTGGGATATCACACGGCGTCACTGGGAAATCTGTAATCGACTTTTCGATAAAACGTATTGGCGTCATCGTCAAGGGTCGAAATATCTTACTTTTGGATATTCCTACACTTGGAAATGAGGCAAAAGTGTTGAATCGAAAGTCGGGTACTGATAATCCAGTGACACCGCGTCACATGAGAGGAAAATTTGAATTCTTGGCTACAACCTTGCAAAAATGTCAAAATCCCCCAAAATAACGATTTTAAATTCCGTAATTATCATTCCTGTGTCGTACAAGCAAGGTGCCGATTCGAATCGCGGCTCTATTATGATATTGTTTTGTGATATTACTTATTATGTTACTGCAGGGTACTGAGTCCAAGTTAAGATTATTTCTTATTTGGCAGTTGAGACGAAGAACAATTGTACTGCATATCTACAACTGAATATAAATGGAAATTCTTGAAATACTAAGGAGAATGAAATGCGTTGTCCATACTGCACCTCGGTTATGCACCAGATTATTCACTTTGCGACAGGTCCTTCATACCTGTGCACACAAAATGTTCTTAAGTTTTTTTCACGCCCAACTAATGTACACTGATTGTAACTGAACCGACAGATTTATTTTGACATTTATAACAACAGTTGGATAATAACCCAAAATCCTGCAACTTTACACTTGACAGAAGAGTAAGTGTTTCTCTTGATGGGCACTGTCCAGCGTGTGATAAATGGCAAAGGTATTGTTAATCAGTGATATAAAAAATTGTAATACCTTTTACGCGCGTTCGCAAAATTGCGTAAAGCGACCGTTAGCTTCGTCATGTTTTTCTGTCTGTCGGTCTGTCTGTCCGTCCTCATGCAACAACTTGACTCTCAATGGACAGATTTTAAATAAATTGGTTTTTGAGTATTTTTCGAAAATCTGTCGACAAAATACAAGTTTCTTTAAAATCCGATAACAATAACGGATAATTCACATGAAGACCAATCTACACATCTCGCTCAATTCTTCTCAGAATGAGAAATGTTTCAGACAAATTATGTACAGAAAATCAAAACATATATTTTATGTTCAATACTTTTTCCGAAAGTCCTGCCGTTTAAGAGATAATGTGGAGAAAATATTGTACAGCCGGAAATGCCGCAGATGACAATAGGATGCATGTTCTTTGCATCCTGGATAAAAATACAAAATCAGAATATGTAATTATAATTGCTTTTCCAAGGCAACATTGCTTACATCAAACAGCCTTCATGTTACTCGTACTTTTATAAGTACCTTGCCTGTCTTGTTTAACCTAAGGAACATTACATAAAAGCAAACAATTTGACACTTATGTACTGGCTATATAAACCAGCATAGCTAAACAAAATGACTAGTAAAGCTACCAATGTTCAATTCCCTGTAAAGTTAAGGATTTTGTGTCTGCCGCCATGGTCAAGCGTTGAACAGTTCTAGAGTCCACCTAGTTTCCAATTCCAAAGGAACTATAGGCGTTTCCTTTGGGATAAATAAGCCGAAGCATCATAGTAAAGGGTGACATATATAGTGACGAATTTAAAATACATGGGTCTATACATAAAATTTTTCACGCTTTACAGCTAATGGGACAAAACATTGTTATGTGTAAGTACATAGATATAAGACAAAGAAATGGAAAGATGTGTCACATAACAGTGACAGCATTCTCATCAGTTGGATGTTTCTTACAACGCTGCACTTCGAAGGTACATTTCATCGAATGGACGCTTTAGACAACCGATATGGATAGCTGATATGACTACACAGATTGGGGGTCTAAAGCTGTCCATTCCGTATTGGAGATGGTCCTTTAATGTATGTATGTATATCGGGTTCAAAACGTTTTTCTACGTTGTCCGACACCTAGAATCCAATGCTTCCTATCTTCCCACTTGCCTTCGTTTAGGTTTCTTTCGTTCATGGCCTTCTTTATTCTTTCCATCCAGTTTTTCGTCGGTCTTCCTCGTGCTCTCTTTTGTTTCGGCATCCACTTTCCTTTAATACTTGAATTAATTTAGACTGAGTTGGTGTTATAAACGGTATACTTTGATGTAGATATTGGTGTTTAAGTTAATTGTAATTTCTTTACCGTTAAAGGCGAAAACGTAGACTTTATGAACTGTATTCACAGCGTAATGGTTCTAACGTCCGCTCCGGGTTTTTAATCATCTAGACAAATCGTAAAATTACGCGAAGTTTCTTCGGGATTAAATGTCTTCTAAAGTTTCTGTACAACGTCTGACAAAAATATTCTTCACTCCTTCAAATAGCACTTATCAAATTACGCGTGAACTATGCTTCAAATCCATTCAGAAATACATGTAGGTCTTTCGTTAGATTTAAGAAAATATTAAAACATTTCGATAATTTTGGAAAAAACGCCTCTCTATTAAATTTCACGAGAATCAGTTCAATAGTTTCCGCCACATTCAGACCTATGGACGCATAGACAGACATAACGATGTTACCAGCACATTATCGCAACTTTAAGTTTCGCGCCTAACATGCGAGAGAACATGACGTCGGAAGCTGGTTGAGAAAAGTTTCATTTCTTTTCACACGCGACGCCAACCTTCCACATGCGGAAACTGGAGTATAGAGCTGTACTAAAATAACACCAGACTGTGACTTTAACAGCTGTTCAAGAAAACTGCATACACGGCTTCCAAATAATACAGCACATTGCTTAGTAAAGTGATACTACAAACGCTAAACAGCAAAGGGTTTCTTCTGCTTCAATACGTCCCACGTTATAAAGATACACAATGTGGATATATATATTCAAACATTAGAGACCTAGATAATGGATGGTTATGAATAGTCAGCTTCAAGCATCAGGGAAAAATCTCCCACGTAACCTTGGATAAAAGGCTGAGTTTGAGTCAATTCCTGCCCGGACGTACTGGCGAAGAGAAGTACCGGATGGCTTGTCGGAAATCTAACTCCGCGCGTGTGTATTCCGTAAGCTCGAAAAGGCATTGACTGAGATACCTAGATCCTGGATGCATAACATTTACAATATCTGAAGTAGCGCTGTGAAAGAGAGAAGGCGGTTAAGGAGCAAGCACAAATATGAAGAAGAGAAAAAGGAATTAAACAACTTTTTACAATTTCCTATGACGAAGAAGCTTGACTTCAGGCAAGAAACCCACCTTGATAAAATTTTAGTACTTATGTAGATAAGGCCACGGTTTATATAACAAGAACCACGAAGACACGGGGAACATTATACTTTACGCTCTCTGGCGCTTCCCCTCTTTTACACCAAAAAGCTAAGCTTACAAAAAACGAATGAAAAAGCGAGGGAAATGGCACGACAAATATAAGGTTGAAGGTTAAAAATTTTAAAGTTTGCTTTAGCAAGGAGAGTGTGTCCTTCTCGTATATACACTTATAAGAAAGGGGAACGCATAACTTTATACACATGCATCATACTCCATGGGAAAGGACACACAAAACGGCATCACACTCCATGGGAAAGGACATACAAACGGCATCACACTCCATGGGAAAGGACATACAAACCGCATCACACACCATGGCAAATTCAGTATAAACAGGCAACAACCAAAATGACAAAGACTTACCATGAGCAGGCTTCATACAACAAGACAATGGACACATAAACAAGTACGAAACATCATGGAAAGAGTACCCATTAACACGTACCTTAGATCATCACAAAAGATACCTCTAAAACACGGCGTCTTATATCAGATTAAAAGACACTTTTATAAATAAATATATGTATATGTATTATAAAATTTAAAACAATAAATAAGCATTAAACACCATAGGACAGGACACTATTTTGCTTACATATAATACTCGTAGATCCTAATTGTCTCGTTAGATGGTTTATTCAGCAATTAAAACTTTCTCTACAAAATTACTTCACAAACTGGCTAATTGCTGTGTACTATGGTACATTTTACAGTTGATACTGATTTGTTTCAAACTTCCGAAGCACGCACGTAATGTACAAACCTTGAATTTGTACCTCACAGTAAACAAAGGGTCTCTCCATGGGATTACTCTATACTGTTTGGGGAAATAATTGCTGTTTATTCCTTGTAATATAAAACACAAACATTGTGTGAGTGAATGTGTGTTTGTGTGTGTTGGTGTGCGCGGGAGGGCAGGTGCAATGGACACAGCTGCGTAATGTTACAGAAGGTGCAGGTCGCATATCTGATGTGCTTTCAAGGAATGAATTACATATGCATATTTAAACATATACAAGTTCCAGGTCAGCCTGTGGCATCTAAAATGGGTCCCTGGTATCTCTGTATTAGACTAACTCTACCGTATTAGCGAGAAATTCTAGCATATACTTACGAATGTTTAGTTTCTTCCTTAGGTGAGAAAACACGGTTACAATTACAATAACAGACATCTTTTGGCAAACCAAATCTATAAATAGTTTCAGCTGTCAGGTATTTCCACTTCGTTAACCCCTCGAAGACTTAAGGGAAGAGAGAAGCACAAGACAGGCAAAATACGTATAAAGTAACAGTGAAGCCCGTTCGAGTAACTATCATTGCCGTTAAAATGCAACACGTATTGCATATTCTGATTGTGTGTCTGTGGTCTGAATTACCCAGCATGCAAAGACTATACGCCGTACTATAGTGTCATATGTGGCATGTCCATTTCTACCACATTTTTTCGTATCACCTCCTAAAAGACATGATTTTCGGGGGAAAAAAAATTGTATATTTAATGGTTGTTTTGATTTCATTTACAAAATTTTTCACTCCTAGAAGAATACAGGGAGATAAATAAATGTGCTTACGTCTTCATATAAAGTGTCCGTTATTTTTTGTCAGATTTTAATGAAACATGAATTTTCTCGACAGAATTTCGAAAAAACTCACCTATAAAATTTCATGAAACTCACTCCAGTGGAAGCCGAGTTGTTCCATGCGGACGGACAGACAGATGCACATACAGACATGACGAAGCTAATACTAGCTTTTCACAACTTAGCGAACGCTCCTAAAAAAAATTAAGGTTGTGTAGTGACACACCTAAAAAGTATTATAGAGGGAGTGGTGGACTCCTTGAGTATGCACCAGACGATAGCAGTTAAAAATTTCAGCAGCATTTTTAATTTAGTATTTGGAAGGCTTCTTTATGCAAAGAGGGCTGGGTTTTGCCTGAATTTCTGAAGGTTATTTTTACAAAGCACCTTCTATATGTTTCGAGCCTTAAAGACTCATATTCAGGACGTTAGTTGTAAAATTATAGTTCACTCTCCTAACCAACAGACTGCTTCTACTACTGTGTATCCACACACTGATGACTCGTCATATATCATATATGTGGACATACATTGTACCATAAAGGCGGTAATTTTACAACTAACTTCCTGAAGATGAACCTTTAAATTTCGAAACATGTAGAAGATACTTTATAAAAATAAAAAATTGTAGCAGGTGTGCTTTTGGTTGGTTTAACATTATAACAGCTGTAACACAGTGCACGGTATAAAAAATGTAACATGTCGACGGTTAGATTTATACAAAATAACAAACCCACCATGTGGGCAAAAGCGGGCTCTTGAAGTTTTGAAACACCTGGTACATGTCGTTACCACTGTGTTTAACCTTTTAAAGCCTAACGATATATATATATATATATATGTCTACCGCAGCGCTAACCTCCAGACGCTACATTTTAAACATTTATTCAACAAATAAACATACTGAATATTTTAAACATGCTGCATAATCTCCGTTTTTTCTCTTCAAAATGCCGTTTATTTCATAATGATACCTTGTTTGGTTCCTGTATTATTCGCATTTTACCTACAGGGTGTGCTAAAATTTAAATGTAAAATTCCGTCTCCAAAAGGTTAAAGGGTTAATTTTGCTGCCATTCATTGCATCGTCTTGTAAGTTTCAACCCAATGGCATGTCAGTAAAACAGCAAAATTCGATGTACTAAATTATCGTTGATATGCAGAAAAGACCGATTTTATACATACTACTAAACATTATTCTACCTCCGTTGTTTTATCAACAACGGTCACTTAATGAAATGTTATTCTACCTGCTACAAATCCCCTAGGTTAGTACCTAGACAACACTCTCATTTAAGTCATCTGATTGGAATCAATTCAGTTTCATCACTACCACAGCAATATTTCCACCGCTCACGTATACAGACATTGAACAGTCATTACTAGTGGCACTACGCAAACCAAACGCCACTTTGTCACCTGCACTTTCACACACAGTACATCTAAACGTTTCAGTATCTGTAACTGACTGTAAATATTTTTTAATTCAGGGTAGCCATTTCGATCGCAGGCTCCAATATGATAAACAGTCAAGGTCAAAAATGATTTATTTATCTGATCTGTTACTAAATTTAAGACAGAGAATTTTAGAGCGCTCGAAAAATTGTGAAAATGTACTATTAGCTTCTTCAGGCCTGTCTCTGCGTCCGTCCGTCCGCATGAAACAACTGGGCTCCTAAAAGACGGATTGTTATTAAATTCGACATTTGAGTATTTTTCGAAAATGCGACGATAAAATTCAAGTTTCATTAAAAACTGACAAGAGTTACGGGTACTTTATGTGAAGACCAACATACATTTTCGCTCATATCTCGCTCCTTTCTTTTCAGAATGAGAACTGTTTCAGACAAACGTTGTACAGAAAATCACAACACGCATTTTAAACACAGTAATCGTTTTTCGAATATCTTGCTGTTTATGAGATCATGTGGAAAAATGTAGTAGAGCCAGAGGGGCCACAGATGACAGTATGGCGCATGTGCATTTCACGCTAGACACCTAAGACTACAAACACACACTCACAATATGTAATATGTATCGCTTTTCTACTATAACAATGGTTAAACGAAGGCGCCTCATTGTTACTCTATACGTACAAGCTTGCCTTGTAATTTCTATGAAAATGAAGGGTAGTTACTAACTATCTTTGAAAACAGAATTTTAAGATCCTCTGCCACCATTCTAAACAGGAAATTGAGTCATATGCAGTACACATGTTAGTACTAAACCTGTTTTCCTTTTATATGACTTCTGATTTCTTACCTAACGGACATAACACCGTTTGCGATTATATCAGTGGTATTCGTCGACTAAAGATTAAAAACTGTTTGTGCAGCGCTCAATCAGTGTCTTGGCGACCATAAAAGATGTCTACGATGTGGCAACAGACGTGACACGATGGCTGGTAACGCAGCACACCGGTTGCTAAGTGTAATAAACAAGGGATTTCTCTCTATGATAAGTGCTGCACTTGTGAAGGGTGCTAATTGCTAAAGTATGTACTAGCAGAACAATGGAATCTGATATCGTAGGATTGACGTTAGTAACAATTTGTAGATTATGGTACAGCTTAAGAATCCTTGGGGAGGGGGAAGGGGAAGGGGTAGTCTAGTCGATATAGCGACCAGGCTACGGGCTGGATAGACCGGAGTTCTAATTTCGATCGGAGTATATTTTCTAATCCCTATAAAGGCCCCGCCTGGCCATGGGTCACACCCAGCCCCCACCTGAATGGATACCAGACCCCATTCCAAGGACAAAACGGACGGAGAGTGATGACGACCATTTACCTCCATCTAGCAACGAGACTAAGACTGAGTGGAGCCATAACTCTACTTCCCCTCTGTGCGTTCATGGAATGTAAGAGAAAATTTCACCATTTTTTGAGTTATGATCAATTATACAAGCCACGTGTCATGTCGGAATCTATGTAAATCCCACGACACTTCTCTCAACCTGTCTTACTTCATGTCCTACAGATGTGTATGTGGGGAGAGAGGGGGGGGGATGGAGAATCTGTCACATAAAATTGCAAATGTGTAGTCAGCAACATTCAAATTGAAAACAAAACAATAAATTTCTGACAATAATAAATAGGAATATGTTGTTGATTCACTTTTCCATGTATCCCAAACGACAGTTCCACAGTCTTCTAGATGATGAAGATGAATGACTGCTTTTCCCATGTGACATTCGTTTCCGATTTTTCTAGCTCTTCTCTTCCTTCCCACACCCCCTCACCCCTTCCTCTTCCTCTTTATTCTTGATAGATTTTTACCGGCGTCTGCTTTTGACGTACTATTTTGGTGTGCTTTTCGATATATGCGGTATTGACGGCCTACAAGTTCCCTCTCCTTGCTTGGTGTTATATGTCGTGTTAATGACAGAGATGGCACTGATTATCATCTTATCTCCAACAGTACTGCAAGGATAATAGCTAGGTTACTCCAGTCCATATCGGAGCCGAATTAGTAATCAACGCTTCTTTAGAGGCTTGCAGGCAATTTACAGACGCTCACGAAGCAAGTGTAGCACATGGGATACGTAACATTCGATGAATAAAATGAGTTATAATAGGACATTAACACCTAAAAACATTCTAACATCTGCCTTAACATTAGAAACTGTGAATTTGACCCATATAAAATATTTGTGGACTTAATGGAATCCGAATAATAAGCAGATATCATTTCTCTAAAGAGAACTGAAAGTATGTATTTGTAATGGAGAAGCAATATGTTTTCTGTCACGTATGAAGAACATTTTTAAATCTTATTTAGATAAATTTCAGGCTTCTAAAGTTGTTTGACGGGCACAAAATTATGTTATATATTTTAAATAATAAACTAACATCAGTTTTGGTACAGATGACAATATGGCGCATGGCATATTGTCATCTGTGGCCTATCCGGCTCTACTAAATTTTTCCACATTATCCCATAAACGGTATAATTTTCGAACAACAGTTACTGATCGTAAAATGTGTGTTATGAGTTTTCCTACATGTTTGCCTAAAACATTTATCATTCTAAGAATAATCCAGTGAGATATTAACACAATTATACATAGGTCATCGTGTGAAATGCCCATCATTATTGTCAGATTTTAATTAACCTTGAATTTTTTCGAAAGATTTTCGAAGAATACTCAAATACAAGATTTCTTGAAAGTCCGTCCAGCGGAGCCGAATTGTTGCATACAGACGGGTGGACGGACGGACGGACGGACAGATGGAGTGACATACATGATGAATCTAATAGTCGCTTTTCACAATTTTGCAAACGCACCTAAAACTGAGACCCTGTGTAATTCTAGGAAGCTTCTAGACAAAACTGTGCATCGTAAAATCTTTATTTTCCTCGTATCCTCTCAACGGCCCTATAATCGATAGTTGAGGTTTTCCACCAGCGTCTGATAAGAATTGTCTTTTCGCGTCGTATTCGTATTATACCAACG
>Ga0209629_10001620_pt1 | contig 14463 bp, 14 predicted proteins | sample TergutCu122P5_FD_187286 | JGI IMG/M metagenome (GOLD analysis project Ga0209629, IMG submission 187286) | Cubitermes ugandensis P5 segment gut microbial communities from Kakamega Forest, Kenya - Cu122 P5 (SPAdes) (version 2) | ecosystem: Host-associated > Arthropoda: Insects > Digestive system...
TTTTTTGGGGGGGGGGGGAGTGGGGACCTGCAGCCAGGCAGCCCCCCTTGGGTATGTCCCGCATTTAAAGTAGGTAGCTTTTGTGCTTGTGTTTTGTAGTAGTAGTAATAGTAGTAGTAGTAGTAGTCACAAGCCCAAACCTCACTCCGTCACGCCGCTAACAGCGGCATTTCTTAAGTGTTTCCAAGTTCAACCAAACTGCAAAATCAGTTTCTATGGCGGAAGATTTACCCTGTATAGAAAAGGATAAACATGCCGTCTGCAGTAAAATGTCCAAAGATTTTTACTTTTTTATTCATATACAGGGGTGCTGATAAGTCCTTTGCCCGACCAGGAAGGAAACAAGCTACAGCGACAGAAGATTTTTATGTTCATACGTGGTCGGACAATAAAGTTCGCTAACTCATCGCGGTAAAAGTGTTATATACCTCATTGCTGAATACCACCGTGGTCGCTTTCAAAGTACTCCCATTGGAAAGCTATGCACCGATGCCAGCGCCTGGTCCACCCTTCATAACAATTTTGGAACTGGTTTTGTGGAATGGCCTTCAGAGCTGCCGTTGTATTATTCCTGATGTCATCAATGTCATCAAAATGCCTTCCTTTCATTATTTCCTTTATCTTCGGGAATAGAAAGAAGTCACTGGGTGTTCCAACACTATTATTTGTTTAGTAGCTAAAAACTCTTCTTTGTTTTTGTTCTTCGGTGAGCTCCTTTAGGACCATTTTTGCACACACCTACCTCATGTCAAGATCTTCAGTTAAGATTTTCCTAACTGTTTCTCTGTCGATGTTCACTTGCTCTGCTATGCTCCTGACAGTCAGTAGACGATTTTCACGCAAAATTTGACGAACGTTTGCAATGTTTTCTTCAGTTCTGCTTGTTGCTGGCCATCCTGATTTCTCTTCGTCAGTGACACTTTCTCTTCCCTCAGAAAAACGTTTCACCCACTTGCAAATTGCTGTTTTCTTCATAGCGTAATTCCCGTAAACTTGCACTAACATCAACATCAACTAACAACAAGAAATTTAATGTTCGTTCGTTGCTCTATTTCAAGCTCCGACATTCTCGCGGCGGCACACCGAAACACAGGCAGACAGTAATAGATGCCACTCAGAAAGAGACTGCCATAGATCAACAACAACACAGCTGTGAAACGCTGATATGTCAACGTCATCAAACCGTACTAAGGCTTTTGCCTAGTGCTGCCACGGCAAGCACACGGTGACGAGTTCGCGAACTTTATTGTCCGTCCACGTATGTCCTATTTATTATCATAATTGGAGGAATATTAGTACTATTTATTTATGTAACAAGACTAGCATCAAGTGAAATATTCTCACCATCAAACAAAATAAATCGGGAAGTAGGTCGGGACTTATCAGCACCCCGGGTATAGCCATGGACTCCACAGCAAAAGGTAGGGCTTGATCTCAACGCAACAATAAAAGTGACTGAAGAAAATGAGAGACAAATTGAGAATAAAACAAACTGTGGCAAAGTCACTTTTCATTTACCAATAGTTAACGCATATTTTTTGTAAGCTAATCACTTATTTAACTCCGACGCATTTCGGCGTTTGTCTACGCCATCTTCATGGAGTTCTTGCCGATTTTTTGTATCACATTGAAATTACAAAGGGACTTATTGATTCTAAGATCACAAAGTTTGGACAGAATCCACAATTGAGGTCTCCACGCTGTGTGTGTATTAAAATATTTGAATGACTAAATGTTAACCAAGTCTTCACAGTTAAAAACATGGTCATGAATATTCTCAAATACTTGTACATCACTTTTTTTTACCACTATCGAAGCAATTCAGAGGTGATGATGATGTTATAAGTTTAAGAGTTAAACCACTCAAAAATCTGAAGACCGTAGAATGTTCGGTATATGTGGAATGTGGCCTGTTGGCGTCTTTTTAGCATCTTCCTCTTATGTCTTGAAAAGTGTGCACATCCTCGTGGGTGCGGTCAAAAGTTTACGACCATCTTGTTCGTGTCTATGCCAGGTATATCTGTCAAACTTTTCAAGACATTACAGGAAGTTGCGAAAAAGACGCCAAATACTACATAAGCCGGACATTCTACAGTCTTTAAAATGTTGAGTGTTTTAATTTATAAAGGTGTTAACAACACTATCAACGCTGAAGTGCTTCGATAGTGGTAAAAGAGTGATGTATTTGAGAATATTCAAGACCATGCTTGTAAGTGTGAAGACTTTGTTAACAATTTGTCATTTAAATACTTTCATACACAAGTGTGAAGACCTCAACTGTTATTATAAAGTGAGGATTGTGTGCAAAAACTGTGACCTTAAGAATCAATGACTGCTTGTGTCATTTTGAGATGTTATAAACAACAGTCAAGAACGCCCTGAAGATGGCGTAGACAAAGGACAAAACTCGTTGGAGTTAAATAAGTGATTAGCTTATAGAGTATGCATTAACTGTTGTTAAATAAAAAGTGAATTGAATCATGGTGCACGGTGTACACTACGTCAAAATTGTGGCAAAGTTTAACACTGGGAAACCTCGGAAATAAGAAACCAGTGGCAAATTTGTAGCAGGCCTGATTTTTCAGTAAGTGGAAATTAAAGAAAACTAGAAATGAATACAACAGTGAGATTGTCTGCGAGCGATTTGTAAGTGGGAGAGCAAGAAAGATTTCCATATCTGGAATAATGGTACAAGGACATGCAAGAGCAATGTCTAAAAAGCTGGGGAGAAGTGAATTTAGTGCATGTACTGGATGGATAGCAATTTTCAGAAAGACATCAGACTGTACTTATCGAAGTCTGTGGTGAAGCGGGTGACGTTTATGAAGGAATTTTGGCATCCTGGTTGGCCTGGCCTCAAGTACCTATGTGAAAGACAATCTTGCTGCCATGTAAAAAATTCCGGTCCTTTGCTCTTGCATTCTAGACAGGTTTTACTGTGTTACGCACAGTACATTTTGCACTTTTCATGTTTTATTCCATATCATATTATAACGGATTTATGAAATGTCTGTACGTCAATATGGCGTTCTACCTCCATTTCCCCATACCATCAATTGAGCACAGGTGCACAAGTTTTTGAAACTGACAGTGCTGTTATTAGCGTGATGAAACTAGTGCGAACTGAGAATTAATGAAGGAAATATTAAGCGGAAGGCTACATATGTGTTTTTGTTCGGTTTAAAGTAACAATAGAATGTGGAAAACTGGAACTCCATCTAGTGTGCGACAGCCTACTACGTGGCGTTAGGCATAGGGAAATCAAGGTTTACGTTAATAGATGAATTTACAGTCAAATATAGTTCCTTGCAGCTGATTGAGAGTAGACGTGAAAGGGAGGGTGAGCAGCAGTGGTGTAGATAAGTGATTAAAAATAAATTATTTTGCCATGGCCAGCCCGTCTCCGGCGAATCCCTTAGGATATCTGGTTAAAAGACAGTATAACGATCGACTTTATATTAATAAAAAGTTGTTGCGAGAAAGGCTATACTCAGCACGCAATTTATATAGGAAGGATCTACGAGCACATTATGGTTGTGTAAACGCCATCGAGTTTTCCAATAAAGGGGAGCTGCTAGTATCCGGTGAGAAAGTGAGACATACTATGCATGTGACAATAGCATACATTTCCAGCAAGCAGTGGCAGGGTTTTTGTTGAGTGTCACTCTGTTAATATGTTACTTTGTGCAATTTTTTAGTTCTAGTAAAGCTATTTTTGCTTCTCACCCCACGCACCCAGGAGCAGGAATATGCGAGGTTTAATGTTACCACGACGGTGGCTGAAGAGTAATGTGTCCTGGGATGTGACGCTATGCATATTACGCCGAATCTTCGGTGAAATTTACCAGACTACGCGGCGTCACATTTCAGAGGACAGTCTTCATTATCGAAATTATATTGTGATTTTGTTCTCGCTGCATTATGAGTCTGAACTTCCAAATGTGCTTGGCATTTTTATATAATAGGTTTTATTGAGCTGTTATAAACTGACTTTTAAACTTTAATTGTACAATATTATGGGTAGACCTGTATTGTATATTGCTGCTAGGAACCAGATTTCTTTCTTCAAGGCATGAACTGAACATTTCCCGAACTGTTCTGGGAAGGACTACGCCAAAAGTAGTTTCATGTCTTTTCAGAAGATTAAGTTCATTGTGGTGATATAGCCCTCTATTTTTTGTCAGTATGTAAGTAGAAGAGTGTTCAGTAGTTCTGATAAGTAACTGTCAGTACACCTCATATTCACTGAGACAAATTGGTTACTACAAGTAGGTGCAGTGATCCACTGTTTTGAGTTCATTTAATTTCCTGCCTGCCCATTACACCCAAATGCTAAACATTTGATATAGCCCCTTAAGAAAAGTGGCCTGGGATAGTGTAGACAGTTTAACAAGTTGCTACAGGCTGGGCAGTTCAGGGATTGAATCCCACGAGGGTGAGTTTTTCCACATCTCTCCAGGCTAGCCCTAGGGCCCACCCAGCTTCCTGTACAGTGGGTACCACGTCTCTTTCCCAGAAGTAAAGTGGCCAGGGTGTGGTGTTTATTTCCCACCCCCATCTAGTGCTGAGGTTAAAATGAGAGTACAGCTATACCGCTCCCCATCTGGGCCTTCATTGCCTGTTCTAGTGTGAACTTTAACTATTACCCTCAAGAAAAGACATGGAGCATTAAATCTGACAGTTTCATGGACCAGGTGAATGGACTGCCCCTCTCCCTCTCCAATATACAGGAAAGTTGTCACTGTGTGCGTCAAAAGTAATGTTGCTGTAATAATGAGGTTATGCTCCACCCTGCTGAAAATTGTTAATGTGCCTTTTATTTTTTAACTCCAGAAGAAGCACACAAGAAAAAAGTAATGGGTCATCAAATTTGGTGACATCTGATGCCAAGTAATTGGGCTTTACCTCTTGCATACCTTGGTGTGCTGGGGAAATTTGCCTTTCCAGGTGCAGTCTAGTACATATTTACAGGACATGGACATACGTAGACAATATGTATGAACCCGGTGAATAGCCATTTGTTATTTGGAATTAGTAATTCATTTTCAAGCTTGCTTGTAGTCATCTAGGGAACAGAGGAACATATTTTAATACAGTGAGCAACAGGACAGATATTAATGCCTTATTTACCTGTTAAGAGTTTGAAGATTTTGGGACGTGATGCTGTGTATGACAGATGTTTGAAAAGTAGTGAGACGACTCATTGTATATAAGGCATCCAGAGGCTTTGGCTTAGTTTCCTGTTCAAAGTAATGCCATTCACAAGCTTTACACATTTTGCAGTTCCACCCACTTCACACACATGTGCAACAGGCCATTTTCTGATGTCTTGCATAGGATTGTAGCCAGTGGCTTGCATAATCTCTCTTTTGGAGCCAAATTTCTGCCCTTTTAGTGCACATTCAAGTACCAGAAATGCCCAGAAATTGCAGGAGACAAGGTCTGGCTTGTAAGGTGTGTGTTTCACAGGTGGTCCACTGTTGTCTGCTGATGCTGACATCACCAGTTGTGCAATAGGTGGCTGTGCCTTGTCTTGAAACAAAGGCCACTGTTTCATCAAGAAGCCCTTGTCTCTTTTAATTGCATTCTACAAAGCAGATTTTAGTGTCTTCACATAGTAGGCACCATTCAAAGTTCGCTTCTCAGGTACACAGTGCTGATGAATGATGACTTTGGATAAAAAGCAGTATCAACAGCAATCTTCCAGATGAAGGCGCTATAAAAAATTTCTCCAGTGGAGGTCAGTCTTTGTTCTTCCAAACATTTGATTACTGTTTTGACTCTGGGTCATTATGTTTGACCCAAGACTCATTTGGGTGATTGTGGATTTCAAGACATTAGGGTTTTGTGCAAGACAAGACAAACACAACCGACAGACTTCTATACACATTCTCTTCTGTTCTTTGCTGAGATAGCATTGAATCCATCCTGGACACACTCGGAACATTTCTAACTTCACTGCTTTGTTTGTAATGAATCCTTTCCACTGATACATTTTAACTGGCAGACAATTCCCATACTGTTAATCGGCTGTCGTGCAGCAGTTTGATCTCGCATGATCCCAGCATCTGTGGTGGCAGTACTTGGTCCTGTGCTCTGAACATCATCAACCACTTTTTTTTTTTTTTTAAATGCTTCAACCACATGAAAATTGTAGGTGTGCTTATTACTTCCACCAATAGGCTTCCTGTAACATTTGTAACTTTCGTTTACTGCCTCTTCGGAGATTCACTCCAAAATTCTGTTGCACACCTTTCCCTTTACTGTGGGATGTTTCATTCTCTGCTGTGATTAAAAAACGTGTCTTACCAGATGTCTTGTATAAACTGACCTTTAAAACTAGAGCAGTGCTGTTGGTAGCAGTGACTCATCATATTTCAGGCAGCAGTGTGATGCATACATATTCTTGGTCTGGCTTCTGCAGCCAGAATTATTGCCAGTCTCATTTCTTTTATGACACCTGACATACTCTAATAAATAGAGATAAGTGTTCTGGAAGAACATTCGGTTTCCACATGCAGGGTAGAAGAGTACCCTGCACATGGAGGTAGCTAGCTTCTCTGGCACATTGCAGTGTGTCTACCAGATTATGTGGCTTTACATGCCAGAGAAGAATACAACATATCCTTGTTAGTTTATCGTGATTTTGCTTATTCATGGAAGATTATTGTAGCAACTGTTGTGCATAATGATGTAGGTAATTTACATTCACACCTGAGTGGAAATTCACCTCTTGCACTCGGTAGCTGCTCTGATATCACGCAATACAGAATATATTTCAACTTCGCTTTTCACAGTTTTTAGAACTACGTAATTGTCCGTTCATTCATTCATTCATTCATTCCATTGGCATGTGCAGAATTTGACGATTACTTGCCGTTCTCAGGAGCTTCTTCCATTCCTCTCTGTTATGTACTATTTCCTGCCACCCTTCCCCTCCAACTATTCTTCCATCCTCTCTCACCCCATATTGCCATCTATTCCTTGGTCTACCTTTCAATCTAGTTGTTCCCAAATTCATGTATAATACTCTTTTGGGAGTTCTATTTTCTTCCACTCTCTGTACATGTCCAAACCAACGTAATCTATTTAACCTTATTTTCTCTGTTATAGTAGGTTTTTTAACACTTGTATAAATTTCTTTATTAGTTAATATCTGATTGTCGGTTATGCATTTTAATTATGTCTGGAAAGTATGATGGTACATGCTAATGGGGAGGGGAATGAGAATAGATGTGTTCAGATGTCTTATCATTTAAACAAATCAACTATTCATTTCATGAAGGAAAATGAAGACAAGATAAGGGATGGTGTTAAGGCCATTACTTCAACAAGTATGAATATTTTTGTGTACATTGCTGTAAATGCTTCCTCAGAGTGGTGGAAAGGGTCTTCTGGGAATGGCTGGAAGAAGGAAATGACAGCTGTCATGGCACCATGCAAGGCACTGTATAAGGAGAAACAACTGAACTGCTTCCTTCATTAATTTTGTGTCCCTCTTTGTCATGCACTCTTTGTCATTTGATCACCCTGACAATTTTCAGCCAGGAACATTGATTTCTTCCAGTAAACAACAATGCAAATGTTTTTGTGTTCATTAATCATTAATTTACCTGGTATCATTTTTTTGTCTTGAGTTTGGTTTCCCCAGTTCAATTATTTCCATAGGTTCATAACTTCACATGTCACAGTTGCACCATACGTGGGATTTTTCAAGAACAATACTGCTGTGAGCAGTGAGTTGGCTGTGCTCTTCGTAGTCACTGCCTTCTGAACTTCGGACCACACTGAGTTGTTTATGATAATTGCAGCCCAATTAACACTTCTAGCTGGCACTGAATGTAATTGTGTAATTGTAGCTTAGTGTGTACATTCAGTGTGCAATACACTTCATTGTTTTCGTGCAGAGTTCATGATGAATCTACCAGTGTTTCTACCATGGCCACTCCCTCGCTAATGCTAGTTCTGTTTCTGATTTTTCATTTGTATGTTAGTTTTTGTGTTATGAATATTTGAGAAATATAGCATTTGTTGTGGTTTGTGTATGATGTGTTTACAGCAGATGAGCTGGGCTACACAGCCGCTGCTATTAACACATTTTGGATTCTTGGAAAATTGTGATGTTCTTAAAATAAAATCTAGGAAAGTTGAAATACTGAGCTTATTATTCTGTTGATAATGAGAATAGTAAATCAAACCTGTGTGTGATCAGTCATTACTTTGTGAGCTTATTGACCAAACAGTGGCCAATGTAGTTACATTGTGATACATTGTATTGTGTTGGAGTTCAAGTGTGCCTCATGAAATGTTCAGTACCTCAATTTTCCTGAACACTGGGAGAAAGAAAGAAAGAGACTGTTTTGAGCAATGCTTTGAAGAATATTCACCAGTTTGCACAGTAAACACTTCTTTCTTCTTGAGATTCTATAATTTAAGTCTAAATGTGGTCTTAATTTGCATATTTGCATGTAGGAAGGAATTAACAGGAGCAAATGATGAGCTGAAACATTTCACAAATAACCATTTGTACTTGTAATGTATTTGTACTTACTGTCATTACCATTCATAAGACCTCTGCTTATATTCTTCTTCCATTAGCACTACAGCCCACCGTGGGCTTTGGACTGTCGAACAATATCCTTCCATTTTTCCCTATCTATCACCAACTCTCTCCATCTTCTTACTCCCAGCACTTGAAGATCTCTTTCTGCTTCCTCTTTCCGTCCTTTCCTGAGTCTTCCCCTTCGTCTCGCCCCTTCCAGTTCTTGGGTGAAGATCTTTTTGGGCATCCTATCCTCCTCCATTCTGTCCAGCTGACCTAGCCAACCTATCCATTTTACTATATTTTCTCCCTTTCTCATCTCTTCTAGTTCTCGATTCCTCCTACTTTCCCATTCTCTGTTTTCATATTTAGGACCATATATTCTTCTAAATATTCTTCTTTCGAAGACTAGGAGAGCTTGTTCATCTTTCTTTGTCATTGTCCATGCTTCTGCACCGTATGACACTACCGGTCCTCTGCTTATATGGTTCACATAATTATGCCAGAAATTTTCACCTGCCATTGCTGCACCAGAGCACACATGACTGATGGCTTGTTTACCCTCATAATCCTCTGTACATGCCTATTTAACATAGTTATATTTGTGTAGCTTAGCAGTGATGTTTGTGATTGGTTTACTGAGGCCGTAGGGACATCCATAGTATTATTTTTATTTGCAGGAAATAGGATGCAATATGTGACTTTTCAATGTGGGGAATTTAATGTTCAGTTTTTTTTTAACATTCATGGAACCGTGCATCGCCAGATGTGTATTTTATATAACCAACAAGATGCAACCTATAAAATGTTCTTTATTATTATCAGAGCTCTACATGTTTTGGGTGGAAAAACTGCCCAAAACATGTAGAGCTCTGATAATAATAAAGAACATTTTATAGGTTGCATCTCGTTGGTTATATAAAATACACAAATATGGAGAATATTTGACATTTTATATCTCAGTTGTTTGTGGGGCAGATATTTTGCATGTTTCAAATACTTGAGAAAAATGGGAGTCCAATGCCATGTGCATGTCCTCTTTATAGTTTGCCAGGCAGTCTATGATTTGTTTAGTAGTGGAATTTGTCTTATAATACTTTTATTGAGATTGTTCTACAATGAAAGTAAGGTAAAGGTAAAGGTCATCCTGCAACAGGCCGAGGTGGCCCAAGGGGTTCCAGGTAGCTTAAGGCCTCGGATTTTCTTGACGTTCGACACTACGAGGCCATATGCACCGGCCACCTTTACCCCAGGAGAAATCCCAGGTACTCATTTTCAGGGGCTCTACAATGAAAGTAGCTGAAAGAGCTACAGTGTATTTAAATGAAACCTATGTTAAAGAACAGATAGGCTAATATTCGTCTGATATGTTTCTTGTTCTGAGTGACCTGAAAAAAGGAGGTTTGACGTCACCGTTGCTTGTCTACTTCGTTTTAGAATATGCCAGGTATGGCCATCTAGATGAGTTGTTGGAGCTGCATTTCAGAAATGAACGTAGGCAACAGCCATGCATTAGTGATATAAAATACTTTTACCTTATTTAATGGCTTATTCCTGTTACTGCATCTACAGTTGGTTAGTTTCAGTTAGTTATTGAAACTCCTTCCTTTAGAAAATATTTTGCAATGCCATTTGTGGCCAGCATCACATGCATGTAAACTACCTGAATATTCAATAATTGATAAACACCAACACATGCACTTTTTCGCATTCAACACTGTGAGTTCAATGTTAAAATACATAAAAAATACTTAAAGGTACTCTCGACATGTTTCGATCTTAACAGATCATCATCAGGGAGTAGGCCTGTACCTCATTAAAGTTACTGAATAATTTAAAATTGTTTAAAAGTTTAAAACCAGAATTTTAAAATTCTGACGATCAGTCCCAGTGTTGTGGCAGCAATACATGTAGCAGGTGTACGTGGTGAACCTTGTGGTGCAGTGCGTTGGACTGTCCAATGCGGCGCACCACAAGGTTCACTACATACACCTGCTACATGTATTGCTGCCACAATACTGGGACTGGTCGTCAGAATTTTAAAATTCTGGTTTTAAACTTACAATTTTAAATTATTCAGTAACTTCAGTGAGGTACAGGCCTACTCCCTGATGATGATCTGTTAAGATCGAAACATGTCGGAGTGCCTTTAAGTATTTTTATGTATTTTAACATTGAAATCACAGTGTTGAATGTGAAAAAGTGCATGTGATTGGTGTTTATCAATTATTGAATTGAAAACTGCACAGTGAAACATTGAAATACCTGAATGTTATTTGTATACAGGAAGTTTGTGCAAGCCATACCATACCAGTGATATAATTTAAATTGAATGGACGCATCAGCTTGTGAGTTGGACAGGAATATAAATGCTATAAAGAAAAGCAAAGAAGATTGGTGGTGTATGCTTTCGTCTGGGTAATTCCCTCACGTCTGAATTTTATATGCCAACATTTCAGAACACTCTGTCTGTACCATCTTCATAGGCGGGTATGAAGATGGAACGGACAGAGTGTTCCAAAACGTTTGGCATATAAAATTCAGACACGAGGGAATTACCCAGAAGAGAGCATACAACATTCAGGACATGGCAAAAGTTTGAAATCAAGAAGATTAATGGTCGCTAGTAAGGAGACTGATATCAAACAGCAGTCCTTAACCTGGGGTTCAAGATAAATTTTTTTGGGGTGCAGGTTATGGCACATTTTTCCTAATTTTACTTTGAAGTTGAAATAAACATTTAATTCTGTCTCTTTCATGTTACAGTTATTGTGTATAAAAAATGGCTCACTTTAACGTTTTTTTGTTGGGTTTAAGAACATATTTTGAGAACTAAAGGGGTTCTAGGTGTACTAAAGGTGAAGAACAACAGTTCTGGAATTAAATACTTAGAGAACTAAGTACAGTAAATTTTGCAGCACCCATCACCTCTGGGACCAAAGTGGTGCTGGATATTTTAATTTTTCAGATATTAGAATGTTGCAGCTAATGTGTATCAGTGTCCTTGACAACATTCAAGGACAGACCCCACCACTTAATTTTGCTTTTGATAATCCTGTCCTGTTGTCCCAGTCATTCATTCTATTTCCTTTTCATCACTACATGGTACAGGAAGTAAAACCCAAATTTTATGGTTCCTTAACAGCAATCCTCACAATTTTACGCACTTTTTGCATACTTCTGGCCAAATACCCATAAGAACAATTTTACATTTTAACATTTTATGGTCTTACACATGTTGCTGGAATTTGCACGTTATTAGTCCTGACCATAGAGTTAACCCAATGTTACATGTGGTAGTTGTCTTCCCAGAAATTTGTGTCCATCAGGGCATAGTAAGCAGCATCACAGTGATGTTTTCAGTAACTAAATGTTGAAGTAGATAAGACACCTCTTGTATAGATAGCAGTGTGTTCAGTGGCAACGGATGTCAAGTTGCAATTTACGGACTGTAGTTGACAGCATTGTTGGACAAGGAGTTGCTGCCCTATGTCTTTAGTCATGAATTGTGTATTGGTATTGTAGACCAAATTATTATGTACAAGGTCTGACCCATTAACAAGGTTTCAGGCCATTTCTTACAAAGTGTTCTATTTTGAGGGGGCAGTTCATTGTTTCTGGAATTTTTCAGTGACAATCCTTCCGGTCACACTATGGCCCTGGGGTCGACTCAGCCTCTAACAGAAATGGGTACCAGGTGTATTTCCTGGGGTAAAGGCGGCCGGTGCATAAGGCTTACAACCTTACCACCATCCTGTGCCGTTGTCATGAAATCTGGGAACCTTAACTTCCTGGAACCCTCTGGGCCACTCCAAGGCCTGTAACGGGACTGCTTTACTTATACTACATCCGCGAGGCGTAAGGCTGACAACCTTACCACCATCCTGTGCCGTTGTTATGAAATCTGGGAACCTTGACTTCCTGGAACCCTCTGGGCCACTCCAGGCCTGTAACAGGACAGCTTTACCTTTAGTTCATTGTTTAGCAGGCAGCAGGAATCCATTCCTAATGGTGTCCCTTGGTCCTTGGTTGAGTAGATACAGTTTTGCTACAGTATCAAGACCTGCATAACTACTTGGGACACACAGAGTTTATGGACTGTTGTGATATTTGAGTTTGCCAAGGATGTGAAAATATGGGGTGTAGGAGTCCAACTTACGATACTGCAGGGATATATGTATGTTTTGGTGGAGTTATCTGCCACCATCTTCACCACGATTTCTCTAATGAGAAACAAGTGAGGCAGGAATACTTTACTTTCTTGTTGAGACTAAGAAATATCCATAAAAGAAAGTGGTTTGATTCATATTAAACACGTTTTGTTGAGCTACGAAATATACAGCATTTCTGAGAGGTTGGCATAAAATCAGATCCCGATTTTTGGCACTGTTAGCAGTGCTCAGATTATGTACAGTAGGCGATAAAATAGATTTTTAGTGGAAGTTGCACATACTGGAACATGTTTTGACCAGGCATTACAGTTGGGATTTTCAGTGACCACATTAAATGCAATTGTGAAAAGCTGTGAAGCGGTTGAAAGATGCTACATCCAGAGCGGGTCTTTCTTCAAGCTGTGGACATCATAGAAATACCACTGGAGGAACTGGAAAATGCTCCTGCTGCATGGTTCAAACCAGCATACATTTCCACAGATGGTAACATCATGTGAGAGAAGACCTAGCAAATTGCTGCTCATTTGGGAGTTAACAACTTCACAGTTTCTAATGTTTGGTTCAACAGGTGTATGAGGAGACACATCATTGTTACAGGACTCTAGCAGGGGAACACAGCAGTGTTGTTTCTGAAACAGCAGATGACTGGAAAATGACCAGCTGTTGCCAGAGATAAAAGAATATGACCTCTGTGACATATATATTGGTGATGAGACCGATCTGTTTTTTAATTTGCAAATCTAGTAAACCTTTTACTTTTTGTGGAGACCCCTGCCATCCTGGAACAAATCAAAACAGTAGGCCCAAATTCTTCTTGTACAAGGTATGATCAACAAAAGACCGGACTGAGCGCGCAGCGCCTAAACCAGTGAACGGAACGCACTGCGGCTAGTGGCGCTGAGTAGCGGCAACCGTTGGTAACACAACGCTTCTTGCTGCATCACTCTATCACTGCCATTAAGCGAGCTACAGCCTCAGAAGTAAACAAGTGCAGTGACCAGCTTTCGATTTTTTTAGGCAGTGAAAATGAAGAACTTGGAAGAACAACGTGTGTGTGTGAAATTTTGCTTCAAACTCGGGAAAACTGCTACTGAAACGTGGAAAATGCTTCAACAAGCCTTCGAAGACGATTGTATGAGCCGAACGCAATGTTTTGAGTGGTACAGTCGTTTCAAAACAGGAAGAACGTTGATTGATGAAGATCCCTGAAGTGGACGAACTTCCACGTCAACAGATGACGTTCACATCGATGCAGTTCATGATTTGATTTTCCAAAATCGCCATTTGACCATCAGAGAGATTGCTGAAGATGTAGGCCTCAGTTTTGGATCATGCCAAGCAATTCTGACAGAAAAACTCAACGTGCATCGCGTCGCCTCAAAATTCGTGCCCCATGTGTTGACCGAGGATCAGAAAGCAAACCATGTTAACATCAGTCAAGAACTGCTTGACCATGTCAGCGTCGATGAAAACTTCTTGACAACCATCGTAACAGGCTACGAAACCTGGGTTTATGGCTATGACATCGAAACCAAGGCTCAGTCGTCACAATGGGTGGGGCAAGGATCACCCCGACCGAAGAAAGCGCGAATGAGTCGATCCAACATGAAGGTGATGATGGTAGTTTTCTTTGACTGGCAAGGTGTAATCCACTACGAATTCGTTCCACGTGGTCAGACGGTAAACAAGGAGTTTTACCTAGCAGTTCTGAAGCATTTGAGGGAAGCTATACGCCGGAAGAGGCCTCAG
>Ga0209629_10001622_pt1 | contig 14451 bp, 6 predicted proteins | sample TergutCu122P5_FD_187286 | JGI IMG/M metagenome (GOLD analysis project Ga0209629, IMG submission 187286) | Cubitermes ugandensis P5 segment gut microbial communities from Kakamega Forest, Kenya - Cu122 P5 (SPAdes) (version 2) | ecosystem: Host-associated > Arthropoda: Insects > Digestive system >...
CCAGAAGACTTCCGAGTGCCTTAACTGATTCCGTCTTGCCTGTTCCAGCAGGTCCATATGGGTTACCACCCAAGCCCATATTCATTCCCTGTAAGACAAACATAATTACAGGATACAACAACTTCCAAATATGCGATGGTACATCCGCCTGTTTATAAATGTCAGGTGCCAAAGTTGTCACAGTCATCTACAGTTACATATCTGTGGGTTATAAACTCTCCTATGGTTATAACCAATTCATATATGATAAAAAGTGAACTTGATTAACAAGACTGAGGTACAGGCACAAATAACATGATCATAAAACAAAATGGCTCACCTGTGTAAGGGTAAGGTAACACTTGTCAGTTAGAGGTGTATGAACCAATTTGGGGGCATTTCCTTGATATTCATAGGTATATTCAAATTCAGCATCCACCATTCTGGCCACAGCCACACCATCCTTACGGATATAGAAACTAGACAAAACAAATGGAGAAAATTACAGACATTAATTTTCTCTTAATTGTGATATTTCTGTGCAGAGTATTGTAAAATGTCATATACCACAGCACAGTACATCCATTTGTAAAATAATTAAGTATTCATTGAAATTCATGCAGATATTGTCTCAATTAGAAGTAACAGGAAACATTATCTGCAGTAAGCATCATGAATACTTCAGTCTCTTGTCACTGTGTACTCTAAATAACAATGTGACTGAGATTTTTGCCTGAATGATAATGCAATTTATTCAGTCAAAACACAACATTTATTAGTAATAAACACTATAAACTAGCCAGTTTTATAGTGTTGATTACTAATATATGTTGTGTTTTGACTGAATAAATTGCTTTATTGTTATACAACACAACAGGATGGCTCCTATAAAAAAAAATTGTCTGAAGCTAATAATGTGTAAGCTTGTACCAGGCTCTATCATACTAGCCGTGTGGCACCAGAAGTTGACTACAGTCGACACACAATGTAATATTCAGAAAACTGAATGTCAACTAAAATCATCGCAAAGAACATGTAAAGTATGGTGACCATTTAAATTATGGATCTTTTTCAGAGTACCATAGTCACTTAATTCTGGCTTCACATGGTTAATATTATCATAAACAGCATAACTGAAACAATGTATAAATATGGTTTAGATATGTTACATTTCAATCTTTCTTTCTTTCTTTCTTTCTTTCTTTCTTTCTTTCTTTCTTTCTTTCTTTCTTTCTTTCTTTCTCTCTTTCTCTCTCTCTTTCTTTCTTTCTTTCTTTCTTTCTTTCTTTCTTTCTTTCTTTCTTTCTTTCTTTCTTTCTTTCTTTCTTTCTTTCTTTCTTTCTTTCTTTCTTTCTTTCTTTCTTTCTTTCTTTCTTTCTTTCTTTCTTTCTTTCTTTCTTTCTTTCTTCTACTTGCCCCTTTAGAAAAAATTCGCTTAAAACCCTCAGAATACTGCATGTTTTGTATCACTTACCGCAGTTGCCTCTGCCAACTCCACTCCTGAGAAGATGAGACATTAGCACTAATCAGGTGTTCCACAACACTCATATGATGGATTGTGTCCAGTAGCAGAGCTTTCAGTTTCAGTTCCAACTCCAATGAATCTCCATCTGCATCCCCATCAGCCCATTCCAGTTCTAGTTTAGTGTACACTTCTAGTTGTGACTGTTAACATTTAAACCAATTACAAAAGTTGTTCACTGATGTTAAACGTAATATACTCATATGACTTACAAAATGTATTTTCCTATTCATAACACAATCACCAAATAAAGTGCCTATGAACTAATGCCAACAATTTTTGGGATAGCTTCCTGTGCAAAATGTCATGTGGATAAATGCTCTGTTTGTGTATTTTTATATGACAGGTATCATTTACTTTGCATATGAAAACAGAAATATAGTGATGTAATATTTGAAGGGCTGTACCTTTAATGAAGACAGAAGACCTTCCAGATTATTAGAATGAATAGCTTTTTCACATTTTTCAGTAAATGTTATGCTTTCAGCTAAACACAAAATCTGAGATGGATATTTCAAAGGATCAGCTCCAGAATTAGATTTCTGAATGTCACTTAGGCAGTCAAGAAGAAGATGTTTCAGAGTTGCCTTCATTTCAGTTGCTAAATTATGCAGCCATTCCTGGAATTATAATGCAAGGATGTAAAGAGAGAAGTTTAAATTAGTCTTCACCAAAGCATAAATGCTACTACAATTCTTTCTTTGCACGCTGCATTATGTTCCATTATCTGATCAGAAAAATAGGACCAGATTGTGTGTCAGTGCTCACAATGTAGCAATATCAAACATACTTTAGAAGGACAATAATATAAGCTAAATTTATCCCTTATAATACTAGGTTCATTCAATAAGTTGACAGCAAAGCAAAACTGTCAATCAAAAGCACCACACAGTCACATGATTTCCAGTTTAGCAGAAGAGTATAAAGAGTGTCAAGACAGACTAACTCTATGAAAGAAATTACAGACATAAGTAGGAACAACTTATGTCACTCAGTTCATCCAATCATCAAATCACCATCACCACCACCACCACCACCACCATCACATGTTTTTGTTTGAAAGTAAACACGTTTCAGTGCATTTGCTTCTCATAAAGGGCTAACAACAAGTAGTCTGTACACATGATATGGGTCCAAAGTCCTTTACTGAATCCCTTTTCAAACATCTTCCAGCTGAAAATGTTCACACTGTTATTCTTTGGAAAACTTCTTCACAGCAAAACAGTGTACTTGTAGGGGAGACAAGGGCAAGTTTCAAGCCCAAAAATATCGTATATGTGAATTGCGCAATACAAGAACCTATAAAAATAAGTGCTACAAGATAAAGCATAGCATTAATAACAACAGGACACAACACAGAAAAAAATGGATTGAGGTACTTCAGCCCTGCAAAAGAAATGTCAAGGTACAGAGCACTAAAGAGAATAATGGAATGAAAAATGAAGGGCAAGGGATAAACTGAAGATGCCAAAACTCTTGTGTAGGAGAATACGGAATGTAAATTTAGGAGTTCTAAGTTATCTATGCTACACTACAGGAAAACATATTGACATGCTTCTTCACAAATACTGACCCACAATTTATACACGAAGAGGAATACACACACAGGTGGTAATTTTCTTCTGATAACATGAAAAATATACTACATGTGTCAAATGTTCCATATTTCATAACTAAGATTTTAGAACACTTCACCTAACTGACCAACTTACAGTCACAGCACTCCAGTCACAAAGAAGTGAAGCTGAGATATATGGACCTACCTCAACCTTCTGAGTAACTCTGACATGTTTTTTAAGATGAACCACTTCTCCTTCAAGAGACTTCATAGCTGTAATGTTTTGGCCATCATCATCAAACACAACACTATGGATTCCAGCAAATAGTTTTTTGAGGTGAGCCTGGATCACTTGCTCTTTCGTGGACTGGCCCAGTATTTCTAGTAGATCATCATCACCCAGGAAATAAAATCTTGGAAACACAGAACGTTTCTCCTACAAACATTGCAAGCATTCAAACTCAACCACATTCTGCCAGAATCTTACTACAGAAGTTTAGTGTGGAAGTGTACAAGGCATCTTTTACTCTTTTTTACATACATTGTCTAGTACTGGTCTTGGTAAATGATTTACATTGTATCATTTCAACATTCAAAGCGTTCATATGTGAACAGGAATCCTGTAACAGCAATCATAATGTAGCAATCTCTTTCAATATGATGTAGCTGAATCCAAAATTCAAAAACAGTATCACACAATGAAGCAAATCTGAAGTTTTAGGAAATATTCATTTGCTCTTTACCCACCCCACACAGGCAATCTAGGCTTCTAGAAATCATACAGCCTGAGTATTTAACTGCCCCTACACATACAAACCAGTAATATTTTACTAGCTCCTTTGTTTTTTCAATCTAAAACTAAAATTTTGCACTGCACATCGCAAAAATGTGTTACTTGTACAGCAGTTTCAACATTACACTTCAAATCTGTTAAGTTTAATCTCACCAAACAACACAATGAGTCCATTTCAAACTCTTTGTTAGAGTTGTTAATTAAAAAACATATTATTCATGATGGTGTTGTGTGTGTAAGATGACAGCAAGACACACAAGATAAAACTAACACACTGACAGTAACACTGAATGAAAATACTTTAATTCACACTGTGGTTTTCTGGGTTATGAAACCATGTAGTCTGGTATGTGCATGCATGTGATACTCTGCCAGTATGTTTGGTATGTTCTTCTGAAACATGCATAACCGTCTACTAATCTACATGGTAAAATAATCCACAAGACCATAACATGAATCTTCCGCTCTGCAAAACTTAAATTTCATATACTATAGCTTGACTCACATTTCATGAGAATTGTTCAACTTTTTAAGACTTATATTCAACTAAATATGTATAAAAATCAGTTCCTACCTCACAGAAAACAAACTCTGTGTCCACTACAAAGACCAAACAGTTATTGCTATAGAGGGAATAGATCAGTGGTTGCTGTTAGAAACATGTGCAACCTATAAAAACATTCTGTGGCAAAACACACAGTTTTGTACTGTGACAGCAGATGGCATACAGTTACACATTTTGTTTTAAATGGTTAATGTACAATATTTCACATAGTTATATTTGACAGGTACCTAAAATACAGGTTTTGGCTTATTTAAATATAATTATACACAGCAAAACATGAAGTTAGTAGAGAATTACATGATAGAAGTTGTCATCTAAAAATCAATATACCATAAAACACGCATATGTTGGATGATATATTATTGTAACAACATGCATGGTATGAATAACATAAAATTTGTCATCTAAAAGTCTGAGTCTTAATGCATATCTCAGATAAACTGCACCATGTTGGAATCCTGCTATGATAAACATTTCCTGGTATAGCTACATGTTTAGGCATGTTTATGGCTCCTTCCATTACTTCAGTTGCTTGTGGTCAGCACTTAAAATCACAATGCTTTTATCTTGCATTCTTTCAGCAGTGGCGTAGGGCACTGAACAACATGTGGGCACTATACTTCATAAGAATATATGAATTACATCTTGGAAAACTATTTATTACAAAAATAAGAATAGTGGAAGACATGCACATGATTTGTTACCACTAGCAAAAATACTTACTTCAAGGAAATCATTGAGGCTCTTTTGACATCGAGACAACTGGTCCAGAAGTGTGTGCAGAATCTGGTGAAGATTGCTAATTCTGCACAAGGACACAACTTTACTATCTTGAGCAACATCTCTCATAATGGAGCGAAAATCTTGGTCCACTCTTCTGAATCTGGTCTGGTCCTGTGACAATGTTCCAGCACCAAATATGGGCTCGAGATACACCCACCTGAAATTACAGCAAGGTAAACTGCATACATCTCAAAAACAAAGCCTTACAATATGACCATAAACTATAAAACCAAATTCATACTAAAGTTAAATTAGGATACCATGAGATGTTCCCTAATGTACACACTAGATAGTGCAGAGACAAATGAATCAGTTAAATAAATTAAATAAATACAAATACTGATACTCACTTTCGTTGTATCTGATTCAGGTTATGTATATACTCATCCAGATCAGCCAGCCTTGTTTCCCAAATTGAAGTTCTATCAGCAAAACTCTCATAGTTCGGAGAGTTTTTAATAGATTGAAGCAAACACTGATTGTCACCAACCTGGGAAATTTAAAATTAAATGACATAAATACACATACAAAAGAGCACTTTTGTATCTTATGTTGCTCCAATTATTTCACAGCACATAAATAATCTACAATTAAAAGTGAAATTCAGAAACTGTACACGACATGTTCTTTTCTCAGTTTATACCTTGTTCAGAATATCTTTGAAGTCCTTTATAAGCATTACAGTCAGCCCTTGTGAATCCTTATGTTCAGTGAGTACAAACTTAGCTTCCACTTCCCAGATGTCCAGTTCCCCTAGAGCCTGCCTGATTACAATCTCACTAGATGCACGAGCATTCAAATCCTAGAACAAACCCAGGAATAGAAGTAGGCAAATTGAACTACAGCAAAATTCTGTTAATTTGACTCAAACAGGGCAGGACAGGACAGGTGCCGAATTATTGAATACTCCGGGATATCAGACAGTACCTAGGACCAAGTTACTGTTACTGCTTCTATACTTGGGCCATAAAACTAATCAGAGGAGTATTCCATTTGGATATATCCGTCTGTTGGTTCAGGGGTCATCTGAGTCTTCTTCTGTGGTTTGTGGAGTCTTCACAGATAAAGAAGCTGATGGTGTAGGAGATAAGGAGTCAGGATATACCACAACAGTTGATATACATACTCTTAGAGGCCTTTTTAAACATGTCCCTGGGATCTGCCAGTTTCACTGAAGAAGCTTTTTTCTGGTAAAAAACAAAACTTCATTGAATGAAAATAATTTTGCTGCATATGCAATTGCAGCTCATAACACAAATTCTAACATTAATTTAGTGTTTACTGGGAAAATATACACAAAGATTTGTTATGTCTCTCTGTCCCTTTTTATATCTTACAACAGATATTTTTGCTGATGTTATCCAGTTTCACGTGAAATATCGCTGAACTAAACAGCCTCCCCCTTAAGAACGCACATTTTCCACCTCCACCTCCACATATACCGATTCTTGCATCCTCAGGAAGAGAGTATGATACAACTTCCTGTCTCTCATATATGTTTAAGGCCCTTATGAAACTTTAAAACAATATATTCATCATAGAACACCTCATTCATGAGTCAATAATTAGCCACATTTATTAATAACACTTTCACGCTAGCTGCAAAAAGAACTGGATAAAAATATAAACACTTTATTTATCTATTTAGTTGTTTATTTATTTTATTTAGTTATAACTGTGTAAAGACAATCATGTTTATCGTATAATAAACAAGATTGTTCATGTTCATATTTTTATCCAGTTCTTCTGTTAATCTTCTGAGGTCATTAGGTCTAGTACATTTTTCTATACAGTTGCTCTACTAAGGGGAAGACCTAGGAAAGGATGGAAACAGGAAGTAGAAAGAGATCTTCAAGTGCTGGGAGTGAGCAGATGGAGAGAGTTGGTGATAGATAGGGAAAAATGGAAGGGTATTGTTTGACAGGCCAAAGCCCACAGTGGGCTGTAGTGCCAATGGAAGAATAAGAAGAATTTGCTCTACTAAACAATTGTTCCCAATTTGATCCCACATATTTTGTGTATAATTTTTTACTTTTAAAACCAAATTACTGTTGTTCACTTGTTGTATGTATGCCACCTCTAGTCATTCTCTGCAAGATAAATTACTCATACCTGTTTTATCCTGTCTACTGCATGAATTAAATTTTCAGTATTTATTTTGGATCACTTGAGTGTAAGCCCCAACTCAGGTTAACTACTATTCCTTATACATCTCTACTCCAAAGTGAAGTACATACTTTCTCAAATGGATGCTTTACTATTCTACATTAAACATAGGATTTGAACTGTAATTACTGCTGAAACATACCTAGCAGCAAACCAAGCTCTCTGATTTAAATCTCATATACATATAGAATGGATGAAAATAAAAAAAAAAATATTGTTTCTGAAATAACTTGAACTCCATTATCCAAATACTCTATCACTTAAACCTCAAGTAAAGCACAGGTTGTATTTGACTGATAAACTACCAACTACCATCCAGATCCACTCAAAAGTTCAAGAGTTATGTGTTCACCTCAAGCAAAGAATGTACATAAACTACATGAAAATTAGCAAAAACCATAAATTAAGGAATTTTAAATTGGGATTCCACCATGACAGGTATACATTCTTACCTGAAGAGCATTAGCATTAGCAGCAATCCTCTCCTTCACATCTAGAAAGTCAGCAAATGTAAGCAATTCAACTGACTTACTAGGGGTTCCAAGAATTCCAAACATTTCAAGCCAATGTTTCTCACTGAACATTTCTCCACGGACGTACTTCAGTAGTGGCAGTATAACCTAAACGAATACCACAATATATTTCTCTGTTAATGTAATATGAAACTGTAGGTAATAGTGTAATTATATGTCTGAAAAACATCATTTAATTTTGAACTAAATTGTTTGCAGTTTCACAGCCCAGCATTGCAAAATGAACAAAACTTACCATCAGGATTTCAGAATTAACTGTTTGCTGTACCACCATATTTTCATATCTCATACCTAATGGATGTAATAATATAATGCAAGTAAGGGTTAAAATATGCTTTTTGCTCAATGTATTGAAAAGTGTCAATGCCAAAACTTGACTGACTGTTCAAAACACAAAGTGTGTAAATGACAGTAGTTCACACACACTCTCTCTCTCCCACTCACATCAAGTAAACCAGCACTGATAATGCCTTGTCCTGCTACCAGACTTCATATGCATATAACATAGTGTTACACTTACACATAGAATTTATGAGCACAAATGTACAGTTAATGTATAAACAGTTTAATGTGTGTCATCCCCATTGTGTGTGTAACTAAATAAGAGGGAGTATAGTCAAAAACACAACTTGTTTAGAAAAGATGTTATATTCTAAAAATGAAACTACATGTTTCGGCCTTTACTGGCCATCTTCAGGTTTCTACAATATTTAAGAAGAGTCTACAAAAGCTGTGAAAACTGTGTGAGGGCATGTTGATGAAGAGATCTCTATGCATCAATTCCCTGGTCACTCTATTTCTAGTGCAAAGGCTACACATATGTGTAAACAGTGAGAAAAATGTATCCACTCGGAGGTGTGGAGATAGGGGTATTCTTCCTGGGGCTGCATAAACTCTTAAGGCTGGGTCTGGCTATTGTATTCGTCCTCTCTCTCTTTGGGGGAAATCTCCTGTGTTGGTGACCTTGGTGGATTTGATGAAGGGGATCTGGACTTATCCTGCAGTGTGTGTGCACGGTAAGTACAGATCCACTTCATCAATTGTTATTCTATCATCAAGTTCGTATTTTTTGGCACTATATTGTACAAATTTAACATTCCCCTTCATATTACAGTTCAAAATTATGCTGCCAAACACTGACCAAGCACATGAAAAATATCTATGAGCCACCACGAGTAATTTCAGTCAAGCACAGCTCAGTACTCCCTGATGATGGATCGCACATGATCCGAAACATGTTGGAGTTATTTTTAATTGTCTTTTAAAATTTATAAAACGTAGATTTTAACCTCTAAGTTTTATATAATTGAATGCATTAGTCAGCTAAAAAAAGTGATTGTAAGAATGCAAGGTGAAAGTCTGAAATTAATCCTGACACCTTTATTCAAGGAATTAAAAGAAGAAGAAAGTGCATGACATCCTTCATTCTCTACAAAAACTAAAACACAAAAGTCCAAGAGAAACTACCAATAGTTCATGATAAAAATTTCATTGTGTGCTAAGAAATATTTTCAAAATGTGTGAAGCCTGCTTAGAAGCTGGAGGTGAGCACTTTGGACTTTTCTATGAAATAACGTTAGCTGCACATCAGGGAGAAAATCGACTATAAAATCCCAGTGGAGACAGGCTTCACATACAGTAAAGTTGCTGCAACAGCAGAAGTGCAGAGATTAGTGGGATGCTCTAGACAAGTACTGCCTGAAATTGTTATTTGTTTGTTGCACTGACAAAAATTTCAGTTAGCTTTTTTAAATACTACTTTATTCTTATTAGACAATGTAATCATTTATTACACATAATGACATAAACAATCCACAATTTAGAACACACCTTCCAGTGTATTTTTTATGGTATTTGATGGATGACTGACATGACTAGTATGTATATTTGCAGTTTTACATTTCATGTTCCTTTATTCATTCTCCAGCTCGTGCATGTACATGCCATTCCAGGGCTGCACAGCAATCCACCTACACGTTACGATTTATATACAAAAACTGTCATCTAACTGTCAAGTACTCTCAACACTTCTACCCTTCTATCTCCAAACATAAGAAACATTCTCCATTATTATACAGCATCGTAAAGACAGAGGAAGAAACCTGAAAATTCCATACATAAATCATTTATAGAAATAAAGGATAAGATAAAAAAAATTCTTCAACTGACATCATCATCAACAACACAAGTTAACAGATTATTTGCATTACTTTGTATAATTAATTACTACATTGTGCACAGTGCTCACCTTATACTTTTCAACTTCCTGCAGTAACCTAACTGTTAGTGATGTAGTCTCACTGCCAGATTGAAGTCTTTCTTGCCACTGCTGTAGGAATTCTTCAAATTTGTAACTCTTGCTACGAAAGACAATCCATTCTTCTTTTGAGATGGTTTCAATTCCTACAAACATCCAACAAGAAATTCCAGCAGTAACAGAAATTAGTGACTAACAAAAAGTTCTGGTCAGAATACAGAAGCAAGCCTACTTTCCTGCTGCATAAATTTCATCATGCAATATGAATTTTTAAGGTACTTGTTAAATGAAGAGCCCATCTTGTGGCCACAACTTTAACACAAAACAGTAGCCTGTGCAGAAAAAAAAATGCAATCAAAATTGTTGGTGTTGAACAGTCTCTCTACAATTATACTAATCCTAACAAAAGGGCTTGTTTCATTTTTCTACAAGTGATGGGTAATCCTGAGCAGAATGCACAGGGTGTGTATGATCACCTCTCACTTCACAATTTCAAGCGTCCATGATCTTGTTATTTCTAATTATAGGAAACAAGGTGTTCTTTTTTCCACCTTGTAAAGAAGGCCTAAGAATGGCATTTATTTCATTAGATTCATACTCTGAAGTACCAATTTTCTTCAATACATCAAGGTGCAATCTCAGCAGTGTCTTTTGTTGTACTCTGTGTGCATGTGTGTTTTGCCATACAAATGCACAGGGATCAGTCAAATGCAGTAATTCCTACATATGAATAAATTACCTGTGTTAAATTCATCAAACAAGGACCACATGTTTTCATGTTTCTTGAGATCACTCTCCACTTCATCAACGACAGAAAACTCAGGAGTTTCAATTCCAAAATTAGCAGAGTCTTGCCTGCAAGTCAGCAGAATAAACACTACAATTATCACATGACATTGCATCATAAGGTGTGGCAAAGTCACATCCATTTGATCCTTACAGAAGTTTTTGTCTTGTCTGTAACAGCAGCTCCCACTCCTGTCTCTTCTCGCGCAGAATTTTGAGGCTCTTTGTTAGGACCTCAGGTCCACCATCTTGAAGGTTCGTCTCCCGAGGCTTCAGCTGTTCCCACCGCAAATGGAACTTCTCTACTTCACTCGTGAAGTTTTCAATTTGTGTCATTAGATTACTTTTGATTCCTTCAACCTACAAGGATCAGTTTGACATCAATATATGTTGTCCCTTTACACTTTTATAGGTAGTAAACCTAATTACATTCCCCTTATAAGAAGCCAATTATACATACAACTTTACTGATGGCAAAGAAGCTGACAAACCTCTGTTCATGAGTCATCCTTTTCCCTTGAAATTCATGCTTTTAAAAAGGATTACCTGTTGTTATGATGCATTTTCATTCTATTCATGATCATGGCCAGCTCTTCACAGAAAAAGAGACATATCCTGCTCTAGTTACATTTATATGTGTCAGATTAGCTTTCAGCTTCAAGAAATTTTGTGAATTTTTCATACCTCTTTTAGTTTCTCCATATTAAAACCACCAAAACTCACGCTTTTGTGATCATGAAAAACTAGCCCCAAGTTCCTGCCAGATAATAGCATGCATCACAGCTACAGAATGGCAGTTACATTCTACACTTGACCACCTGTTGAAAACATTCTGGGAAATTAAATATCCCTCACATTATAATAATAATAAAAAGTACAGTCATTTAAGCCACTGACAGTAAGATAGGAGCATTCAAGTGAATCAGTCAGCTGATAAACAAATAACAAACAGTATCTATGCACAATTACACATACTCATATTCTTTCTCATAGAACAGCGACATTATAGCAGATAACATATTAAATTGCATGCTGTATGACAGAAGACAACACATACTTTTCATCAGTCAGAAGTAAAACCATATACACTTGTTCTTTAAAATTCTACACAAGGCAAAATACAGACATGTTTATTTATACTTCATAGAAGTAACTGTTGTCCTGATGATTAAGCACAAAAACAAATATAAATAAATATATTAATGTCATTCATAACACTAACATTTATGTAAAAGGTACTAATATTGGGTAATGATATTTCATGTTGCTTTTATCGATGTGAAATTTGAACTTTGCAAGCAGTTATAAGAATATGAATTAACACGTTCAATACATACCTGTTTGCTGAGAATATACTGATGGTTATCTAACACTGTCTGAAAGTTGTCCCACATGGCAGCCATACGGCTCACTTGCTCCACCTTCTCCTTGGTCCAGCTTGCAAGGGTCTTATTTTTCTTCTCAGCCTCTTCAAATACTAACCGCATCTGCATTCAATACAGAGTTCTAATAAGAATGACAAAGAGTCTGGGTCATATCTCACATTTCAAAGTTCTCAGAAATGAAGATATAGAACAATAAATAATTAATATTTCAACATGCATTTATTAAGGAAAAATTAATACTGTACTATTCTAATAAAGTTACATGGCAATAGAATTAATGGTAAATTATCAATGATTTCAAGTTCATAAAACATTTTCACATTCTAACCATGTAGCCAAACATAAGAAATTACAGTTTCAGGAAATTTAAATTTCAGCAGACTAACCCAAATTCCAGTCTTTCAAATTCATTTTTTTTAAGGAAACCTTAACTTAAAACACCTAGTTACATAAAACTTTCAAATTTGACACAACTATCACAAAACTGTCATACAAAATTTTCATATACTGTTACAGATTTATTTCCCCCTTCTACTACATTATAAACAAGAAAGGCAATGCACATATAAATGTAATGTTGAGGTGCATTCAAGTAACCACTGCTGCCATAAAAAATCAATAATTATTGCATATTCTGAGCATGTATCAGTAGCCATATATATCCAAATTCTAGATAGAGAAAATGTTGATAGTGCATATCAGGCAACAAGTTTTCAAAGTTATTCTGACATTTTAAAATTCTGTACTACACACATTGTGATTGCTATGATAGATATTCAGTCTGTATGCATTTAGACACCCATTGTGAAGTTATCTTACAAATATGCCCAGAAGAGTCACTATACACAGAGAAATATATCATAATAAGATCCAACATGTGAAGCTTATATCTTACTAACCATGCAGATAATTTTGTAAAATTAGTTTACTTGATTAAATTTCCACAGCTGTGTAACAAATAAAACACATTACCTGTGGAGCACACTTCATGATTTCTGCATGTTTAGCATTTGCTTCACCAATCTCTTCAACAGTTTGTGGTTGTCTTGAAAGTATTTCAGATGAATCTGTTGTAAATTTCTCAATAATTCCAACATCCCTCACAATGGAACTCTGCAGAGAACTAACCACTGTGTCCCAGTAATGACGGTTGTGCAACTCTATCTCTGCCCGAACTGGCAGGAAGCTCACCGAGAAACAGTCAATCTTCTCATCGGCACTTTAAAAATGAATTCAGCCAAGCACATACATCATTAACAAACTACTTCCCACAGTCTCTTTCATAATTTTATATTTCCAGACTTCTTACCACGGGTACAGGCATTCACATTGACATGCCAAAATCACATTGTCATAAGCCACAAATATAAATTCACATGTCTACTTGAAACTTAGATTGTTAAGTTCTTTCACCAGTACATGCAGCTAAATAGATGAAAAAATATTTCAGTAGAAAATAAACACTAGTAATGAAAAATGCAATTGGAAGTAACAAGAAAACAATTAAAATGTAGGTGCTAATATATACAGGTAAATTTTCAAATTCATTGCTAGTCTAAAATTATTCGTCTTTTGTCTGAAATAGTTAGATATAACTTATTGTTCAATTGCAAAGGCCTGAACAGTTACTATAATGCAGCTCAAAAATGTGAAGAAACTTTATGAACTGGAAAAATTGTTTATAACAAACAACTTACTGAATGCACTTGAGAACAGTGGGTGTCTACCAACTGTTTCCTCAAACCACTAAACTAAGAATAGAAAGCAAAGAAAGAGATAGAGGGAAAGCTGTACTTATTTAACTTATAAAGGTTTTGAGTAAGCCAGTGTACAGTCACAGTGATTAAGAAATCCTTCTTAATGAGCATAACATTACATAAAAACTGCAAATTATGAAATTCATTACGTAGTTTTCTCCACACTAGTGTCACTTCTCCTCTCTTAGGTCTAAATAGTCTTCTCAGCACTTGCAGCATATATGGGGGAAATGAGATATGAACACAAAACTTCTGGCCTGGAAAATTCATATAAATAGATTGTTTGAGATTGTGGCGTAGACGAGAGCATGGCATTAAAAGTGATCTTAAGGAATCAGCATGTGAGTAAGTGAATTGGATTCAAATC
>Ga0209629_10001623_pt1 | contig 14451 bp, 3 predicted proteins | sample TergutCu122P5_FD_187286 | JGI IMG/M metagenome (GOLD analysis project Ga0209629, IMG submission 187286) | Cubitermes ugandensis P5 segment gut microbial communities from Kakamega Forest, Kenya - Cu122 P5 (SPAdes) (version 2) | ecosystem: Host-associated > Arthropoda: Insects > Digestive system >...
AAAGGGCAGAAAAAAATTTTCTCGGGTCAACTATTATATAAGGCAACCCTGCCTGGTCGCTCACTGTCAGCTCTGTTACATAATACTCATGTAACAATACACGAACTACATTCCCTGCTAGTTCAAGGAGAATCACGTGTCACCTGCCACATGCTATGCACAAACGATGTGCTATGTGTGCAGAATATTATCACTACAGGAAGTGTAAATTTGGACATCAATTTACAAGTATCTGGAAAATTTATGAGCAACAGGTTCCATTCTAGATAGTACGATAGCATGCAGAAGGGAACTGCAAAATGCACCCACAATTAAAAAAACTGTGGGTCACAAACTCCATGATAGATTTTATGATGCAAAGCTGAATTTTGTAAATTCATACCTTCTTGGTGTGTATGCTGTAGAAAAAGACACTACACTCATTCAGTTTATTAGTCAAAATTGATTTCAACTCTGTCAATATGTGAACTCTCAGAACAATAGGTTTCCCATGTTAACTCTTTGGCACCTGGCATCAGGTATATCCATCACACACTGTGATGCTCAAAAAACACCAAATGCCTGGTTAAGTTGACAGCATTTAATGGCCTTCCTTATGCAGATCTTGTTTAAATTCCAGTCTTATGCAACTCCCACCAGACATTTAATTCCAGTGCCGAAGGGTTAATCCAAGAAGTGCCATTACATGATGTTACTGCTGGCATGTGTAAGAGCACTAGAAGCGCAATTATTAGGTCCAGTCTCTTTCTGAGACCTAAGCACACAATGACACCATTTTTTTAACACATGTTCAATTATGACAGGACCTCAGGCCCCTTTTCAACAAGCAAGTGTAACAACTCAAAGTGCAGACAATTCGATGCACTTTTGAATGTATTTCTTATTTATGGCATGCTAAATTTTTAATGTCATTACACTTCATATCATAGCATAACATAGGAGTGCAAAAATCCCTGGCATCAGGTCAGTGTGGGAACTAAATTCTATACCAGGCATCAGCAACCTATGGCATGTGTGCCAAGCGTGGCACGTGGAATGATTTTCAATGGCACGCTGAGTGAATTGAAATACAGTAATTATGATCTCATAAAAAATTGAATCTTTAATTAAACAGAAGCATATAATTCTTTTAAAGCTATTCCTGGTTTTACATCCCTTCAAAACGAATGTTTCGATAAGATCAAGTTAACGTGTTTCAGTGGTTTTTGTATATATAAATATGGTGGGCTTGGGTGGGTTGGCACGCTGAGTGACTTTGCAACATTACTTCGGCACAACACTACTAAAAGTCTGCCGACCCCTGTTCTATACAGTGGCACCTAGTATTTGTGGATCCTCCAAATGAAACTTGAACTTGTCACCCTTCTGATGCCTAGAATCTTGAGATGGCTGCAAGATTTTTGGAAAATTTGTACATCCATGGTGGAATATATAATTCTGACTGCTTTATTTTGGACCATCTTTGGTACAAGGATTTTCAATATGTATGTTCTCCTTTCATATGCCTCTCTCATGAGTAAAAAATCATAAGCCCATATTTTCTGAGATCATAAATTAACGATGATGTTACCCACATTCTGACACCATTTGTGCTTTAAGTGTAACATTTTTAATTATATTCTATGCATTTTAACAGAATGCTATTGTTGACTGTGCCAAATTGTTTGCCAGACTGAACCCTGAAATTTCTACCTGCTGAGCACATTCAAGGGGTACAGTACTAATCCTCACACTGGAAAGATCTAGGGGTGGGGGACCTTTGAGAACAGTGTTTCAAATTTCACAAGAAGAACAATGACAAGCAACAAATAACATGTTCTTTAGATGTGATGCATATCTATAAGCCTAATGAAACTGTTTGCAGCACCTTCTTTAAAACCTAACATTTACTGCAGTTCAATTAACTAAAATGTGTGGGCACTGATTTGCAGTACACTGGAACAGCTGAAAGGCTACGCTGCCTGCCTACATAAAAATGGTCTGAGTCAAGTGTGATGCAGGCTGCCAAATTATGTGACCCTCTATGATTTTTTTTATAAAGTTATCAATCATAAACAAAACTGCAATATTTAAGCTCATACCTGGTATTTAAAGAACATGCAAAGAGCCACAAATTGCTGTGACAAAGGTGTCTCAGCTACCACATTCAAACAACCTCCAAGAAACAACAACAAAAGCAAGATGCTTACTTCCGTGCTACTCCTGTCATGATTTGTCCTATGTTCTGAATCCCTGCTCTCCCGACTCCGTTTATCTTTTGGTGACCTTGCACAGTCTGTGAAAACAAAATAAAAAATCCAATAAAATTTTAGTACCTATAACCCTGGATACAACAGAAAATGTTATTTCACACTACCAATAGTATAATATGTACATTTCATAATAATCATATCAAGATCAAAGAGAAAAATTTGAAGTAGCTATTTTAATATGACTTTGCTCTAAGCAAATATGTTCAAAATTCAGGTGTCTAGCAAAAGTCAAACTCTTCCATAAAATACAAATATTTGTGTAATGAGGCTGAAGACACAGCTTGCATCCTAACTTATTTGTTTAAAAAACGCGCACTTTTTAACTTAGTGGATAAAATCATCCATTTGGTATGGTTTACTAAAATTTAGGGAGAATTTAAGTAATTATGTTCAGTACTTAATGTGGGTGACATCAAACCATAAACATCATTAATGTACCAGATATATGCTTATTAAGAATTTCAGTGAGAGTATCAACAAAGCCTATACCTCAGAAAGGAACAGTCAAGAGGACTCAAATATTTTTGTGGGAGGAAAAAAATGGCAGACAAACTATGAGGTTGAATGTAACTGTAAATCCTTACATCAATAAAACAGCACTCACATCACTACAAGATTTCTGGTGTCGGCAGGATGAGGAACCTCCCCATGTTGCTCAGGTAAGGTGTGCTGTATCAGACAGCACATTACCACGAAAAAAGAATGGCTGGCAAGAAGTGCAGTGGTCTGCCAGATCTCAAGATCTGTTTCCAGTTTCTTTTGTAGGAACATTTAAATCATCATGTACAAACACCACTTGATTGTATTCAGGAAGATTATACGATAATCAGGTACTAACCATTAAAAAGCTACTCAGCATCTGGAATTACAATTTACACATCTGTGACCATAACCGTACAGTTCTGACTTTTTACATCCTGTATATGAAGCAGAAAGAGTAAATTTATATGCTTTCAAAGATAATCCAGATGTCAGGATATTTTTACTATGGGCAAGTTACCAAAAATCATGCACATTAGACTGCTGGTGGTGTTGTGTTCATTTCTGTCAGCTACTAGGTTTCTTGGTATCCACTCCATATTTATTTACTGTTTGACATGGGGAAATAAGAAACATACATATGTCAAACATACCATCTTCACACAGCCAATGACAATACTTCTGGTCAAGTACTGACTGACCATCAAATCTACTACACAGCAATAATGATGTATGACAAGCTCCTTCTCAAATTAAATGCTCATCCATGAACAGATGATAATCTAAAGGAGAACTGAAAGAATTAGTTCTATCTCACACTCACTGCTCTGCTGATGAACTTACATTAATCACATTTCATTACAAACCTGCAGGCTCGTCTCCACACATACACACAAATTAATGTATAACATATGTTTATAATATCCTTAGCACTGTCAGTACATCTCGCTATATACACAACTCCTGTTAGTGTGTCAACATATGCACTTCCAGGTCTCTGTATATAATAAATATATGAGGAATGGCCAAACTGGATCAGGACTGAACTCCTTTATCATGGTTATGAGAGAGGGGTGAAACTAAGTACCTTGGTATTATGGCCTCAAATGGGCCTACTGTTCCACTAATTATAACAGTAACAGTGGTTGCTTCACAACTGGCATAGTAATACCAGTGTACTTGGAGAAAAGCATGCCTCACTGAAACTTTTGTCCACTGCAGTTTGCCCCTGGACTAACCTGGGAATGAGCCCAGGTCTCCACAATAAGAAGCAGACAACTGCCTCAGCAATGGCATGACCTCTTACCTGAGGAAATCAATACTGTGCAGGGACTACAATGAATGCATCCAGACTCATTACTGCATGTCCAGGGGCATTTACAGTTCATTGCACTGTTTTATTTGTTCATGATCAGCATTTAAATTTTGTGTGACCTGTCATTAGTCAATTTAACAATGCTTAAGAATACATGTTGTGTGGCCAAATAACAAGAACAGAGACAACATAACAAAAGTGCTGCATTTTATGATAATTCCAATTCCTAGGATTATTTAGCACTGATGGTATATAAGTGAAGTATTAGTACACAGTGCTGGTAAAATAATAATGACAGGGGAAACCTTAATCATTCGAAGAAACACCTGTCCTAGTGTCACTTCATCCACCATGAATCCCTCACAGACAAACAGCAACCAGAATTTATTAACCAATGTGAAAGCAATTAGAGATGTACCAATCAGCCAAGCACAAGCTCATAGAATTTTGTTTCAATTTAAAGTGGGGCACATTCATCAAAACTGGCATGCACCCTACATGCCCATCCACCTGTGGGATTCAGAGAAGTTTCTAACATTGGCAAGAACTGTATATACAGTGTTAAGGTACATTGCAGTGTCTCTAGAATTTGGAATAAGTTAACTGTATATAATGTGGACATTCTCTCTTGCATCCAACTACATCTACTTACTTGTATATTAAGCATTGCTGGAACTTACATATTGCATAATCACACAATAAAGTACAGTATAATTCACACTTCTAGTGGCATGCTTAGAAAATAAATTTTGAATGGACATATAAATCTTCTCTTAAAATTAACTATCAAATAATTGTGGTTCTATATAGAATAGTCACCATACTGGAAGAGTCCAGAATGGGAACATTACAATATGGTGAACACATACCACAATGTATTTAGAACACTGCATAATAACATCTACAAACAAATGTGTTGCAGAATTTACACTTTGTTTACGTGCAACAGACCTGACGCAAACATAACACAAAGTACTGTATATCATACTAGATCAGAGTACCCCAATGAGTTACACAATTGTTTGTTGGAAAAATATAACAAACTGCATCCAAATATTAAAAGAATATATTCAACTGCACTGCTCTGGTAGGACTACTCACATCTCTCAGTGAATAGTGGAACAATGTCAAAATAACATGTGAAGAGAAAAGGCATAAGTCATTGTTTAACACTTTATGCTGTCATATCCCAGAAGTAACTGTGAAGTTAACTTAATCACACAAAGAATAACATGGGCAGAAATCAGCATGGTGTGAAGTTTCATAACATACACATAAGTTGTATAATGTATGCCTAACAACTGTAGTAAGTACTACTGGAACTGTTAACTTTCAAACTGTAATGAAAACACCAACAGTGCACACTTATAGAACACACTATATTCTGCAAAACTATTAAACTTGCAGTCTCTCATGTAAGTAATGTAATATGAAATCAGCAACACACGAATAACAATTCTTACCCGAATATTTCTCTCGGGATTTATAGTCTCTGTTTTCTCTCTCCTTCTCACGAATTTTCTGCAAATATGAACTCTTAGTTTGATAGTTCCGCTCCCGTGGACTTTGTGAATCTGGGCTGTCCGATCGATACGAATTACCATTGGGAGAGTCTCGCATTCTTTCATGGTTATAACGTCCATCATAGTTTCCTTTTGAACTGCTGTATTTTGAATTCTGAAATGGTATTTGGTTAAAAACACATAAAATTTTAAAATTCCATGTACATAATTGTCAATAATGTAAAAGTCAAAAACCACACAAATCTCCTTGGAGTATATGTTTTGATATTACCGTGCGTAACTATAATTAGGTACTGTGATGCATTTAAAAAAACGACGATCAAAACATAACAATATGCTTTTCTAGCTCCTGACATGAGAAGCAAATAACGCCTGTTTACATTACAGGTGCAGAAAGTAAAGTCTTGCATGATTCTGCACTGTCAATAATTGTTACTTTATACTTTCCATTATTATTTTAAAGAAAAATGCTTCAGAATGTCAAACAAATAAAAATAATCAATGTTTCCCTAAATAAAGGTCTGTGCCTTTTCTGTGATTGTCATTTGTTTTCGCAGCCCCGTTTCAATTCCAGAAGTAGTCGATTCCGTAGGTTCTTTACCTGATAAGGATGGGCTTGGTGTTTTTCGAAGTACCTAGAATGATACAAAATACAATATTAACAAAAATAAACACTTTCCAGTACAAAAACTGTCATTTAAATTGTCGACCTCCATATCCAAATTACGGAATATGGCGAAGAGGTTGTGTCAGACGAATACGAATTTCAACTATTAAGACCGTAATGCGTACCCATCGCTAATCCTCTGAGGTTTCCTTGCATGCATTACCATCAATGCAAGTGTCTATAAAAGATGTGTGGCTCCTATTGCAGCCTTCTTGTTGAGTTACTGTCATAAAAACAACATGAACGTCTACTTAACAGTAACCTTCCTCCTCAGACGCCATGTCACATTCGGGGACGTGAGCTCCCGATGATGGGCCTGCAGCTCGTGATTTCATTGGGTAAAATCGTTGGTTCAGTTAGTGGACTTCCCATAGATGCCGCCAGGGTCACCGAGTTCAAAATGAATGTCTAAGGTTTTGCACGTTCGCGCCAGGCAGTTAGGGCAATAAACCTTGAAATAAGCTGGAAATGAAAATAAGCGATAACTACTAGCCGTAATCTCCTCAATGTTTCTTTTGTGAATGGATCTTAAATATGATTTCTTCTTAATGGGCTATAAGGTTATACACGGCCTTCTATGTATGCATTTATTTATGGTACTTGATACTTCAGATGTATGGGAATAATATGTTCTTTGCCTTGTCGTTGAATATCCGTGTTTTTATGCCTGATGCGATAAGGAGTACGATATGTATACGGTGCTAAACTTGTTGTACACTCGTGCTATCGATTTTAAAAAATTGCGCCAAAATACAATCTCTGTCAGTTCATTCTATACACGTGTTAGGTGTAAACAGACTTTAATATAGACGACTGGTGAATATCACATTACAAGGAATTGGCGTTATTAAAAAAAAGAACAGGATGGTGGTGCCTATCTGATTACCTGCAACCCAAGGAGAAGGCGTAGTAATTGTAGGTTTTATCGCAAAAAAAAAAGGGGGGGGGCGAATAAGTATTCGAATGAAGTTTTCAAAACCTAAACTAATGTCGCTTTGGTCTTTCAAATGTTTGCCACGGTGAATGAAGTTAGAAATCTGGGTCTGTCAGAGTTCGGAGCAACGAATTTTTATATCGATTTTTCACGTACATTTTTTATTGTTATGGTGAGAAAGAGTTGAATGGGAAAAGACGTGGCAATAGGGGAGAGCTAAATAAGTTGAAATCCACATCCTGCCATCCAGACTACGGTAAAATATACCGAGAAGTTAGACTAAAAGCCTTCCATGCCGCAAAAGAATCGTGGAATGATAACTTTCTTCCAAACCCCTCTGTCACTTCCTCAGTCCTCTAGTATCTCCTTCTGCACGCCACTCATTCTACACCCAAAATCATGGTATTACCAAATGCTGGATTTTAATTTTAAATTGACTATTATAATAACCTAACTTAACCTAGTGCAGCATAAGGTCAAGTGATGCATGCCATATGTGATTATGCTCTGCTTTGTTACTGCTGTTGAGAAAAAATGAAAGCTGGTAAGTAATTATTTTTAGCTGGAATGCACACCCCAAGAATATCCTTCAAAAGAACATGAAATATAGCTGGGAACCTGATTTGTGCATCACTACAGTTCCTGTTACTGTGGTAGATTTCTGAGTATTATTATATGATGGAGTTACCATGTTTTTAATGTGGCAATACATGCCATCTCTTGTCTTGGTTTGCTTCATGTTGCTTTAACCCCGAAGATAATTAAATGATATACCGTCAGATGTTTGAAGCCCTTGTTCTGCACAATGTCATAAGCTTCCCAAGGCTGAGTACACAATTGTGCCAGACTTGACTCTGCCCTTCATAGACCAGCATTGTATCTGCTGTGCTATTTTGAACTAGTTTGAGAAGGCATTCATCCTGTAGAGTTATTTCCTCCGCAGAGCACCAATTTGTTGCTTTCTCACCAGTCTGTTTTACTTTTTCTTGGAAATTATGAAATGAGCATTCTTAAGAGTGTGCATACACACACACACACACACACACACACACACATACATATATACATACTTTCCATGGATCCACAAGTGTTTCATAAAGACAGCGGAAGTGGAACAAGTCATATATACACAAATTATACAAATTTACAATGTAAAATACTACAAACATTTTCCAGGAACAGTATTATAAATCATCTTTAAACATAAAAAATTCATCTAGAGTAAAAGGAGTGTGTCTATAGGTATTTTCGTAAGGCTGCTTTAAGTTTTGCCTTGTCATTCTTGAGGATTTTAACACTAGGTCATAAAATGTTGAAGATTTTTTGAAGATGAGATGGGTTGGTTTGTGGTGTATGAAGATGAGGCTTATTTCTTGTATGAATATTGTGTATAAATGAATTTGTCTGAAAAATTTCCTGTTTATTGATAACAACGTTCATTAATGAAAGTATATACTGGCATTAAACAGGTAGAATCTCTAATTGTGGAAATGGACTTCTACATGACGTTCTGGGTTGGGCACCAGCCATAATTCTGACAGTTTTCTTGTTTAAAGTTAAAATCTTCCCATTGTTGGGAGAATTACCCCCCAAAATTATTCCATATTTTACTATAGAATGAAAGTATGCATAGTGACTTGTAGTCCCAGATTGAATGGCTTTCTGCAGGCTGGATCTTACCTATTATGCTGGTATGTACAGATGGGTTCTATCCAGCTTGCCACACTCTTGCTGAATTCACTGCTGACTCAAAACTACAACTAACACATACATTATAATATAATATTACCATAATCTAACATATATTGAACTTAACCCATAAATGTACTGTTGTTTTATCTATGATTATTGAAGTTCAGTAATGTATAGTGGTAATCTGATTCTAAGAAATGGTGAATTAATGAATTTTTATGAATATATACAGTTGAACTTGGTTTTATGACCTCGGTGTGTGCAACACCTCATCTATAACAGTATTCATTCTGTGGCACCAAATAATTCCCCATACAGCATGTGTTATTCTGCCTTGCTCAGTATGACATACCTAAGAGCATATACCTCAGATATAACAACATTGCCAATCATCCGTTCCAATATAATTTCCCAAGAGTTGGGCTATGTTGAGAATTCATCCCTCTCCTTGTCCTTGAGCAGAGAAGCCCTCTACTCTTTCATGTAGCTGAATTAATTCCAGACCTGGAACATGACAATAGTAATGGTAATTCATGATTTCAGGCTTCTGCCATCTTGTAAATGAGATCTTTGCTCTTCTGGGTAATTACGTAGCATAGATTGGTAGTTGCCAATGTTTTCTGGGCTGCTCGACCTTTGAAGGTGAAACCTGTAGGATTTTAATCATAATTTAAGTTTAAAATAGGTCATAGTGTAAACACTTACGTAATATGCATACAGGCCTGTATTTTTCCTTAAAATATTTTTCCTTCACTTTTACCATAAACCTCTCTTAGAGCAACACTCATCAGTAGAACACAATTTATTCAGTCCCTTAGGTGATGTTACAACTGAGTTTGACTCTATATATTATGTTGATTGAAATTTAATACAGATTTTTCTTGTTTATTTCATCATCTGAAAAAATATCTGCACAAAGTTTGGATAGATATTTTCCTGAAAATCAAAGATTGTGAAGGACATCATCTTTTGTGCAGGGTCATTTTATATTTGGGTAAATGTCATATTTGGTCATGCTGAAATTTTGCTTAGCAGGTCATGAGATACAATGAACTAATAAAACTGAAATACAGTAGTATATTTGCAATCTATATTAGCTTGTTTGAGTGACCATATTACATGTGACTTAGATATTTAAGTTATACCACAGTTGTTGGGGGACAGCTTAAATGTTCATGTTATAAGTGAAATTGTACCTAATTTAGATTTTGGGAGACATGATCATATCTCTAGTATATCCAGTTCTGCAGGATAATATTTCCAGAGAATTAATTTTCAGAATACATGCATTTGTCCATTGGATGGGGAACAACTGAAAATATATTTATATTAAGGCAAATTATAGAAAAGGCGTATGAATATAATATAAATCTACATGTGTTATTTGTGGATTTCAAGCAAGTCTTTGACTCCGTAATAAGAATAAAGATATATGAAATACTGCAAAATTAAATATATTAATAAAGATGACAATGGAACATTCGGAAGGAAGGATCATCCTTAAAAATAATTTATCTGTAAAATTCTCAATCTTCAAAGGAGTGGGGCAAGGTGATACCTTATTTACAATTCTCTTTAATATAACTTTAGACCACATAATTAAGAAATTGATGTTAAGAGAACAATAGCCTCTAAAATGACACAAATAATTGCGGACACAGACGATGTGGTGATAATGACCAGAAGTAAATAAGCAATGGAAGAATTATTAAAAGCCCTGAAAGAGAACACGAAGTAGGGTTGAGCATTAACCAAGAGAAAACAAAATATTTAGAAATTAATGTAAAGGGAAGCAATATAAATAGGAATACAAATGTGAAAACAGAACAAAATGATTTTGAGAGAGTGCAGACCTTTAGTTTCCTAGTGTCAATAATAAATGACAATAATGTGAACAGCGAGGAAATTTTGACAAGAATAGAGAAAGGAAATAAAGCCTTCTTTATGAATAAAAATTTACTTTCATCAAAGCTCATCAGTGGGAAACAATTCAAAATGACATCATATCATATCACAGCACTATATATATATATATACTATAAGGCCCATTGCAACATATGCTGCTGAAACTTGGGCTTTGATGGAGAGTGATATTAATTATTTAATGATTTTTGAAAGACTAATCCTGAGGAAGATTTTTGGTCCTGTTCATGAAAGAGATGGATGGAGGGAGGATAAAGACTAATCATGAATTAAACAATTTCATTGGAGGAGCTAACATAGTGAGATTCATAGAAGCTCAAAGATTGAAATGTTGGGGCCATTTACATATGATGGAGGAGTATAGAATGGTAAGGAGGATTTTTGAATGGAGTCCAATGGGAAAGAGATCAAGAGGATGCCCAAGGAATAGATGGCAGGATGAAGTCTTGAAGGATATTAGAGTAATGGGTGTTAAAAATTGGACAAAGGTGGTGATGGACAGATCGGCCTGGCATGATATGGTGGTGAAGTAAAAAATCCATAGAGTGTTGTAGTACGAATAATAATAATAATAATTTGTTCAATACTAATTACTCACTGCTAGTGTCTTGCTGTGTTCTCAAGTACACAGGCTTTTCGTTTTCAATTGAATGTCCAACATTATTCTTTGAACTTCACATAGCAACCATTAATAACACAACTGGTCTGTGTAACTTTATACACATCCTCATGTGTGGGTTAAACACGGCTCAAGAACCAACATTTTGTAACCTCTTTCTAGAGTGTGATCAGAGGGATTCAGAATTAGGAGTAATGTGACTGAACACTACAATACAGCTACTTAATTGTTTTTCTTAAAATTTCAACATTTTAATGCTGGTAATCCAGAAAATATCGTGATATGTGAGTCACATTAAGTTTGGTTTGCCATTGTATGCAGGCTACTTTGTGATGTTTTCAGTAAATCATATAATGTTGAATGATGAATTAGACAGGATTTAGAAGGAAGTTGTCATGGCCTAATTAATGAGTGATCCCAGTGTTTGAAGGGAGAGACTGTGGACAACCACAAAAAACCTTATTCATGATAGCTGTTGACCTGTCTAAGATTCATACCATGCTTCTCTGAATACAAGGCTAGACTCTCCACCATACCAGCCTGCTTGGTAAATTTATTTAGTAGATCAGAATGGTATAACTGAGAAGAAAGTATTTAAACTAGCAGACATATTGTAATGTCAGTCTGATTAATTTAACTATTTATATTTGTCCATAATTTTATTACAATGTTACAAAATCTACACAGAATACATCAAGGACAGTAAGACAGAGTTAAGATGCATATGATAACTTTTAAGAACTGTCTAACAAAGATATTGGAGTATGTTATATAGCCCTTTAAGTAAGCATTCACATTGCTAGAACATTGTCTCTAAAACTATTCACTTCAAAAATGTACTCCCATAGGACACAGCCACAGCTGGTGACCAAATGTTACTGGAAAGTGTGCATTTTTCTGATGGACTCCACAGCTGAATATGTGCATTTTTCTTATGGACTCCACATTGGTTATTTGCATGTCTGATGATAAGAAGAAGATTGTAAATATTATTTTTACAGCTAGCAACATCAACTTAACCACATGGCACAGGCCTGTCTTTCCTTGGAGATGCAAATTGAGTCCCATCTGAGACCACTTATTCTGTATATCAATTCTTATAAACTAGTTATGCCCAGAGTAGGCACCAGGAATTTATTTGAGCTTCAAATTTTAGATTTTTAAACACAAATTACAGGTGACAACAAAATCAACAAAAGAAACTCAGTGTCAGTGCTCATTAATTATTACATTTATGTCTGTAATAAACATACTGTTGCAGAATACAGTTTTATATTGTTCATTTCTTGCATTGTCGAAAACCAGTTCGCAACACTCAACCAACAGAATGCACAATATGTCGCGCATTTTGTTGGTAGTGTTTCAAAGTGGTTACAGAATACAGCTTTGTTGTATATTAAAAATTAACTGAAAAGCACTTTTACTTTCCATAAATGTAACTATTATAATTTAACAACTATAATATTTTGCAGGCCTCTGTGCATGCAGGTTTTTTATCTTCAAGAGAGTTAACACATATGTGCATGTGGCAGTCTGAATGTAAACTTCTGTGACAATGATCCAAGTTATCTTGTATATTCCCATTTGCTATATTCTGGCACACCATTCACATTTGAAGTCTTCAGCTGATAGAGGCACAATGAAAATATGTATCCACCCTTCTTGTAATTTCATTGTGTTCACCATTTGAAACTGTATCATTCAGGTGTTCTAGTATCATCTATTATAAAGAGAAATGAAAAGTAAAAATGAATTGAACAAGATGTGGGGAATACATATCTTCTTTGTGAGATATGAGGTTCTTTTAGTAGTAGAAATTAGGACTCTGGTTTATGACATGGTGTTATCAGGTAGGTAAGTACCAATGTTTGGAACATAGAAGACCATTATCTCATGTCATCTGCTACACACTTACTACAGCTGTACAGATTGAACAGTGCCTGGTTATGATTTTTAGGCCCTGATTCCTTCTTGAGAAGCTAATATTTCCTCAGGTAGTTCAGAAATTTCCTGCATTTTATGGAACCAAAGGGTTCATTGCATTCTTTATAAGAGGCATATTTATACATATTTATACCTATGTCTGTGAAGTTTGTTTATGAAGTCACAAGAACTTTCATTCTCACCACTGTTGCACATGCACATGTTCAGATTGCCAGTAATATGTTTTGTGACTGTGGACACCGGTCAGGTTAACAATTTGCACTCCAAACATTACAAGATATTGCTTTCTAGGATGTGAGACTGTGCATTGTTGTTGATATGTACCACAATTTTAAAACACACTGCTAGGAAAACATGAAATTTGTATTGTCCAATGTTCTATACCAAAGAATGGTAGAAAGATTTTGCTTCAGTACTCCTAATGTAGCAGACAGTAACTTAAATTCTGTAAGCATGGGAGATGGGTCATCCAGTAACAAAGGAATCATTTCCTTACCTTTTATGTCATGAATAATACACGGGTATACAGATTTTTACAAAATCCAGGAGCCACCTTGAAACTGTAGGTGCCAGCTGAGTGGCATGAAACAAATTCCATACTGAAGTACTCATAAATATTAGGTGCCACCATAAAAAAATTTAGTTGCCCGGGATTCGTGCATCACTGGAATAAAATACTGGTTCTTATTGTAAAAAGCACAATTATTATTTCTTGTCCATGTGTCATAATGATAAAATTTATACTGTTAACCTTTTGGAGCCGGAATTTTACATTTAAATTTTAGCACAACCTGTAGGTAAAATGCGAATAATACAGGAACCAAAGAAGGTAGCATTATGAAATAAACGGCATTTTGAAGAGAAAAAAAAAACGGAGATTATGCAGCATGTTTAAAATATTCAGTATGTATATTTGTTGAATAAATATTTAAAATGTAGCGTCTGGAGGTCAGCGCTGTGGTACGACATATATACATGTCGTTAGGCTTTAAAAGGTTAAATGCCCACATGTGTTTGACCACCCTCTGGTGCTTCTTTTTAAACTTCAAAGTCTACTAACAGAAAACAAAATAAGGAATACCACCTAGGATTAATTGGTTCC
>Ga0209629_10001624_pt1 | contig 14450 bp, 5 predicted proteins | sample TergutCu122P5_FD_187286 | JGI IMG/M metagenome (GOLD analysis project Ga0209629, IMG submission 187286) | Cubitermes ugandensis P5 segment gut microbial communities from Kakamega Forest, Kenya - Cu122 P5 (SPAdes) (version 2) | ecosystem: Host-associated > Arthropoda: Insects > Digestive system >...
TTTAGCTTTCAGATATGCCTTCTTTTTGTTCCTGAAGTGTCTGCTAGCATCGCGTCTTACATTGTTTAGATTATGTACATTGCTTCGGCTTGGATCCTGTATCCACTGCATTTTAGCCTGCTTCCTCTGATCTAAGAAATCTAAACACTCAGTATCAAACCATGGTTTATGCTGCTTCCGTTCGTGCAGCCCCAGACTCTCCTTAGCTGAGGTTTTGATATTCTCTTTAATGTTTTCCCAAGCCCTGTATACGTCCTCATCAACATTTATGGGATAGCAAATTATAATATCCAGTTCGCGACTGTTACAATGGCACTCACATTAACGCAGTAATATATCTAAATATTATCTATGGAATATTCACAAAACGGTAAGGCATTAAACCAGAGATCGAAAGCGGATGTCGTGGACACCGGGGGGGGGGGGGGGGTCGCGGGGAGGGGGTTGCGGCTTTATTTCCATTGCTCCGTGAATTCACTTCGCAGCGCTTTGCGCCCTTTTCTTAATGGGTCTTTTCTGCTCTTATTATATTTGTTGTAAATAAAATGCGAATACATTTACAGCAATTACTTCCCTCGTAACAGTTTTTTTCACCATGTATTTTCTCAATTAAGGGAGCCCAAAATAAATCATTAGAATTGGGCTGTCCGTGGAATTGATAAAGTTAAAAAAACGGACCCTCGTACTATGAAAGATCTGGAACCTCTGAGGTCACATAACCCTTCAATCGTCTACTGCACAATATGGCATCACAGAAGACGGTAAAGTAGGGTACATATTCCTTTTTTCCCGTGGTTCCCACACATATTCCAATATGGATATTTTACCTGATTTTGTGACCATCAAAACTATCAATTCAGTCGCTTTAGAAGGCTGATGTGACGTTATGTGAGAGAAGGGGTAAGAAAGTGAGTTTACATTGCACAAAATTAGTAGTCTGTATTTACAACCCCAAAAAGAACAGTGCAGATTCAATTGCATTTTTATTCCTCTGCTTTCACACATGTTATCTTCTAAAACTGATGCTTTTATCGTACCTTGGAACAAGATTTTCTGTTCACTGTTGACGGAAGCCCATACCTCATTATTGTCTCTAAAGTTGTGGCCAACTTGACTTTGCGTTAGCTCCGCAAACAGGCGGTAAAATTCGGCGCCAGTTCAGGGCTGTGTGTGCAACATTCCAAAATCTCTGTAGTTACCAAATTATACGCCATGTAAACTTGTATACTCTGACCCACACTCGTACGTTTATTGATGAACAGGATGCACACACCTTTAATAACTTTTTGTCGCGTCACCTATATTTCCTGCTATCGATTTCATATTTTTCCGTAAAACAATTAGCTCTTCCAGATAATTATTTAAAAAATTCGACTCGTAAATTCATGTAGGCTACAAAGAGATGAAGTTCATCCTGTACTTATGCAGCAGGGTTAGCCTCCATGTATTAATAAACGCGCTGCTAGTTGCAAGAGAATTATTTTCATGCTTCCAATCTCTTACCCCTGGAAATGTCACTGGTACGTTCTCAAACGCCCGTCTACATGTAACGGTGAAAAACAAAAGCTTTTGAAAAGACAAACTCTGCCATCCGGTTTGTAACCAGTTATTTCGCTGAATGACGTACCGAAACTCCTTAGTATCTTGCTAACTTAAATATAATGACCCAGACAGTTGCTGTGTTAAATGTTTAACACATTCTGAGTGTAGACACGTGGCAGATGTGTACTACAGAACAGACATTACGGACAGCAAAGTGATGTTTATTTTACATGAGGCTAAGGCAAACCAGGCAAAAGGAATAATACTGTCTGCTGAATTATTTGTTTTAAAATTATTGGACAAATTAAAATAGGACGTTAATGAAATTTGGAGGAATTGCGTTGGTGCCTACAAAATGGCACATTTCACTGCTACGATATGGCACAATATTTCTTCTGATATCAGTAGACATAAAACCGATACCAATAATTTTATATTTAGCCCAAATGTAACCCAAAAGAATCTCGAAGTATTCATTCACTATGTGAAAACCCAGCATAATTAATAAAGTGCGATAGGCTTAATCAGTTCGAATTTAGAGACACCTTTCTCCGTTATGTTTTCATCTGCTTAAGAACTAGAACTACAGAGGTAAAAGCGAAGAGATTTTTTACTACGACAGTGCGTTTAACCATTGCGCGGTAATGAACACTGCGCCATAGGTTTTACGTGGAGTGAGATTTCGTACTATGTAGGATGCGGTTCTTTCATGTTTACAGAATGTAGAACCACTAAATTTCCCCTCTTACAGGAAATAATGGACTTCAAACACTATAGACATACCGGTGGAAAAAAAGAACATTTACTTGAAACAGTCGAGTACATTTCCAGTACAGTCGCATATCGTTACCCACAAATCTGTTCTCGTAGCTCTATATATGTATTACATGATAAGCGGGATCGATAGCAGACATGCAATATAAAATATGCTGGATAGGACTGGCCACTGATAAGTCTTGCACGCGTTACCGCCGTAAGTACGCATTTACAATATACATCTTGCAGAGTTGTGAATTGTCTGCACCCGAATCTAGACATGTATGTAGCGCTGTCAGTGAGGCACTAGCAGGCTTCGCAGACACACCGCACACTGTGCTGTCTGTGTCAAGATAGAGAGGAAAAAGAGAAACAGAGGACAGTATGTGTAGTGAAATTGTACATTTTTAGTTTATTGTTAGTTTTATTGGCATAACCGAATTAAGGAGGATTTAGCGGGTGGTCCTTGTAGCACGCACTGTGGGCAATAATAAATTCATTAAAGTATTTTAGAGGAAAACAGACGAAAGGAACCGCTTGTGATTTGACGTGTAGCTGGAGAGGTAAAGCTGTGACTGTGTTTTAGTTAAGTGAATTTTATGGCTCTGAAGTTGAACGAAACGAGTGAAATTTTAGGTTCTTCCGACAGTGACCATAAAATGGTTGTCTTCTGGGACTTAATGTCACGTGATCAGCTCACTACACTGATGATGGAAGCAGCAGAGTCATCTGAAACGTTTGTACACTTATACCAGTGTACACGACATTGCCTACCAGGGGACATAATTCTACATTGCAATAGATGAGGAAAGAATAGAGCAGCAAGCGTCTATGGATTCATTGATTAATACTGAATAATAAAAATATTTTCTGATTAAACACGTAAAAAGTGCTCAAGAGAATTCTGAATTATGCAGTTAGTGCAAGGTGCTGTAGAAGAATAAATAAAATGTGTTCTACCAGAACTTTTCAATATCGATGTCACGAAAGGCGTTAATGTGGCTCCCCTCACTTAATTAATAACACCACAAGCCACTGTTGTTAGAATTAGTGTGGTTAACAAATAATGTGCTTAATTAGGTTCCTTCAGATCATCTTTCGAGAAGGAAGTGTATGTCTACCTAATTGTGAACAATATTTGCAAGTTCAGGGATTTTGTAAAAAGTTTTCAAAATTTAAGAAAATTAGGTGAGGAAAGAGCAGAGAATTACGACAAATTGCCGATTGGAAAATATAATTAGTTTGATGACGTAGTCTGTAAAACTCGTGAATAAGTAAAAAGCACGGGATAAACAAACGTACGAAGAAGCAGAATAAAGAAACAAATTTACATTTGTACAGTGGTCAGATCAATCGTGTTGGTTCTTAATCGTGTTACGTAGCAGATGTTTGTGACAACAGTAATACAAATAAATTAAACTGAACTGGTTGTTGATAGCACGAAGTACCATTTTTGATGACTGTGAAATCTCCAGTTCCATAAAAACAACTGTTTTGATCCTTTACGTTAATAAAATGAATTGTGGCTTGAATAATTTTGTTATGCAGTTATGCTTTTAGAGAGCAAGATAAATTCGTCCAACATAATAAGTGCATATATATCTAGAAAATATTAACTTTATTTGAAACCCGCTCTGAAAAAACATATTCATAAAATAAACAAGCCCTATATATGAAAGGACACAGATATACGTGTATACAGGAATGCATTTCTTGCACCATGATCTTTGCCCCTTAACCAACTACACTCACTACAATCTTATATCTTACAGCTAAACTTGTGTTACGCCGTGGGAATCGCCTGCAATACGCAGACAGAAGGTCCCTCAAAATGACGACATTCTACAACAATGCAGGATTAAATCGCTCTGTTACTTTCTATATTTAAACTAAAATGATAAATTTTAATGTTACTTTTACTGTGAGACGTTAGTCATAACGTATCCGTATCCCTCAGGTATATTGACGCTACTACATCTAGTGTGGTTAACAGGTTTAACTGGCAAAGTCCTGGCTGTGCACAAAATAGTGCAAACAATTAAGATAAAATAATGATGCCTATTATTGATCTGAACCAAAAATTTGGCCGCTTGATACCATTGAAAAAAGATCGGGGTAGGTTCAATGTATTAACCTAAGAACCTGAATATGCGATGGGTGCAAAACGTTTAATAGAAAAGATGTTTCCACCAATCGTTGTTCTCAGATAACTCTGCTTTATTTGAGCTGCCAAGATGGTGATAATGCTGAGGCAATGCTGCTGCGGCTGTTCGCTGAAGACTGGGACAATAATATTGGGAGTGATCTATATAGTAAGTGCAAACTTTCAATCTACCTTACTTACTGTCTGCAACACTCAAATTAAAAAATTACAATTCACTCGTTTAGCTAAATTTTTGGCAATAAGCAATCAAATCACGTTTCAACAATCTACTGCAATACTTGAACAATGCTTTAAAAAAACTTCGCCAAAGAAAATATGAATGTCAAAAAAGAAAACAATTATATTTTTGTATACATCAGAGTAGATGTAAACAAGATTTCGGTGCTTGCGACAGGCTTGAAGTATTCGTGTTCTGCGTGTCACAAAACAGTAGGCAAAGGAGAGTGAAACTATAACAAGAGGGCTTGTATTTTATAATAATGTCATTTTTGTTACAAACAAATAAAAGTGTTTTAAAGAAGAAAAATTATGAAATTTTCTTCATATAATAAGTTAAAAGTATGAAGAAAATGCAGAATTTTGGGAACGTTACAATAATGTCCGCCCAACTTTTACTGAACACACGGGCGCGCATGCGCGCGTGTGGGTGTGTGGGTGTGTGTATAAATACGTATATATCTACATATATACACACACACGCACACGCACACATACATACACACACACACATATATATATATATATAATATAAAGGAGGCTGCTAACAATTTTTGGTCATAATAAAATTGCCTCTGTATACTTCATTTGTGAATAATCTGATTCCTATCACAAGCTCGATGTGGCTTAATTCCACACAGAAGCATTACATTAGAGAGATATAAACGTGATTACTGCCGGATAACATCACTGTCATAAATTAAGAACATTTTGACACACTTCCAACATGTTTATTGTTCGAACACAACTTTCGGTAACAGTTACCTATACAGGTGGTATTTTCACTGTTGCTCCTGACAGTTCCTAAGTTTTAGAAAGAAGCAGAAAAAATTCAAAACTCAATGAAAGTTATTCATCCATTTTTTGTAACTAGTAGTCTCAGATTTTGAAATTGATTTCAGTGAAAGCGAAATAAATTAATTATTTCACAATAACGAAAAGAGCACTTTACTTGCTTCTTTGTCGTCAATTCCTTGTTTCACAAAAGAACAAGTGCTCCAATTGCATCATGACCATATTGCGCGGTTGTAGTTGTGTCAGTTCACGTACTTATAATTTTTAAAATAACTCCTCTCATTAATGGAACATTTCATAAATTTTCAGTATTTCACAATCACATTTTTGTCCATACTTCACAGAGAACGTGATTTTTTGTTATTTTTAAAAACCCAAAGAGTTTAAATTATTTAGGGAAAATCTATACTTGGTGTTAGAATCATGAAAAATACAGCACCTCGTGGGAAAATTTAGAGACTACGAATGTTAAAGTAAATGGTCAAAAAAAGTTAACACTGCTCTGTAAATGGACAAGAAGCATAATACACACTTCCCTCACTTCAGTAAATTGGAAATATTAATTTAATTGTTAGAATGAAGAATGTAGCATGATTCAGAGTATTTTGAAATTAGTATTATAAAAGAGATTCTAAATATCTAAGCCCCATAAGCAATATCAATTTAAATATAACAATAGTTTGACATAAGCCTTTAGCCTCATCTGCCTTCTCTGAAGTGTGTTATTTGAAGAATCTTTATATTGTGTCGGTGACTAACAAATAAATGTGTATAAAGCACACTCGGATGATTCGGAGTGAAAACCCCGTTACATTGCTACTTTGTTCGCTACAAATACCGCATGTACTGGACTGGGAAGCTTTAGACGCCATGACGAAAAACATTGTGACTTGCGGGACTGGAGGTTCTTAATGAGATGACTGTGAAGATTATTCTGTTGAGGGACGTGACGACATTTTGTATTGTGGACATTTGTCATTGCCTTAGGACAACCGGCTGAATTTTAACTTCTTTGTATTAAAAAACCAAAATTATGCTATAAGGTTCGAGACGGAGATTTAATCTATAATATAGTACATTTCAAAACAAGAAGTGGCTTTTCACAACCCAGAACAAAGAGAACGTCAGGTACCATGGAGAACTTCATATTAAAAAAATTCATAAATTTTTATCACTTCCTTATTACTGTTTTTCAGCAGGCATGTAAACGGCACGATTTCGATGATTTGAGCTCCACAGTACATTATGTACTTGAAACGAACCTATTATGTGGAAATGTCTATATCAGAGAACATTTCTCTTCTAATTAAACTACAAAAAGAAGAACAAATTTAAACGAACTCCTCTGTAAGATTTTATCAATTTCATTATTTCCTCTAGGAGGTATTGTCTTTGAAGTACAAAATCTTATTCATGACTCAAAATATACACACATTTAATTACCATAATGCTTTGCAACTACATACAAAACAGTCTGTTTTGGGGACTTATTGTTCGTTCACTTATAGTTAAAACATGACTTTCTTTGGAAGCTGACGCGGTTTCTGTCCTCATGTGTGCGAAATCAAACTAACTGGTTAACAACCCACAATGAGCCATTCTGCGTCACTCCAAACACTTGCAAGCTGCTGCGTTTTTTTATTCTTATTACCACGTTGGAAATTCCGATGGCGGTGCGTGTCTCTTTGAATAATTTACAAACCAGGGGTTACTTTACGTTACTGGAGGCTTGCCTTTCGACATCTGTACTTTATGCGTACGAAGTGCATTCATGAGCTGTGTATTTTTCTCATAACTAAGAAGGATTACTTCCCTATACAGCCATAAGCGAATGGATTTATAACCGGGACGGAGTGTGTTTCCTGCACGGCATGGTACCGGACTACGTTAATGTCTTAAAAGAGGTAAGTTCTTCTGGGGCGTAACTACTCTTACTTCGCAAGATGGTTACGAATATTTCAGAAGAATCCCATCTACCAGTATTCAGATTAAAGCGTGGTTGAAAAGAATGGGTTACACGTAAATACAGAGTGTCACATCAAGAAAGATTTTCTGGATTTTTTTTTATTGTTTCAAATCTTTTTAGAATGTCACATTTGACAGCATATATACATACATACACTTGAAAAAATGATGCTTCTCATTTGATATTCAGAGGACCGTCGTATTGCTAGCTATCTTTTCCGCAAATACTGTTATAAAATATTGTAGAGTTCTTTACCGAAATAAAGTTGAGAATTGGTGCATCTTGTTGACTTTTATTATAAGAATGTAAGAATATTTCTCACCTTACATCATGTTATCTATGATTTTACAGATAGGCGGTTTGTGGAATATAATTTCTGGAATTACAATAGCAACATTAAGCCATAATGCCGACGAAGAACACAGAAACGGTAAGTTCGACTTCTGGTATCAGTGACATAACAGTGAAATCTCTACGACAGGCTGAAGATTCTGAGGATGGAGGGGTACAAGCACTAACCTTCCTAACCCGAAAACAAGACTACAGTAGCAGTCAGATTCCTCCCAAGCTGTTATATTGCCAGACAAAAATCGCCTGTATCCCTTGAGAAGGGGTCTGTTTGGGCCCGATAGCCAGTCAGAATAGAAAACTCCACACTCGTGCTACCAATCGAAACAGAGTTTGTTGTTATTTCAGCCCGTAGCCTAATCATATATCACCTGCACTATCCCCGCTCCTCTGATGGCACTGACAGGACCAATTAATGTAGTGGTGTTACAGAAATATACATGTAATTCGGGTTTGTGGAGGAGGCCAAAATTTCTCTTGCCTAAGGGGCTGAAAGTTCTGGAAGTGCATAAGTGCTTTGAACAACTGAACAAAGCAAGACAGTTAATTTAAGCCTGCAGGTTTGTACTCCCTTCATTGTCAATCTGAATAACGTATGTTATCTGAGTTACGAAAGGCAATTTTTAATTAAAGCTAAGCCTATGAGCGGTAGGATAATCTGGTTGCTATAGGAGAGTAAAAAATATCAGTATTGCCTTTGGTAGATTGAAATCATTTTCTGTATTATTAGACATAAATAAAAGACAAAGTTAATTGAACTACATAATTTGCTGAACCACCGTCTCAGATAGAGATATTAGTTTGTTCACCTGGCTAAGTAATCTAAATATCTTCACTGCACTTAATTAACTGAGAAATCAGACGTTTTCAAGCAAACGAATTACATTTATACAATATAGACATCACCAAGTGATATAACGGCAGAAACGTAGTTCTGTTCCAAACAGGTCCACTTATCTTATAGGCTGTTTCTTCAGTGTGACGCACATTTTTGTTTACAATTACAGTAAAATTAATGGTCGTAGCAATACATGAATTCTTTTATAAATATATAAATTATCAGAATACATAAAATACTAAAGATATATTAGCATTAATGTGTCAACTACTATATTATACTATGCATATCTGCCTGCTATTCTTCCGTGCGCAAGCGCGCATTATGTAAGAGCAATATTTTTTACGAGTAATTCATGCTGTTTGACAATTTTCTTCCGCTGTGTTATCGATAGGGACTTGAGAATTTATGGGTCTGTACCGAGTTTATACATCCTTTCAGTCATTTGCCGCTCATTTCAGGGCATGCAATGGTTTTCACGTGCTATTACATAATCTTATTCATCAACCGTTTCAATTCTCGATGCTCGAAGCTGTCTTCAGCCTCAGTTCTTTAATCACACAGAACACAGCTAATGTTCATATATTCGGTGTGTACCCACACAGAATACGGCAAATCCATAGCCAGGGAGAATGTGATAATCAAGGGTGTTTTATACAGGGAGATAAAGACAGCTATGTACATAAAACGTACTATTGGGGACCTTTCGTGCACCCATTTTTGAAGTGAAAAATCAATAAATGTTACATAATATATATGTGTGTTTGTAGACTTAGGTATCCAGCATGCAATGCCCATGTGCCATAATGTCATCTGTGGCCTCCCTGGCTCTACTCTATTTTCCCACTTTATCCAATTAAAGGCAAGATTTTCTACCCGTTACTGAACATAACATGTATACATTAATTTTCTCTACAATTTTTGTCCGAATAATTTCTAATTATAAGAAGAATTCAGCGCGAAACTAGAAAACATTTACATGATTTTTCACGTAAATTATCCGTAATTCTTGTCAGATTTTAGTGAAATTTGAGTCTTTTCGACAGAATTTCAAAAAATAGCGAAACTTCAAATTTCACGAAAATCCATCCAGTCGGGGCCCAGTTGTTCCACGCGGACGAACGGACAGACACGACGAATCTAATCGACATTTTTCGAAATTCTGTGAAAGCGTCTAAAAATTATTACTCAGTTTGAGGTCTGGAATTTCCTGCATTTCTCCGAAGGCTAATCTAACGTTAAGACGGGTGTCTGTTTCAGGGCTTGTTGCTGTAGTCGTAGTGTTGGCTGTGATTGGTGCAATAGTGCTGGTGGTTGCCATTTGCCTCATTATAGGAGCACAAAAAGTAAGTGACGCTTTAACGTTACTATCAACTATATGACCCTTCCCCACGAACGAACCTATATTCGGATAACATTGTTAGGCCGCCCGTTCCAGGTTCGACCCCGGAGACTTCCCTGCAGTGGTTATTTTACATGTACACAAATATGAAAAAAAAGTTACTAGGAAGTTTAAGTCGAAAGGGCTACATGAGAAGCATGTAGTAGAAACTTGGAAAGATGGGAACCATCTCAGCATTCGCTTATAGACACAGGGAAACCAACGAAAACCTGTATCGAGGTGGCCGGTCGCAGGACTTTCCGGATACCGATACTAGCCAGCACATAAGGTACAACAAATAAAAATGAGATAAATAAATACACATAAGATGACAAAAATACAATCAAGACAAATACAGTTAAAAAATGCGCATAAGGAAAACAAAGAAAGTACTGTATATACTTTCTAATATTCTTTCCCACCATATTGCACACACGTTTTTACCCCAGTCCTTCTATTCTCACCACTTTACCACCCATATATATACTTCACATTACACCCCGCTTTCACCCCTTCCCTACACTGCACTTCATTACACTTCCCTTCACTTCCCTTCTGTTCACTTCATTACATTTTTTACACTTTTACGTGATTTTCACTTCACTTCACTTCTTTATTTCAATTTTCAATTACTTTCAACACACTTTATATTTCTTAACTCACCTCAATAATCCCTTTCCTTACCCTCTTTTTCAAGGACTTTATTTTACAGGGGAGAGTTCCTAACACTTCTGCAGGTAGCTGGTTCCAGTCTTAAATGAGCCTATTCACAAAGGAATATTTCCCTTTATCCGTTCTTTGCCTCCTACTCCTAATTTTCTGTTCATGATATACCCTGCTCAGATAGCGTGGTCGTTGTAAATTGTCACATATAGCCTTCCACGCCCGTTCTCCAGAGTATGCTTTCAAGAGAGGACATATGCGTGATAACTTTCTACGCGACGCCAAAGATTCCCAGTTCGAAATGTTCGTATGATTTGCAAATATGGCCGCTTTTTTGCACCCTACCTAACGTACTATTTTGTCCTTCCCTATACAGATCCCAGCGCGCGGCACAAATGCAAGTATCGGTTGTACTAGAGACATGTAGGTGAAACTTTTGGTACTACTATTTCTTTTTTTGAGTATTCGCATCGTGAAATTTATTGCCCACCACGCCTTTTTCACCGTATATTTGACTTGATCCGCCTTATTGTAATATTCAAGGTCCGAATTTTTTCTAAGTATTTTACGTGGAACAAACCTTTCAATTTACTCGTAAACCCTTTTTTTGAAATTATTCCATGTTTGGACTTAAGAGGGAAAATGTAACCAAAATCTACAGAAAATTGTTCCATATAAAATTCATACACTACACCACCTCTTCGCTACGATAGACATCACGGATGGATATAGAGCATTCCTGTCAGATGTGATAAATATACCATATATTTTAAGCTGCAGACGCTAAGAAAATTATCCCTTAAGTTATTCTAGACTCAAACAGGAAAGTAATATTGAAAAAATCAATATTTTATAAAGTGCAATAATATCTGAACGACATCCTGCAATATAAAAACTTAAAAATTTCTATTGATTTCTTCCCTTTACAGGATAAGCCGGCGCTACTGATGCCGTGGATGGTGTACGCTATTATCTCCTTGGTTGCGAAAACAGTTCTTTATATTTTCTGCACTGCACAATACTTTGCCATAAGGGATACTGCTAATTGTGCTGGAAAAATTATAGCAGTTCTCATATCCGTCTGTAAGTAACATTCTATCTGAGTAAAATGCACAACCTCAGAAATGGGACAGGAAGAATTTGCAAGATTTAATTGAGCTTCTCGCTACGAATTTGCTGAGAATATTATTCTAGTATGACGTTAAGACGTGCAGACTGCAAGTAATTACAAATATTTCGAAGGATCGTAGTGCCTTTAATTGGAGGCCCAACAAGCTTAAGAAGCATAGCGTCACGTAAACTATGAATATATAGGCCTATTTAAACAACTATCTACTATTCGACTTGATCCAACATTCCTGGAAACATAAAACTACCTGCAATTTTCTTTCTTGCATATTAACAATAAGGGAACCTAAAATATCAGAGATATCAGAATGTTCCGTTGTTAAATTAACACGGATTTTCTAGTAAGATCTTTGCGCCTTAAAACTACTTTAAAAGTGCAAAAAGGAAACTGTTATAAAAATGTAGACAAGGAAGACGTAACGCAGCTGTGGATAATTATTTCTACTATTGGGCCGTGTTGGTCTATTTCCAAGAGACCGAATGACGAGGAACTGAGAGACGTAGATATTATGTAGTCAAAAAACGTTAAATAATTAAGAAATTTTCTTACAATACTACAGTAAATATACGCCACTCTTGTAACACACTTTGTTGAAATAACTCGATTATTAAAAAAATCATACAAGTTGACAATAATTGGGTTCGGTGTTCTCGGGCCCTTATGAAATGAAATGAAACGAAATTGAAGTCACAATTACTTCACACTATCATATGTCATTTTCGGAAGGCTGTACAAATATTAGACATCGTTCAGTTCTTACCTAAGTTACCAAAATGTATGAAAATTTTTCTTCACAATTTACATCCTCTCTATGACGTATGAAACAGTACAAAGATGAAGGACCTATTAATAAGTCGAGAAATATACATATATATCCGCCAGGATCATTAAAAAAATCGTAACTGTTCAGAAACAAAAGTTGCTCCCAAGGTCCTACACAAGCTGTCCAATTATAGTGACATTTTTATTTCTTCCTGCATCCACAAAATTAATCAAAAATGAGACATAGCATGCCTTACGGCAGTTGGCATTTAGACTGCGATCTTCAGGGACATGCTTCGTCTATTTTGATGTTGGCAGCAACGTTTTAAAGAAGTCTGGGCCCTGCAAAGTAGGGGCAGGGAAACGGTATTTCTGAGCAGTTGGCAGAAGCTTTAACCTCAAACTTATGCCGCTCTGCAAAACTACGCGGTGCCACAAGTAGAATGGTTCATACTTCACGACCTTTATTGGAGTTAACCTGGGAAATATAATTTTGGTTTTGTTGAATCTAGCGTTATTTTTGTTCTTTTGTTCTACTGAGATTAATATTCAAGGCCATGCAACAGAAAGTCATTAAAAAAATCCCTGAAATACTCATTAAAAAACAAAATTTATGCAAATTTATCTTCAGTATATTTCGCCAAGCACCTCTACATGTTTCGGGCGCATCTATAACCCCTCCATAAGATGTACCTCCTCATGATGGGCTGTAGATACGCCCGGAACATTTAGAGATGTTTGACGAAATATAGTGAAGATAAAATTTGCATCAGGTTGGTTTTTCTTTGAATGAATATATCGAGATGCACGGTCAACAAAACATAAAACCCAGAATTACTGTTTGTCATGGAATGTTAAGCAAACAAAATTGTTTATATATGTAACAACTTTACTGGCACACCAGGTCTTGGACAATATAATCTTGCTTCTAAACCATGTGTTATCTTTTACAGTGCTTGAAACCTACTTCCTGCTGGTGGTGTACAGTCTGTACAGAGTACTGAAGGGAACAGCACCACCTAACTTTGTGCGAATAGTTCAGCTGAATAATACTTCTTATGAAGGTAAAGATACAACCCTTGTTTGCCCCTACAGCAGGGTTGAGTCAGCCTGATTTATGGGTTTCTATGATGGATAAAATATATTATGTTTACTAATTTTGTTATGTAACAATCCTGTTTCCTTCCAATAAATTACGAAAATTAAAATACATTCATCTTTATTTTTTCTAAAATTCCTAGCGAAAAATCAAAGAGCGTCTTATGGGCCGGAAAATACGGTATATACCAAATTTAATACTCCTTGATATAATAAATAAATATTAAACACAATGTGGAAGAATTTCATTCCCTTTGATGGTGCATCATTCAAACGCCATGCGACTTTAAGTCACCTTATTATCGATTAATACTGTCATCGTTTAAATTCGAAGATAACCGTAGTAACCATAATAATTACGAATGTATGAAAGCTATTACGCAATGGTGTTTTTTCTCTCCCCAAATTTTAAACAAACTTGAATTCGTCAAAAAATATTAATAACACCCTTCATTTTACGATTTGTCGACAAATGTTAATAAAACCCCTCATTTTAAAAATTTGTCAACAAATAGTAGTAACAACCCTCATTTTCAAATTTACCAACAAACATTAATAACACCCTTCATATTAAAATTTGTCAACAAATATTCGTAACATCACTCAATTTAAAATTTTTCAACAAATATTAGTAACACCCCTTACTTTAAAATTTGTCAACAAATATTAGTAGCATCCCTGATTTTAAAATTGTTTCAACATTTATTACTAAAGTCCTCATTCTAAAATTTGACAACAAATATAAGGAACACCACTCATTTTAAAATTTCACTGAAATCCAGCGGAAACCGG
>Ga0209629_10001627_pt1 | contig 14443 bp, 5 predicted proteins | sample TergutCu122P5_FD_187286 | JGI IMG/M metagenome (GOLD analysis project Ga0209629, IMG submission 187286) | Cubitermes ugandensis P5 segment gut microbial communities from Kakamega Forest, Kenya - Cu122 P5 (SPAdes) (version 2) | ecosystem: Host-associated > Arthropoda: Insects > Digestive system >...
GATGGACGCCGTCGCCATGGCCAACGGCGTCATGGCAGACGACGCCGCGACGCAGGATGAAGCGGATCAGGCGGTCATCGACCTCCGGACGGCTATCGACGGGCTTATGACGCCGGCGCTGGTCTGCAATGTTAAGTCGATGGCGGCCAAGATCGCCAAACCGCTTCAGATCCCGTGCTCCTGGGACGGCGCGGGTTCGCTCATCTTTACGTCCTCCAACGCGGCTGTCTGCGGCGTGAGCCAAAGCGGCGTACTGTCCCCGATGAAAGCGGGCATCGCGGTCATCACGATCACCGCTCCCGACGGGGACAAGGCCGTGTTCGCCGTAACGGTCACGGCGTAATGCCAATTTGCGTTTTATCAGCAGCTATAGCCGTTTCGAAAGCAATACTAAGGAGGAGTTTCAATGAAGTCAAAAGCAGCTTACCATAAAGGAAGGCGAGCCGCGGAATCGTTTGTGACAAAGGCCGTTTCTTGGCTGCTGTTTGTCTGCCTGGCTTTCTCGCTTGTCGCGGTCAGCGCCGTCAGGGCCAAGGCTGACGCCGCGGTTTACGACGCCCAGGGCCAGACAAGGCTGATAGGCGGCAACGCGGGCGTCACCAGCTATTACGGCGGGCAATCGCACGACGGGACGTTTACTGCTATTACAAACTGGAACATCGGCTCCTGGGACGGGCTTAACACCAACTCCTCTTCGGCCGCCCTGTCCGAAACCTTTACCGGCGTTCGCGACGTGGCTTTGGTGGGGAACAGGGTCTCCAACTCCGGCGCTCTGGATATTGCCATCTACGACCAGACCGACGGCGTCTACGTCATAAACGCCAACGCCGTCCTTAGAAGGTGCCCGGTAGTCCCGGGAGACAACAATCCGATAATGCGACAGATGCTGTTCTACAAGAGCGGGCTGGACGAGAGCCATGTGTACAAGCTGGACATAATAAAGAGCGACAGTTATGACTGCCGGGTCAACACGCTGTTCCTGAACCCCCCGACGATCTTTTTGCCGGGCGCCAACGACGAGATCGATTTCGGCGCATGGAAAGAAAACGCGGATCTTTACTCGATCTACACGGGAGAGGGAACGTGGCCGTCAAACGGGTTCTCCGCGTGGAGCGAATTCCGGCCGTTCGCCGAAGACAAAATTTCGGGCGAGTACACGTACCTTTACCCCGCCGGCGCGACGGCATACCCGGCCATCAAGGCCTTCCCGTCGAACGCGGGCGCGACCGCCGAGGTGATATATCCGGCCGGTTTCCCGGGCAAGGCGGAAATCAGGGTCACCCCGGAAAACGGCGACGCGGCGGCGGCTAAATCCTATTACATAAATTTCGTCTCCGACAGCGGAGTGTACAACGCGGCCGGCCAGACCAAACTGGTCGGCGGCAGAGCGGGCTCCACCAATTATTACGGCGGGCAAGCGCACGACGCGACCTTTGCCACCATTACAAACTGGAACATCGGCACCTGGGACGGGCTCAACACCAACTCCTCTTCTGCCGTCCTGTCCGAGACCTTTACGGGCGTTCGCGACGTGGGCTTCGTGGGGAACAGGGTCTCCAACTCCGGCGCTCTGGATTTCGAGCTCTACGATCAGACCGCCGGCGCATACGTGATAAAGACCGCCGCCGCGCTGAGGAGGTGCCCGGTCGTCCCCGGAAACAACAACCCGGTTATGGCGCAGATGCTGTTCTACAAGAGCGGGCTGGACATGAACCACGTGTACAAGCTGGATATATTAAAGAAAGACGGCTATGACTGCCGGGTCAACACGCTGTTCCTGAATCCCCCGGCCGTCTTTATACCGAATGACCCGCAGACCGATTTCGGCGCGTGGAAAGACAACGCGGACCTTTACTCGATCTACACGGGCATCGGAACGTGGGCGCTCAACAGCTTCAACAACTGGAATGAATTTGTGCCGTTCGCGGAAGACAAGACCGCCATGCGCTACATCTACACGATCACCCCGGGCATGAAGGATTATCCGTCCATCCAGGCTTTCGCGGCCAACTCGGCCTCGACCGTGGAAATCATCAAACCGCAGACCTTCCCGGGAACCGTCGAGATCAAGGTCACGCCGGAAGACGGGAACGCGGCGGCCGCGAAATCGTATTACATCGAGTTTGCCTCAGTAAATCCGTCCGGCAACAACGACGCGTCCGTCAGCGACATTCTGGTGAACGGGATCTACCTCAAGGATTTTGACCCGGACAGGCTCATATACGACGTGGTCTTCCCGATAAGGCAGAATCCGAAGACATTGCCGGAACTCGAGATAACCCTCAGCGACCCCCACGCCAACTATACGCTCAGCAAGCCGAAGAGTATGCCGTGCTCCCTTGACATCGACGTCACCGCCGAAAACGGGATCGACAAGAGGAGATACACCCTAAACTACATAATTTCGGACCAGCCCGAAAAGATAAGCGCCGACGTCACGTGGATCGACGCCCCTTACAACGGGAAGACCGAATGGGGGCAGAATTTCATCAGGAACATGGTCGTCACGCCCGCGGGCGATATCCGCACCTGGTCGGAATGGGACGAGGGCGGCCACAGGTTCGGGACGTACGACAAGAACGGGCGCAACACCGGCTCCCAGGATTTCAGCCGGAACGACCCCAACTATTACGCCAGGAGAGCCGTCATCAACGGCACGACGTGGTCTGTCGGCTCGGGGGACGGCCTTACCGACTCCAGCTACGAGATAGACGACCACACGGTCTACAGATGGGACGGCGCCAACAGGATCCCGTTCCCGTACAGCCTCGGGCGGCCGACCGCCATAGCCAAGACCAACGACAACCTTCTGATGATCGCGGACGACAGCATCCCGCAGATACTGTTCTTCGACGTGACGGACCCCGCGAACCCCGTGCTTAAATACAGGTTCGGAAACGCGGGCGGGATCAGCGCCGGAACACCCGGGCTTGTGGACGACCCGGGGTATATCAAGCTGTGGGGCATGATCGCCGGGGTCGGCATGGACGCGGAAGGCACGCTCTATGTGGGCACGTGCATGAACGCCGGCGGCACGACCATCAGGAGCTTTACCTTGGACGGCATCGACAAGTCCACCGGCAAGTTCGCGGCGAACCCGCCGCTGAAGAGCGACGGAACTTTGGAAGGCGCGCAAAACTGGCTGTTCTCCGGCATAATCTGGTGCGACATCTACGATTTTGACAGATCGTCCATCAACCAGGCGAAAAACGGTTTCGCGGAGCCAGAGTATATCTACGGCGACATGACCATATACAAATTCGACCCGACGGCCCCCAAGGGTTCCGGCAAGGAGTACAAGCTGTACGCCTTCACGCTGGATCACAACAAATACCCCGAGGATCCGAGGATCAGTCCCTTCTGGGATCCGTCGGTCTACTGCCGGCAGGTGGACGGGGCGACGTTCCTGTATGTCACCAATATGTATTCCCGTCACATCATGATCTACAGGTTCGAGGGCCTGCTGGCCGTTCCCAGCGGCCTGCTCTCGCCGAACGGCAATATCAGCGAAAACGTGTCGAAGGGCTGGCCGGACGCTCCGTTTATCTGGCGCGACGAGAACGGCGACAAGAAGTTCGAGGCGAACGAGTTCAAGACCTTCCCCCGCGGGGGCCTGGGCGAGGGCTTCGGGGCCTATGTGGACACGGACGGGACAGCCTGGTTCACCACAGGCACGACTTCCAGCGGCGTGCTGCAGTATACCGCCAAGCCCTCCCTTGACGAGTGGGGCAACCCCGTATACGAGATCGCCGGCGAGACGGCATACGACATGAGGTCCGACTGGCAGCTGGTGCGCAGGACCAGGTACATCCCCGAGACCGACACCATGTACATGACCGGATACCTGTCCGACGGGGTTCTGCCCAACCAGGGCTACTGGCAGTGCATCGGCAGATACATAATCCGGTACGACAACTGGTTTGAGAAGAACGGGCCGAGGACCGTGCACCGGGGCTACCCGCAGCAGCTTCCTTATTTCTGGTTCGACGCGGCCGGCGATTTTGGGGCGCAGGCCCGGTATTTGGGCGCGGTGTCCATGGAGGTGGCCGGGAATTACATATTCCTCGGGGATCTCGGCAGAGATTCCGTCGGCTACGCCTCTGGCGCGCTCCACGTCTACGACGCGGACACGTTTGAGTTCCTGGGCGTCGTAATAGGCGACCCGGCGGAATTCGGGCATTTCGGCTGGTTCGATTTCAAGGAATCCTTCCACGCGGCTCCGCTGGAGGACGGAAGAGTGATGATCCTGGCGGAGGAAAACGGCTGGTCCAAGAACATGCTCTACACCGTCGGGCCTTACAACGGAACCCCCGTCAACCACTGGCCGGAGCAGCCGCCGGAACCCACGGCGGCCGCCAAGAAGCTGGCCGCCGGTGAGGCTATGGCGCCCGACGGCGCGCTGACAGAGAGTTTCTGGAACGGCCTCCCTTATGAATTCAACAGGGTCGCGGAGGGCTCCAACATCACAAACACCGGCAGGTTCGCGGCCGCCTGGGACGACACGTATCTCTACGTCGGGATCGAGGTCCTGGACAAAGGCGTCAACATCACCGCCGACCCGAACAACGCCTGGCGGGGAGATTCGGTGGACGTGTACCTGAGCCTCAGCGACAGGGCGGGCCCGGTCATCGCGCAGATCGTGAAGGGCTACGGCGTCAGCGGCGCGACGGTCTACTCGTCGATGAGCGGCAGCGGCCTGCTGTCCTGGTCCGGGGACGTGAGGGACGGCGGCGGGAATCTGATCGGCTTTACGGTCAAAATGGCGATCCCCTGGGCCAACATCGGGATCATCCCGGGCAATAACGTCACGCTGGGCTTCGACGTGATCGACAACGAAAGCGTGGACGGCGTGAGCAGGAACGGGCAGGTCGCCTGGGCCGGGACCTCGAACAACTACCAGAGCTCCAAGGATTACGGCCTGCTGAGGCTGATAGCGTCGGACGAATACACCGTGATCTACAAGGCGAACGCGCCGGCGGGCGTAACCGTGGCCGGCTATCCGCCGGTCGACCCGCGCGTGTACGCGGACGGGGATTCCGCCGCGGTCATGGGCGGGACGCTGAGAAGCGACGGCTACGCCTTCGCCGGCTGGAACACCAAGGCCGACGGCACGGGAGAGAGCCGCGCGCCGGGCGATATGATCGCAATCGCCGGAAGCGACCTGATCCTCTACGGCATGTGGGCCCCGAACGGCGGCGCTGACCTTGACAAATGGGTAGGCCCATACTCCTGGCTGCTCGCCTACGCCCCCGCCTCGCATTACTGCGTCCCGGCCGGAGCGGCGAAGTATCCCGTCGGCCCGGTCGTGGTAAAGGGCGTGCTGGACGCGTATAACGCGCTGCCGCCGGCGTCCCGGGCGGCGCTGAACGCCTATGTCACCGCCCCGGGATACACCGACGCGGGAGTTTTGCTAAACGACGTCTGGAACAACTTCCCGCAGGCTGAGAAAGACGCGGACGCGTGGCTTCAGCCCTACGGATGGCTGCTCAATTACGATCCCGCGAACTACGACGGGGTCACCCCGGTGCCGCCGCCGGTGTTTGAGGGCGTGATCGCGGCTTATAAAAACCTGTCGGCGGAGGCCAAGGCCATAGTCGACTGTCAGGTCACCCTGGCCGGTTACTCCACCGCGTATGATTTCCTGAACACCTTCCTTACGGGAAAAAGCGGGACTTTGACATGCTCCGTCAAGTCCATGGCGGCCAAGATAGCCAAGCCGCTTCAGATCCCGTATACCTGGAACGGCGCGGATCCGCTCACCTTTACCTCCTCCAACGCGGCCGTCTGCGGCGTGAGCCAAAGCGGCGTTCTGTCCCCGCTGAAAGCGGGCATAACGGTCATCACGATCGCCGCGCCGAACGGGGACAAGGTCGTGTTCGCGGTGACGGTCACTGCGTAATACTGTCGATTTGAAATGGGCTGAAAGCGAGGCCGAATCGCACGGCTTCTGGTGCGATATAGTACAACGTATCGTAAATAAAGGCCCAAATGTCATCCTGAGCGTAGCGAAGGATCTAAGATTCTTAGGCTTCGCCTCAGAATGACAATGAGCAGTTACTTCTGGGATGATTGAACTGTGAAATCACCGCGCCCACATAAAGAGACAGCCTGCCACTCTCCCGGCAGGCTGTCTCTTTATTTTCAGTATACTGTTAACTTTTACTTGCCAGCCTCCTACGCCGTCACCGTCACCGCGAACACGACCTTCGTCCCGTCCGGCGCGGCTATCGTGATGACCGCGATGCCCGCTTTCAGCGGCGACAGAATTCCGGCGTTTGTCACGGAGCAGACGGCCGGGTTGGAACTGGTGAATGACAGCGCTCCGACCGGGCCGTCCCAGGAATACGGGATAGCCAGAGGCTTGCCGATCTTGGCTGCCATCGACTTCACAGTGCAGGTAAGCGTATGCGCCGTTACCGTCACGGTGACTATGCACGTCCCCGTATAGACGCCGTCATCAGTCATGGCCGTGATCGTGACATTGCCAGCGGCTACCGCCGTCACAGTGCCGTCCGAGCCGACCGTCGCGACGCTGGGATTTCCGGATGTCCAAACAGCGTCCGCGTTAACCGCTCCCGACGGCTGGAAAACGGCCGTCAGCTTTTGGCTGCTGCCGACACTCAGGGACAAGGCTGACTGATCCAGCGTGAGCCCCCTAACATTATCGGCAATATAGGTGTTTGTCCCGGCGTCCATATAGGGCGTCGTCGTGTTCGCGACGGTCATGTTGAATACATCGGTGCTATGCATGGACGGCTTTTGGATATACAGCCCGATGTCGCTGTTCAACACGCTGTTGCTGTCAAACAGCGTGCCGAGCACGTGGATCGATGTGTCGGTGAGAGGCCGGCCGCCCTGATCCGTGATATAGTACGCGGCCGGCTGGTTGCAATCCGCCAAACCCACCGAAGTGACTTTGCTCGGGTTGCCTGCGCGATTGACCACGTTGTTGCGGAACTCGTTGCCGTAGGCGCACATCCCGTATGCCGGCGTGTCGTGCGACTCCGTGCGCAGCCCGATCCACGACTGCCCGGTGGGCAGCGTGCGCGATGTCCCCGTAACGGTATTGCCGACAAGCTGGCAGAAGAAGGACGGGCCCATCGAGCCGATCGAGGGGAAATTATAGGTGCCGTAGATGATGGTGCCGCCCGCGTTGTTGATCACATTATCGGCGCCGACGCAATCCCAGCAGCCGTTGTACATATCGACGCCGTATGCCGCGTTATTGATGGTGTTCCGCTCAATCGTCACGTTCGTGTGGAAGCGCCCTTCGATGACGATACTCGTGGCGTCGGGCTGGATATCCCACGGCTGCGTGACGTTGACGGTAAAGAGGGTGTCATCGGCGGTGAAGCTCTGCACCTGGCGAAGCTGCCCCGCGCCCGTACCGCCGACAACGGCAATCATTTCCTGTGTGGTCGAGTCGCACATATAGCTTACACTCGGCGTAAAGTTGACCTCTCCTGAGATCGACGTCGAAGTCGATTCGCCTACGGTGCCGAAGAAGTGGCTGTCAAAGCTGTCAAGCGCGATTGCCTCGCCGTCGTTGCCGAGCGTACCGTCGGCGTTTGAGGAGCCGACGTTGTTGACCGAGTTCTTGCCAACATAGAAGTTCCAGATATCGAAACCGAAATTCTGCTCGTCAACGAAGAAACCGTGCAGGTTTTTGTTGACGCTGGCATAGTTCGGGTCGTTATGGCCGGTAACCGTATTGCCGGAAATAAAGCATTTTTCGGAAGAGAACGTGATCGTGTCGTTCGCGTAGTCAAACGTGTTGTCGATCAGCATACCGCGGTACGGCACATAAGAGTTCCACATGACGTTGCCGGGCACCGTGACCTTGTTGTCGCGGAACAGCACGTTCGAACCGCCGAAATTGAAACCTGAGTATTTGCCGATGCGCGCGCTGTCCAATCCGAAATCGATTGTACAGTGGTCAACGAACAGATACTTGGCAGTGATGACGCTCGAGAAGCTGCCGAGGTCGTCCGGATCCGGGGCTGTATCGTCCGGATTCCGGCTGTAGAGCAGCTGGGTCCAGATGTAGCTTCCCGGCAGGCCGAAATCAACCGCTTTCACTTTGATATCTTCGTTGTTCAGTACACCGAGATACAGATTCTGAAGTCCGTTACAGCCAACCGCCGCGGCGGTATCCGGCGTGACGGCCGTGGCCGCCGTGCCGCCGCCGTCGCTCCAGACCGCGTCGTACTGCTTGCCTGGCACGGGATTCGCGACATAGAACATCAATTTTGTCGTATCGCCGGCGCCCGAAAGGATGACGCCCTTACCGAGCGACAGACCGCCGAATACATATACGCCCGCCGGCAGGAACACGACGCCGCCCCCGGCCGCCGCCGCCGCGTTGACGGCAGATTGAATCGCGGCTGTGCTGTCCGTCACACCGTCTCCCACCGCGTTATAGGGGGCGAGGCCTGCGTTGATCACATTGCTCCAATTAAACTGATTCGACCAGGAAACGCCGAGCGCAAGGGAACCCGTATCTGTCGGCGTCGCCTGCATCGCGAATACCTTTGCGTCCGTGTTGGGATAATCACGAAGCGCTGTCCATGCGCTGTTCGCAGCGCCGGTGCTGACCTCGATACTGTAATTTCCCGTCGGCGCATTCGGCAGGACCACGTCAACGCGGTATGGCGAGACGGAGGTAACCGCCGCCGCATAGGCCTCAGCGCCGTTATTCAGGCGAACCTGCGTTTTCTGCGCGCCGCCGACGGCGGAGGCATCCAGCCCGCGGCCCATGATGCTCAGCGTCATGCCCGGATAGCCGGCGTCGTCCGATGCCCAGCGCGGATCGGTCGGGTTGATCATGAGCGCGTTGCCGGCGCTGTCGCCGTACCAGGTCGTACCGCCGTCGACGGAAATCATGACCGGGTAGCAACCCGGCGCCAGGGTGGCCGGCAAAATCGCGGTGACCACCTGGCGGTTCGCCGTCACCGGCGCGATGACCTGTGTGCCGATCTTGACCATAACGTCGCCACTTACGATGCCGTTGATGTCACAGAAGCCGTCGCCGTAAATCGAGAACGGATGGCCGGGAGCGACGCCTTCGGACAGACTCAGGATCGTGGGATTGCCGACGACCGCCTGGGGCGGGGCCGACGTCTGCTCAAAACTGTCAGCGGCGAAGCCCTTCAGATTCATGACACAGTTGTCTGACGTCGGGATCAGCCAGACGATCGCATTTTTGATCCCGGAAGGAGCGGAAAGCGAAAATGTCTGCGTGGTGTTGGGCTGGAGCGTAATCTGGCCGACGGGCGCATTGGTGGGCGCCTGATAATCGCTGAAGCTGGTGTACACCACATTATAGGTGCCGGACGCATTCGGGCCGCATGCGAGTTTGATGTCGGCGATGTCATAAGCCTTGCCGAGGTTGATATACATCCAGTCTTTTGTGCTCGCGAGCAGAGGAGCCGTCCAGCCTGCGCCGGTCAACTGCGCGGCCGAGAGGTCGAACGCGCTGTGCGACGTCATCGACCAGCCGGTCGCCGGGAGCGCGGCGCCTGCGTCCGACACGGCTACGTTATAGACTCTTAGAGCGCCCCAGCCGAAGTTCGAGAGCCGGATATACCTCGCCGTTTGCGTGTGGAACGTGACCGTCTGCGGCCCGGTCGCGCTCGTCGGTATGTTGAATCCGGTAGCCGCCGCAGTGGTCGCAACAGGCGTCCATGCAACGCCGTCGTTCGAGACCGAAATGTCGGCCTGGAACTGGGTGCCGGCGAGAACCGACAGGGTCATTCTGTCAAAGGTTTGCGGCATAGCCATGTCGAGCGTTATGTACTGGCCATAAGTGTTCGTGCCCTGGCTGAACGAAGCCGTCGAATCGTTATTGAAGATGCTGGCCGCGGGGATAGGGTAGTTGTAACACGCCATGCCCACGATGCCGCTCATATCAATCGGAACGATCGAGTAGGGGCCCGTGGGAGGGGAGCCGGCTTTGAGCGCCTGGATCGTGTTGACGTTAATGCCGGCGTATGCCTGGCTCACAAATCGGATATACTGACCCGTAACGGCCGGCGAGATGTCCAGCGTAGGATTCCACGTCCAGTCTCCGATCCGGCCGACCGGCGTGTAGTTGACGCCGTCAGCCGATATGGAAACATTCATGAAGCCCCAGATCATTCCCGGCGGGCCGTTCATGACAATCTGAGAAATGTCAGCCGGGGCGCTAAGCGTAACATTGATCACGATATCCCCGTCGTGGTCATTGCTCCCGGCAGTGCCTGACAGCCATGCGACATTGTTGGAATCGCCGCCCGAGTTCGCCTGAGCGGTAATATCCGTGGTCGTAATCGGGCCGGCGCCTGTGCCGTCATCCGCGATGACGGTCGCCGTGGCGCTGCTGATCGTACACGGCGTGAGTATAGCGGGCGGAGTGGCGTACACTTCAATTAAGTTGGTGTTAATGCCCGAGTAGGCCGCATTGGAAAACCTGATATACCGGCCCGAAACAGCCGGAAAAATATCCAGCGACGGTTTATTGCTCCACGTCCAGTCTCCGATCCGGCCGACCGGCGTGTAGTTGACGCCGTCAGCCGATACGGAAACATTCATGAAGCCCCAGATCATTCCCGGCGGGCCGTTCATGACAATCTGAGAAATGTCAGCCGGGGCGCGAAGCGTAACATTGATCACGATATCCCCGTCATGGTCATTGCTCCCGGCAATGCCTGACAGCCATGCGACATTGTTGGAATCGCCGCCCGAGTTCACCTGAGCGGTAATGTCCGTGGTCGTAATCGGGCCGGCGCCGGTGCCGTCATCCGCGATGACGGTCGCCGTGGCGCTGCTGATCGCGCACGGAATAAGCGCGACGGCCGCCTGCGCCTTCAGCGTCCCGCCGACACCGGTGACGGCAAAGACAGAGAGGATCATCGCGAAAACAAGAACAAACGCCGAGGTCTTTTCTAACATGTCTTTCTTTTTGAACATGGCTTTCTTGAACATGGCTTTCTTCAACATGGTGATTGTCCCCCTTATTCAAATGTGGTTATCTTCCCCCTAACCAAAAATCCGGACCGCAGCGCGCGTCAATCTCCTCGCGGGCGATTGCGGCCCATCGGTCAATCAGCTTGGGGCGGCGCCCGACGGTGGATATACTCGTCATGATAATTTCGAGGCCGAAGTCCTTCATCCACGTCCATCGTCAGGATACACGGGCGATAGCGATGGGAACGGATGCCCTCACCTTCCGTCACATCGGCATGAGCAGACTCCCCAAAGCCGTTGTCATAGATCAAAAGCCGGCGCTCAATGAATCCGTCCAGGACCCAGCCGCCGAGTGCGTGATCCCAGTAGTACAGCTCACGCGCGAGGCGGCGCTCCAGGTCCCGCGCGAACAGATTCTCGCAGGTGAGCCGGCTCTCCTTTTCATCCGCCTCCGCCCGGGGAACCTCCTCCGCATAGACGGGCGGGCGCGTAATACGCAGATCATGCGGCGCCGTCCGGATCCGGCGGTTTCGCGCCGCCCTCGGTGACTCAGCTGCCTCCCGCTTTCGTAAAACCGGCTTGCGCAGCCGTGTCCTGTCCGCCGACGGGACGGCAAGCAGATCGGGCGGCAGGCGGCCGGTCGCGTAATCCTGTTCACTGTACAGCGGATAGTCGATATTGATCATGGGCACCTCTCCAATCACGCCGCCGCTCAACTTTCTGGAAATATGCGATTCTATAGCATCCTCCCAATCCTGATTCTATTATAGCACCGAAAAGTCGCGGAATCAAGCCGGATAATCACCAGCGGTGACGAACAAAAAACATTCTGACGATATTTCAGAGAAAGCCTAAAAAGTTGAGAAAAGAAAACAACAGAAGACCGGGAGCCAGGTGAATAAAGTCGCGAAAGCGCAAAAAACCTACGCTATGGCGACAAAAACCAGAAAATGGCACTGCGTTCGCCGGATATGTGTGCCGCAGGGGCGGACAAAGCAGACTGCGCATTGACTTTTTGCTCAGTCTGAAAGCTCGCCCCTACGAATAATCGCCTCTTTCGGCGCCGCGCGGGACGCCGGCCTCCGTCGCCTTCGACAGCGTCTCGCCGATCGGTTCCCGTATCACCAGATCCGCTTTCCCGTCATAGGGCGTGGGGCTTTTGTTTATGATAACCAAAGCGTCCCCGCGGAAATATTCCAAAAGCCCCGCCGCCGGGTACACGGCCAGGGACGTGCCTCCCACTATCAGCAGCCGCGCGCGTGAGATCGCCTCCGCCGCCCGGCTGAGGACGTCCCCGTCCAGGTTCTCGCCGTAGAGAACCACATCCGGCCGCACGATTCCGCCGCATTTTTCGCAGCGGGGGACCAAACGGCAAAGGCCGCCGGAAACCGAGCGCCGCGAAACGCCGTTGTCTTTTGGGCGGGCGCTGTCGCCGCCTGAAAACGCTCTTGCCCCGGGGCCGCCGCAGTTTTCCGGGGCGAGGATGTAGCCGAGGGTGTACCTCGCGCCGCATTCGACGCAATAATGCCGCAGGTTGGAGCCGTGGAGCTCCAGCACGCGGACGGAACCCGCCGCCTGGTGCAGACCGTCGATGTTCTGCGTTACGACCGCCTCGAGCTTCCCAGCCCGCTCCAGCGCGGCCAAAGCCAGATGCGCCGGGTTCGGCTTCGCGCCGGGGCTTATCAGGTTTTCCTTGTAATATCTGAAAAACAGTTCCGGCTCCCGCTCAAAGACGCCGCGGCTCAACAGTTCCTCCGGGGAGCGCCCGTAAACGTTTTTCGCGGCGTAAAGCCCCGTCGGGGAGCGGAAATCCGGGATGCCGCTCTCCGTGGAGACGCCGGCCCCGCCGAAAAAGACGGCGAAGGGGGAGGAGAGGAGCAAAAACGAGAGCTTTTCGATTCCGGGATTCATTCGGACGCCTCCGTTTCTTATTTATACGGTATTGACACTTCCCCGATAAGCTGTCAATATATCTTTATGAATGACAATGAATGACATGTCCCCGGCCTGCGAACTCTGCCATCGCCTGTGCCGCGTCCGGGCGGAGGGCTTCTGCCGCGCCCCGGCGAACGCCCGCGTATCCAAGGTGATGGTACACCGCTGGGAGGAGCCGCCGATAAGCGGCAGCCAGGGCTCCGGGGCCGTCTTTTTTTCCGGCTGTAACATGCGCTGCGTGTTCTGCCAGAACTATCTTATCAGCCAACGGCCTGTCGGGCGCGACGTCACGGAGGAAAAGCTGGCGGGGATATTCCTGGAGCTGCAGGCCCGGGGCGTCCACAATATCAACCTGGTCAGCCCGACGCCTTACATCCCCGCCGTCGCCGCGGGGATCCGGCGAGCCCGGGGCATGGGCCTCGCCGTCCCCGTCGTCTACAATACCAACGCCTACGAAACCGCGGAGGCCCTGCGAACGCTGAGGGGCCTAGTGGACGTGTACCTGCCCGACATAAAGTATTTCGACGACCAATATGCCGTGAGATACTCCCGGGCGCCGGGCTATTTCGCCGCGGCCTCGGCCGCCGTCCTGGAGATGAGCGCCCAGGCGCCTGAGCTGGTCCTGGACGAAAGCGGGATCGCGCGGAAGGGGCTGATCATCCGGCATTTGGTCATGCCCGGCCTCAGGCGGGATTCCATGCGGATTCTGGACTGGATAAAAGAAAACCTCCCGGATACGGCCGTGAGCCTCATGTGGCAGTATGTGCCCGCGCACAGGGTCTGGGAGTACAAAGAGCTCGCCAGGAAGGTCACGACCTTCGAGTATCAGTCGGTAATAGATCATTTTTTTGAGATCGGGCTGACGAAGGGCTTCATGCAAAAGCGCGGGGCGGCCACGGAGGAGTGCGTGCCGGATTTTTGAAATGCCGGAGCGTCAGCAACTCCCCTTTATCCGCAAACATTGCCTCCCGGCCTCCCAAAGCGTCCTTTCCAAGTCCAGCGTCAGGAACTCCCCGTTTTCATATAATATCTTCCCCCGGCACATGGTCAGCGCCACGTCTTTGCCGGAGCCGGAGTAGACCGCGCCGGAGACCGGGTCGTAGCACACGCCGTGCCGGGGGTTGCGGAAGTCCAGCATGACCATGTCGGCGTCGAAGCCCTCGTGGAGGACGCCGGAGTTCTCCCGCCCCTGGGCCCTGGCGCCGTTCGCGGTGGCCATTTTGAGGGCCTGGTACGCCGGGACAGCCGCCGGGTCGCCCGACGCGTTTTTCTGTAAAAGGCCGGAGAACTTGATCTCCTCGAAGAGGTCGAAGGAGTTGTTGGAGGCGGCGCTGTCCGTGCCGAGGGCCACGTTCACGCCCTTTTCGAGCATACGGAGGACGGGCGCGACACCGCAGGCCAGCTTGAGGTTAGACACCGGGCAGTGGACGGCGGAGACGCCGCGCCGGGCGAATATCTCCATGTCGCCGTCCTCGGCCCAGACGCAGTGCGCCGCCGTCCCGCCCGTGTCAAAGACCCCGTGCCGGTCCAGGACCTCCGCCGGGGTCAGGCCGTAGATCTGCCT
>Ga0209629_10001629_pt1 | contig 14423 bp, 9 predicted proteins | sample TergutCu122P5_FD_187286 | JGI IMG/M metagenome (GOLD analysis project Ga0209629, IMG submission 187286) | Cubitermes ugandensis P5 segment gut microbial communities from Kakamega Forest, Kenya - Cu122 P5 (SPAdes) (version 2) | ecosystem: Host-associated > Arthropoda: Insects > Digestive system >...
CCAGGCGACGGGAGATTTCTCGTTCGTGCCGCTCGATCAGCATCACGCCACGCTTTCCACCTGGCTGATCATGGCCGGCCTGATGCTGAACGCCGCCGTGCCGCCGCTGCACTCCTGGCTGCCGGATGCCTACAGCAAAGCGACCATTACCGGCGCGGTTTTCATGTGCGCCTTCACCACGAAAACGGCGGTTTACACGCTGGCGCGCGCCTGTGCTGGCTTTGACATTCTAATTTACCTCGGCGTGTTCATGGCCATTCTCGGCATCATCTACGCCTTGAAAGAAAATGACGTCCGCCGCCTGCTCGGCTGGGAAATCATCAGCCAGGTCGGTTACATGGTCGCGGGCGTCGGCATTGGCACAGCGCTGGCGATAAATGGCACGGCGGCGCACGCCTTCGCGCATATCCTGTACAAGGGCCTGCTGTTTATGGCCGCGGGTTCCATCATCAAGGCAACGGGCAGCGGCAAATTCACCGAGCTCGGCGGTTTGTACAAAAAAATGCCGATGACCATGCTCTTTCTCTTGGTCGGCGCGGTCTCGGTTTCCGGCTTCCCGTTCTTCTCCGGCTTCGTCAGCAAATCGATGATCATCACGGCGGGCTTTGAAAAGCATCTGCCGCTGGTCGGTTTCGCTTTGATGATGGTGTCGGCGGGAACCTTCCTCGTCGCCGGCCTGCGGCTGCCGAGCCTGATTTTCTTCGGTGAATTCAAAGGCAAACAGGAAGTCTATGACAAGGCCGGCGAACCGCCGTGGAACATGACCCTGGCCATGGCCACGGCATCCATCCTCTGCTTCATTTTCGGCAGTTTCTATCCGATACTGTATTCCATGCTGCCCAATACCGGTGTCGAGTATCAGCCGTACAGCGGTTACCATATGGCCGAGACCTTACAGGTGCTGGCCTGTACCGCCCTGGTCTTCGCCTTCATCAAAAACCGCATCGGCGCCAAAGCCAACTCCATGCTCGATCTGGATTGGCTGTATCGCCGCGGTGGACGTGGTTTCCTGTGGCTGGCCAGCAAACCGCTGCAAGCGATAGACACCGCCTGGGGAGAGGTATACCGCGTGGTTGGTCTGGTGCCGCTGATGACTGTTTCCCGGTTTTGGGCGTGGTTCGACTGGCATGGGATTGATGGCGTGGTCGATGGGATCGCTCGTGGTGTTCGTGGTCTGGGGCAGCGGGTCAGCAGCGGTCTTCAACGCGGTCAGATACAGTACTCGCTGTTTTTCACAATAACTTTTGCCACCTTGGTTTTATTGGCCTTTGTTTGGCTTTAATTGATTTCCAAAGGTTATCCCGTGATGGAACAACTACTGATACATACAGGGCCGCCGGTACTGAGCATTCTGATCTTCCTGCCGCTGATTGCCGTCATACCACTAGTATTTACGGCGAGCGACAACTTTGCCCGGAAATGGACGCTGGCTGTCACCGCGATAACCGCTCTCTATTCCCTGCAGCTCCTGATAGGGTTCGATAAAACGACGACAGCCTTCCAGTTTTGCGAAAAGCACGTCTGGATCAAGGCGCTGAACATCCATTATGTCATTGGTCTCGATGGCATCTCCATCTTGCTGGTGCTCTTGACCACCTTGATCATGCCGTTCTGTGTTCTCGCCTCATGGACGTACATCAACAAGCGGGTGCGCGCCTTCATGGTCTGTCTGCTGGTGATGGAATCGGCCATGATCGGCGTTTTCGTCGCCCTGGATTTTCTGCTCTTTTATGTATTCTGGGAGGCGATGCTGATCCCGATGTATCTGATCATCGGCATCTGGGGCGGCCCGCGCAAAATATACGCTTCAATCAAGTTCTTCCTCTACACGCTGGCGGGCTCGGTCCTCTTGCTGGTGGCGATTATCTGGCTGTTCGTCCAGAACGGGTATAGTTTCTTCATTCCCGACATGATGTGGAAAGGCTACGGCTTTACCGCCCAGATCTTCGTTTTCCTGGCTTTCTTTCTCGCCTTTGCCATCAAGGTGCCGATGTTCCCGTTCCATACCTGGTTGCCGGCGGCGCACGTGGAAGCGCCCACCGCCGGTTCGGTTATTCTGGCCTCGGTTTTGTTGAAGATGGGTACATACGGTTTCCTCCGCTTCGCCCTGCCGATCACGCCCGATGCCACGCTGTATCTGGCGCCGGCCATCCTGTGGCTGTCAATTGCTGGAATTATCTACGGCGGATTTACGGCCTTGGCGCAAAGCGACATGAAAAAGCTCATCGCCTACTCTTCGGTCGGCCATATGGGTTTTGTTACGCTCGGCATTTTCGTCCTGAATCAGCAAGGCGTCGAAGGTGCGATCCTGCAGATGATCAACCACGGCGTGACCACCGGCGCTCTCTTTCTCTGCGTCGGCATGATTTATGAACGCACTCACAGCCGAGAACTCCGATCCGCCACTGGAGTCGGCAAGTATATGCCGTTCTATGTCACCTTTCTCGCCTTCTTTTCACTGTCCTCGTTCGCCTTCCCCGGTACGAACAGTTTTGTCGGCGAGTTCATGATCCTGGCTGGAACTTTCTCCTTCGATGTCGCGCAGGGCAAGTTCCCGTATCTTGCCTTGGCGGCGATTCCGGGCGCGGTGCTGGCGGCAGCCTATATGCTGCGAATGTTGCAGAAAATCATCTGGGGCGGTACGGACAATCCCGATCAATCCTGGATCAAGGACCTGAATACACGAGAGATCATTACCTTGGCGCCGTTTTTGCTCTTTGTTTTCTGGATTGGTTTGGCGCCACGTGGTTTTCTCAATTTGATGCACGCGAGTGTCGCGAATCTGCTCAGCCAGTTTGCGGCCCATAGCGCAAATGTAGTACATGGGGCAACGGCCGTCGGACAGCTTCTTCCATAATTTCTCAAGATTATCGCACGCATAGATAGGTAAGCCGATGGTATTTCTACCTGAATTGACAATTATGGCCGCTGGGTTGATCTTTTTCGGACTCAGCCTCACCGCCAGCAAGCCTGTGGTAATACGGAACACCGCGTATGTGTTCTACGCCCTTCTTTCCCTCGCCTGTCTGGGTTCGTTGCACAGCGCCGGTGACTTGTTTTACGGCGCTTTCCGCGTCGACATGTTTTCGCAACTGTCCAAGTTGGCAATCGCGCTCACGGCCCTGTTCGTGGTCATCATCTGCGGCAATCATAGGGGAATCAGAATAAAATTCCCCGCGGAATACCAATTTTTCCAGGCCGTCTCGGTGCTCGGCCTGATAATGCTGGTTTCAAGTGTTGACCTGATCGCCATTTTTGTCGCGTTGGAACTTTCTTCCTTCGCTGTCTACATCATGGTGCCACTCCGGCGTTACCTGGAGGGGGAGGTATATATCCAGGTCGAGGCTGGTATTAAGTATTTGTTGTTTGGCGTTATCGCCACCGGCTTTATGCTGTTTGGCATGAGTTATATCTATGGACTGACCGGTTCAACCAATATTGCCGTCATCGCCGCGCGCATCCCCGATATTGTGCATGAGCCGGCTTTGGTCATCGCCGCCGTCATGCTGATGGCCGGCTTTTTCTACAAGCTCGCGTTTTTCCCTTTCCACTTCTGGGTGCCGGACGTTTACGAAGGCGCGTCCAACGAGACCGCCGCCTTCATCGCCGCCGTGCCGAAAATCGCCGCCGTCGCCCTGCTTGTGCGTTTGGCCTGCCTGTTTAACCTGCGCGGCGAAACCATTGGCATGATCCTGTCGATCTGCGCCGTTCTGTCGATGTTTTACGGCAACCTGTCGGCCTTGGTGCAGAAGGACATGAAGCGGATGCTGGCCTTTTCCGGTATCGCTCACGCCGGTTTTGTCATGTTGGGTGTATTGACTTTTAAGACGATCGGCTACGCCACGGCGGCATACTATATTTTTGGTTATGCGCTGATGATGCTCGCCTGTTTTCTCGCCATTTGCCGCTTTGCCAAGGCTCGTGGCGGTAACGTCGCAATCAGTGATTTGACCGGCCTATATCACCGTTCACCGCTTTTGGCGATCACCCTTTTGATCTCCCTCTTTTCCCTGGCCGGCATCCCGCCTTTCATGGGTTTCACCGGTAAATTCATGCTTCTGGTCGGGGCCTTCCGTGAGGGCCACCATGTTCTGGTGACACTCGCCGCCATTAATACCGCCATAGGTATTTACTACTACCTGTCGGTGGTACGCCTCACCTTCTGTACCGCCGATGAAAGCCAGGAGCCGCTCATTATCAATAAGCCGAACCGGCTCATACAGGCCATTTCCGTGGTGCTGATTCTTGCCATCATTTACTTCGGCGTGTTACCAGGTCAGTTTCTCGATCTGGTGCAGAAGGCGCTGGCAGTGGGTATCGTCTGATCTCTTCCAAGAATGTCCTTCCGACAACGCGGGGCGGCGATGCGCTTGCCCTGCGTTGTTTTTTTATGGCCGCTTTTCTGCACAAGTTTCCGGCCAGTCGGTTTATTATGACGGGCCACCAGTGTTTGCATCTCTACCGCTCCGCATCGTAAGCGGCCAATTTGTGCCTGAGTTTCTTTTTTCCCAATCCGCCCATGCCCGATTATGAATACGATTCTTTGAACCAGGCGCAGCGCCATGCCGTCACCAGCACGAACGGGCCGGTACTGGTCATTGCCGGCGCAGGCAGCGGCAAAACCCGCATGCTGGTGCATCGGGTCGCGTACCTGCTTGCGGCAGGCGTCGAGCCCTGGCAGATTTTACTCCTGACCTTTACACGAAAGGCAGCGCAGGAAATGCTGTGGCGGGCGGCAAGCCTGGTCGGCAATTTCAGCTCGCAGGTGACCGGCGGCACGTTTCACGCCATCGCCAACAATCTGCTGCGCCGCTACGCCGGGTTGATCGGCTATCCCTCTTCCTTTTCCATCATCGACCAAGCCGATGCCGAGGGCATTGTCAACCTTTTGAAGTCGTCGCTGGGTCTGGGGCGGGAAAACCGGCAATTCCCCTCGAAGCGCCTCATCGTCGGCATATTCAGTGGCGCCGTCAACCGCTCACTCGGCGTCGAAGAGCTGATCGACCGCCAGTACGCCCATCTGGCCGCGCATCTGGATGACCTCCTGACGCTCCATCAACACTACCAGAGTTACAAAGCGGAACACGCTCTGATGGATTACGACGACCTGCTGCTCAACTGGCGGCGGCTTTTGGCCGAACAGCCGGAAGCGCGGGAAAGCCTGTCGCGGCGATTCGCCTACATCATGGTCGATGAATACCAGGACACCAACCTGATTCAGGCGGAAATCGTCCGCCTTTTGGCGGCAAGCCATAACAATGTCATGGTGGTCGGCGACGATTCCCAGTCGATTTATTCGTTTCGCGGCGCCGACTTCCACAATATCATGCGCTTTCCCGAACTCTTCCCCGGCACGACGCTCGTCAAGCTCGAAGAAAACTACCGCTCCACCCAGCCGATTCTTTCTCTGAGTAACGCCATAATCGAGGCCGCCGCCGAGAAGTACACGAAGACGCTTTTCAGCCGCATCGAAGGCGGCGACAAACCGAAGCTGTATGCGGCAAGAGACGAGCGTGACGAGGCGCGTTTCGTCGCCGACGGCATCGCTGACCTGCTTGGCAAGGGCGTGCCGGCGCGGGAAATTGCCGTCTTGTTCCGCTCCGGCTTCCATTCCTTCAAGCTGGAACTGGAATTGGCCAGCCTCGGCCTCGATTTTGAAAAACGCGGCGGCCTGAAGCTGACCGAATCGGCGCATATGAAAGATGTCCTCGCCTTCCTGCGCCTGTTGGTCAATCCCCGCGATGCCCTGAGCTGGAGCCGCGTCTTTTTGCAACTGGAAAAAATCGGCCCGAAAACGGCGCAGAAATTCACCACCGCCCTGATCAATGCCGCCGACCCCTGGCAAGGGCTGGAGGCATTATCGCTGCCGGCAGCCGCGCGCGGAAGCTTCACCGCCATGCGCCACCTTTTTGCTGAACTGCGTCAGCAGGGGAATGCGGCGACCCTTGCCCTCTACGAAAAAATTCTCGAGTATTACCAGCCCATTTTCCAGCGGCTCTACGCCGACGACTACCCGAAGCGGCAAAAAGACCTCGACCAGTTGAAGAGCATCATCACGGGCTATGCCGACGTGCAGAGCTTCATCGACGATACCACGCTCGATCCGCCCGATGTCGGCGGCCCGGAACAGCGCGACCGCCTGGTTCTTTCGACCATCCATTCGGCCAAGGGCCTGGAATTTGACGCCGTCTTCGTCATTGGCCTGGCCGAAGGACGCTTCCCGCACAGCGCCGCCGGCGTCATGGGCGCGCAATGGGAGGAGGAACGGCGGCTGCTCTACGTTGCCGCCACCCGCGCCCGCAAACAGCTCTGCTTTACCTATCCCGGCGAGTTGATGACCTCTGACCGCATGTTCAAACGGGTGGCGATGTCGCCTTTCCTCGGCGAAATTCCGCCGCATCTCTACGAGCGCCTGCACCCGCGTGAGATGCTGGCGCCGATCATCCGCGCAAGGCCAATTGCCACCGCCAGCACCGTAGCGGCGACCGAGGCCGATCTCAGTCCGGGCCGCCGCGTCAGCCATGCCTTCTTCGGCGCCGGCACCGTTACCGTCCTTGGCGGCGAACGTAAACTCGATGTCTATTTCGACCGCCACGGCCTGAAAACCCTGCATCTCGATTACGCCAAATTAACGCTTTTATAGTATGAGCGATTGCCTGACTGGTGAAGTTATGAATTTTAGCCAAGCGGAAAGCTATCTGGACACCCTGCAGATGCACAAGATCAAGCTGGGCCTCGAGGCAATGCAGTCGTTTCTGGCCAAAGTCGGCGGCCCGGAACAACGCCTGCGTTTCGTCCATGTCGCCGGCACCAACGGCAAGGGCTCGGTCTGTGTCACGCTTTTGACCACCCTGCGCCAGGCCGATTTTTCGGTCGGCATGTACACCTCGCCGCATTTAAGCACAGTGCGCGAACGCATCCGTCTGAACGACGAATATATCTCGGAAGAAGAATTCGCCGAACTTGCGGCAAAAGTTATCGAGGTATTGGGCGGAGAAGTGATCACCTACTTCGAGTTCGTCACCGCCGTCGCCCTCCTGTGGTACGAGCGCCGGCAGCCCGATCTGGTCATCCTGGAAACCGGCATGGGCGGACGGCTCGACGCCACCAACGTGGTGACGCCACTTGTTTCGCTCATCACCAGCATTAGCATGGATCATCAGGCCTATCTCGGCGATACCTTGACCGCCATCGCTACGGAAAAGGCGGGAATCATCAAAAGAAATGTCCCGGTGGTGGCGGTGGGCGGCGCCGCCGAAGTTACCCAAGTGCTGACGAAGGCGGCGGCAAGCAAACAGGCGCCCCTCTATCTTTTAGGGCGGGATTTTTCCTACGAAAATGAAAGCGGCTCACTCTGGCGCTGGCGTGGCCAAACGGCGCCCATGACCGGCGAAATTGCTGGTCTTGCCTGCGCCATGAAGGGCGCCTACCAGCATGAAAACGCGGCGTTGGCCATCGCCGCTTTGAGGCTTTTGGCCGGGCACGGTTTTACGGTCGATGACCGGAGCCTGCGGGCAGCGCTGCTCTCGGTGCGTTGGCCGGGCCGATTGGAATTTTTCCAGCTTTCAGGCGATGCCCTGCGCCGGTCATTGCCTGGCGTGGAAGCAAAAAGCGTCCGCTTTCTCCTTGACGGCGCCCATAATGCCGACGGGGTCGCCAAACTGGCCGCCACCCTGCGCCAGGATTACACCGGTCTGCCTCTGACCCTGCTCTGGGGGGCGATGAGCGACAAGGACATCCGCGCCGGTCTTGGCGCCCTCTCCCCCTTGTGCCAACGGGTGATTCTGACCCGCGCCGCCGGTGAACGCGCCGCCGAGCCGGAACAGCTTCTCGCCTGTATGCCGGCGGACGAGCGCCACAAGGCCATCCTCGTGCGGCGGCCCGCCGAGGCCCTGGCCAAGGCCGTTCATGTCGCGGGAGAAACCGGTCTGGTGGTTATCGCCGGTTCCTTGTATCTGCTGGGAGAATTGCGGCCGATGCTGCTCGGAGAAATCGCCTGATGGATGATCCCGCCGACATTTTTTTCACGGCCCCTGACGAAGCCACCATCCGCCGTGAGCGCCAGAAGGCGAGAGAACTGCGCAAGACTCGCTGGTGGCAGCAAAAAACCGCCGCCGGCCGTTGCCACTACTGCGGCCGCGTCTTCGCCCACGCCGACTTGACCATGGATCATCTGGTGCCTTTGGCGCGCGGCGGCAAAAGCAGCAAAGGCAATCTGGTGCCGGCCTGCAAGGACTGCAACAACCGCAAAAAAACCCTCTTGCCGCTCGAGTGGCAGGACTATCTCGAACACCTGCGGCAAAACCTGACCTAAAAATCGGAATCGCGGCAACTCTCCCCAACCAGCGGTTATGCCGCTCGTGTCATGCCACCTCGTCAAAACGGCAGGTCAGCTTCAGCATATCTTCTTCGAAAACGGTTTTCGTTTTGTACGGCAGCGTTTTGAACAGGTTGATCATGGCCCTGTTGGTCGTCGCCGTGTAGGCGATGAAACCGGCGATGCCATTATCCCGCGCCGCTCCCGATAGTTTGGCCATCAACAGTTTGCCGAGCCCCTTGCCCTGAAATTCCTTGCTCGTCGAGAAGGCTACCTCAGCCATGTTGATATCAGGATCGAGCAGATATTCGCCAATCGCCACCACCTTTTCAAAACCCGGTTCACCGACCAGGGCGATCAGCGACAGATCACGCAGGTAGTCGATCTTCGCCACCGTCTCGACATCCTTGGCGCTGAAACTGGTCTTTTCGTGGAAGAAGCGGGTCAGCACGTCGTCCCTTTCCAATGTGTAGTAATGCTCCTGAATGCGCCGCTCGTCGGCCGGCGTGGCCGGGCGGATGGCGATCGAAACGCCATCACGGACGATGGCGTCTTCCAGATGTACCGGATAGACGGCCTTGCTGCTGGCGCCAAGTTTGCGGTCTTTGCTGACCAGGCCGCGTTCCTTGGCCGCTTCGAGCAATTCATCGCGGAAATCGGGATGGGCAATGCTGATCATGGCCATGGCCCGTTCCTGAAGACTTTTGCCAATCAGGTTGGTGACGCCGTATTCGCTGGCGATGAAATGAACATCGCCACGCGGCACGGTGACGGGGGCGTCCACCGACCCGTCATTGAGATAGGGGACAATGGCGCTCTTGCCGGTTTCGTAGTCAACGGAGGGTAAAAAGAGAATCGACTTGCCGCCTTTCGAGCCCCGGGCGCCGCGCACGAAATCGACAACACCGCTGACCCCGGCGAAATGGGTGGCGGGCATCGCCTCGGCCTGCACCTGGCCGGTCAGATCGGCGCTCTTGGCACGGTTGACGGCAATCATTTTGTTATGGCGGGCGATGATGAAGGCGTTGTTGACGTAATCCGCGGGATGAAACTCGATCGCCGGGTTGTCGTGCATGAATTCATAGAGATTTTTGCTGCCCAAGGCCGCCGAGGCAACCAGTTTGCCGTCGTTGAATCCCTTGTGCCGATTGTTGATGACGCCGGTGGAGTAGAGGTGCATCACGTCCTCAGTCAGGTATTGCGAATGCAGCCCCAAATCGTTTTTGTTCTGCAAAGCCAATACCGTGGCCTGGGAAGCGGCGTCGAGACCAATCTGAATGGTCGAGCCGTCCTCGATCAGCCGCGAGACATTTTTGCCGATCTGGGTGCCGACCGTGTTTGGCGGGATGGTCGGGACGGTGAGAAGATCTTCTTCGAATTCGACGAGGTAATTGACTTGATTAACGTGGATGAAACTTCGCCCCATGACGCGCGGCATCCGCGGATTGATCTGGGCGATAACGAGGCCCGCCGAAAGCGCCGCCGCCTGGGTGACGTCGACGGAAACGCCGAGACTCATCCAGCCGAAGTCATCCGGTGGCGAGACCTGGATCAAGGCGACATGGATCGGCATACGGCGGCTGATGAAGAGGTTCGGCACCATCGACATGTTCATTGGCGTGATGAAGCGCCGGTCTTCGGCCAAACGATGGGCAGTGGTCGAACCAAGATAGATGTTGCGGATATTCAGGCTTGTGCCATTTGAGCGGGTGGCGATTTCCGTCAGGGGCGCCGTATCGCTGCTCAGCATCCGCACCACTTCGACACCGGAAAGATACTGGGCGTAATTGGCCAGCGCCCGCGCCAACTCCTGCGGCACGCCACAGGCCGAACCGAGAAAGACCCGTTGGCCGTTTTTGATTTGGCGAACCGCCTTGTCGGCGGAACACAACTTCGTGAGATAGGTATCCGCCCAATAAATGGAGCTGGCCATGATATGCCTCCATGGGTAAGGTTGATAAGAGAGGTTATCGACACCGGCTTCACATTTCCTCTTATGATAGCATATCCTTTTGGGCGCGTGAATCGAGGATATTTTTTCAGCATTACTGATAATCCAGCCGCGAGCGGATATGTTCGCGTGACTTGGATGATTTTCCCATGACGCCTCGATAAAGTTGAAACAAAAAGGGAAGGATAGCGAGCTATCCTTCCCTGGACAAACTGAAAGCACCGCCGTAAAGCCAGCGCTCAAAATTGCCGATTGGCCATCAGCCGTCGCTGGTTCAGCCAAAAATCACTTTGAGAAATGGAATCTGATCCTTTAACAAACTGGCGGCGAGGATCAAAAGACCGGCCACCGCCACCCGTTTCACGACCAGCGGGCTGACGCGCTTGGCGATCTGCGGGCCAATATAGCCGCCGATGATGGCCGCCGGAAACATGGCGCAGAAAAACACCCAGTCAAAGTTGCCGAAGCGGTAATGCTGAACGGTTGAGACCATGGTGTTGAAGAAAATCGCCAACAGCGAACTGCCGACAACGAGAAACATCGGCAGGCGCAGGCCGACCGTCATCAGCGGCACCATGAACGGGCCACCGCCGAAACCGAACATCGACGACATGATGGCGATGAGGAAGCCACCAATGCAGCCGAAAACCATATTGACATTAAACTCCTGTCCCCAAAATTCTACTTTCATCGCTTATTCCTCCTCAAATTAAGCCTGCTTGGCCTTGGCGGCCTCTTCGGCGCGCTTTTTGAATTCCTTGAGAATCGCCTGTTCTTTTTTGTTCTTGGCCAGATAGCCCGGCGTCGTCTGCCAGAACATCAGTAGGGCCAGGACCACGAGAATCCAGCCGAACGCCGCCTTATACTGATCGAGGGTAATCAGTTCGGTGAGTTTCGGGCCGATGAAACCACCGCACATCATGGCCAGGCCAATGCCGACGCCCAATTTCCAACTGATGAACTTGATTTTGGAATAGTTGAGGATGCCGCTGCCCTGCGAGAAAAGCACCGTCGGCGTCACCGTGCCGGCGATGACGGTATGCGGCAAGACCGGGAATATCTGGGCGAGTATTGGATTCATGAGGAAGCCGCCGCCGGCGCCCATCATGACGCCGAAGATGGCAACCAGGAGGCTGATGACAAAGGGCCAGATCAGGTTCATACTGGTGCCGGCGTTGGCCATATAGACAGTTGGGAAGGCGACGCTGTTGCTGAAAATGGTCTCGGCCTTGGTATCTTTATCGACAACGGCGGCAACCTTGTAATCGCCGGGAGCGCTGCCCTTCGGCAGTTTGAAGGTGGCGGCATAACTGCCATCTTGCACATCGACGCTGACCGCGAAGACTTTGTCGATACTGCGAAAACGCGCCTTGACCAACTGCATGGCGCGGGCAGTGGTATTTTTATCGTCAAGCGCCTGCAATAGCGTGCCGCGGCTGCCGATGACGCTCTGCATCAGCGTGCTCTGAAAGTGGTCGATTTTGATCTTTTCGGCGGAGCCGAAGGTATCGTTGAAGGCGGCGGCGGCGCCATCGCCAAAACCTTTGATCAGGGCCGACATGCTCCAGCCGTTACTTTTTTTGCCTTTCTCGGCGTCGAAGATCTCCTGTTTGTCTTTGGGAACGAGAATCTGGTAGAAGGCCGGCATGTTTTCGGTCAAATAGAAAACATGTGGGCGTTCACCCGCCTTCTTGCCGAGTTTTTCGACATAGTACTGGTCGGAAGCACTCAGTTTACCCTCTTCGTCCGGCCCTTTGATCTTATCGGCATCAAAACGGTTGGCGCGCACCTTTTTATCGACATTGACCACCTCGATGAACACATCTTTGCCCGCCGGGGCTTTGCCGGTAATTGTGATGGTACCACCGTTGTCGAGGCTGGTTTTGTCGAGATTGATGGTAATGCCGCCCGCCGCGGCTTGCGCCATTGGCGTGACTTTTTCCTCGGCTCGCGACGTTTGCGCACTAACTGCTAACATCAGCGCCATGGCCAGCCATGGCAGAAATCGAAACTTTCCCTTCATCTTCTTACTCCATACTTAAAATTTGTTCATTTTTAGCATCCCGAAGCAGCTATTTAGGACGCAAATACCACTCTTGCCCCAGCATTGGTCATGCGGGCAACCGAATTTACTGATACCAAAACTTCCTGGGAATTTCCCTGATTTCTCGCCAAAGAAATCAGGGAAATTAGATCAGATTTTTTCTACTCAGGCCTGGCAGGCGAAGGTAACGACGCGGTAGCAGCGCAAGCAGCGGTCGGCTTCAGTGACCGCCTCCGGAACTGTGAAACCTTTGTCAACCTCACGGAAATCAACCTTGCGCGCCGCCGCCGGCTCGTGCTGGATTGCGGCACGCGGTACACCGGCGGGCAGTGGGCCGTTTTTCGTCGGCACCACCGCCTGCAATTGTTTGACCAGGGCGAATTCATCTTCCTCCGGTAGTTTTTCGACAACCTGGCCGGCTAGATACTGGGCAATCTTCTTGCCGACCAGGCGGCCATGGGCGCAGGCGCCGATCAAGGTGTCTGGGCCGCTGACGTAATCGCCGCCGGCAAAAAGCCCAGGCGAGCCGCTCATCAGGTTTTCATCGACCGTCATGACGCCCCATTTATCTTTGGCGATGCCGGGCACATCACCAAGAGAGGCGGTTTCAACTTCCTGGCCGATGGCTGAAACCACCACGTCAGCGGCGATCATGTACTCCGAGCCGGGAATCTCGACCGGGCGGCGGCGTCCGGAGGCATCCGGCTCGCCCAGTTCCATCTTGGCGCAGAGCAAACCTACAACCTTGCCGTTTTCGGCGATGATGCGTTTCGGGGCGACGAGGAAGTGGAATTTGACATCCTCGGCCTCGGCGTCATGGATTTCCACCGGGTCGGCGGGCATTTCCTTGATCGTGCGGCGATAGACCAGGTTGGCCTCGGTAAAACCGACGCGGAATGCCGTGCGCACGCAGTCGATGGCGACATTGCCGCCGCCGACGACGGCGATGCTCTTGCCTTTCGGCACCTGGTCGAGGCGGCCCAGGTTGATGTTGCGCAGGAACTCGACACCGGGAACAAAACCATAGTAGCCGGCATCCTCGCCCTCGACCTGCATCTTTTTGAAAGTGTGACAGCCGATGGCCAGGAAAATGGCCTTGTATCCTTCGGCCCGCAAACTCTCGATGGTGAAATCCTTGCCCAATGCCTTGTTATATTGAATTTCGACGCCGAGCTTTGCCGTTTCCGCCACCTCGTCCTGCAGGATTTCCCTGGGCAGGCGATAATCCGGGATGCCGACCGCCGCCATGCCGCCGGGTTCGGGCAGCATCTCGAAGATGGTCACCTTGTAGCCTTCTTTGGCCAGGACGTTGGCGCAGGTGACGCCGGCCGGGCCAGCGCCGATGATGGCGACTTTCGCTGGTTTCGCCGCTGGCGCCGCCTCGCAGGAACAGGCGTGGCGGCCGACTTCCCCGACGGCTGGGCCACCCAAAGCGGCATCGGCGACAAAACGTTTCAGGTGTTTGATGTGTAACGGCCCATCGGCGCGACCGCGCTGGCAGGCCGATTCACAGGGACGGACGCAGACGCGGCCAACGACGCCCGGCATCGGCAGCTTCGACTTGATGACATCGAGGGATTTCTGAAAGCGTCCGCGCTTGATGTCCTCGATATACTGAGGAATATCCAGATGAATCGGGCATGCCTGCATACAGGGCGCGGTGACAAACGACTTGTAGGCATAGCCGCCTTTTTGCGCCGCCGGTTTCGCGATCGCCTTCTCGAAATCGACGCGGAAATGCTCGATCATATAGGCAATTGCCTTCGGCGAGGTCTGACCGACGTCGCAGAACGAAGCTTGGCCGATGGTGTCAGCTAATTCGATAATCTGATCGAGATACTTCTCGTTGCCCTGGCCGCTCACGATTTTATCGAGCAGATCGGCAATCACCTGGGTGCCGACACGGCAGGGAATGCAATGGCCGCAGGAATTGTCGCGGACACCGTGGGCGTACTCGGCGCACAGATTGACAATATCAATGTTTGGGTCGGCGACCGACACCTCCCCCCAGGCCACCACCGCCGCCACATCCTTGTTGCCGTAGCGCAGCGGTTTTACTTCACTACCCCAACTGCTGAAGACTGATGTTGCCATGTTTTCCTCCCGTTTAA
>Ga0209629_10001631_pt1 | contig 14412 bp, 12 predicted proteins | sample TergutCu122P5_FD_187286 | JGI IMG/M metagenome (GOLD analysis project Ga0209629, IMG submission 187286) | Cubitermes ugandensis P5 segment gut microbial communities from Kakamega Forest, Kenya - Cu122 P5 (SPAdes) (version 2) | ecosystem: Host-associated > Arthropoda: Insects > Digestive system...
CAGGCCGCAAGAGCGAAAGCAAGAGGCTACAGAAACGCCGATTACTTCATCACCATGATCTACCTGATTGGCGCTCCTATTACCGCTTTGCTTCAAAACTCAATTCCACACTAAACAGCGAAGAGCCGAAAAAAATCTGAACTGTATCATCCGCCTGGGCTCTCATTTCTATTTTAACGGATAACACATTTTAGCATGTAAACTGGGATGAAGCACAGCGTAATCCCGGCAGAAATAGCATCTATGAGGTCTAAAAGGATAAATTGTTATGCGAATACCGAAAGTATATTTGGAAACGACCCTTTTCAATTTTCAACACATCGTCAAGCACAAGACCGTGAAGATGACCGGGTATATCAATGCCCTGAACGGTTATCGCGCCATTGAAATTTGCTCGCCTATGGAGGTTGTGGAAAATGAAAACGCCTAATACCATCGAACAGGAAGTCAATCAAATTCGGCTCATGATCTATGAAAAAACCAAGGACATGACACCTGAACAACTCACAGAGTATTACAAGCGGAGTACAGAAGCCACGGTCAGAAAATACGGCTTCAGGATTATCGCCAGCGCAAAAGAGAAAAAGTAATCTTGCTGACCACGCCAGAACGATATCAGCCCGGCGGAACGGAATGCCATGAAGGAATTTTCCGCCCTGCTGGTGGCAACATACAAGGATATGTTGACCGCAAGCGCGACGTGGCGGGAAGCGGTCCAGGAAAAGGAAAAGACTGGAAAAGACTGGTTGCCGCCGCCTATGCCACGGGGTAATATCATCCGTTCCGATAAGAATTATTCTCATTTTACCGATACGGTGTTTTCCCCATGCAGCATGTTTGGAAATTTTTCGCTTCGGTGCGTCTGGCGATTTTTCTGCTCGCGGCGCTGGCCCTGACCTCGATCATCGGCACCGTCATCCCGCAGCATCAGCCGGCGGCCTTTTACGCCGAACGCTACTCGCCAGAAGCCGCCGCCTTTTTCCAGGTACTGGATATTCCCAGCATGTACGGCTCGTGGTGGTTCGTCGGTCTGCTGGCCCTGCTCGCCCTCAATCTGATTGTCTGTAGTCTCGATCGTCTGCCGAAAGTTTGGCAAATCATGGGTGCCGACCCGGCGGCGATGCCCGTCGAACGCATCGAAAAGATGCCGGAGCGGGCCAACTGGTCAAACATCGGTGGCGCGGCGCTGCCGGCTTTGCGGCGGTTGCTGACGGCGCGGGGTTTCAAAGCCGCTAACGAATCGTTCTTCATCGCCGAGAAGGGGGCGTGGAGCCGTCTCGGCGCCTATATCGTCCATCTGTCGATTCTTATCATCTTCGTTGGCGCTTTGGTTGGCCAGCGCTACGGTTTCAAAGGCAGTCTGATGTTGCCGGAGGGCAACGCCAACGCCACCGATGTGGTCTTTCTCAACCAAACGCGCGAGCCACGTCCGCTTGGTTTTACGCTGCGCTGTGATTCTTTCGCCATCGCATACTACGACAACGGTATGCCGAAAAAGTACCTGTCGCGCCTGACGATACTCGACGAAGGCGGCAAGCCGGTTCTCAGCCGCGACATCGAGGTCAATCAGCCGCTGCGTTACAAAGGCATCACCTTTTACCAGGCCAGCTACCAGCCCTATGACGATTTCATCGTCGAATTCACGAAAAACGGCGATCCCCAAGGGGAACGCCACGCTTTCACTCTTCCCTTTCGCCAAGAGGAGGAATGGCGTGAAGAAGACGTGAAGTTTGGCGTCATCAACGCCGATGGCCATGGCCAGCGGCTGGAGCGGCTGAAACTGTGGCTGCAAAAAGGTGACGGCGCACCGGTGACGTTGCAATTGGCGGCGGGAGAAGAGGCGGATTTTGACCCTTACAAAGTGCGGGCGCGGCAGTTGTACGCCACCGGTTTGCAGGTGGCCAAAGATCCCGGCGTGCCGCTGGTCTATTTCGGCTGTGGCCTCTTGATCTTCGGTCTCTATGTCGCCTTCTTTCTCGCTCACCGGCGCCTCTTCGCTTTGTTGCGGCAAACGGAAATCGGCCACGACCTGCTCTTGGCCGGCACATGCAACAAAAACCATCTTGGCTTTGCCAGGGATTTTGCCGCCCTGAAAGCGGAAATCGAAAAAATGCTGGCCGCCTGACCCGCTTCTCGTCCTTTCAGGCGTATTGTTCCGGAGACTTCCATGGACAGTTCCCTTTTGCTCGGCCTCACCACCTTCGCCTATCTCGGCGCCTCCTTCCTCTATGTCGCCTTCTGCATTTTCCACAGCGATAAAATCGGCAAGGCGGCAACGGCTTTGACCGTCTTGGCGCTGACGCTGCAAACGGCGGGTCTTGGCCTGCGCTGGCGCGAATCCTATCACATTGGTTTTGGCCACGCCCCGTTGACCAACATGTATGAATCGGTTGTTTTCTTTTCCTGGGCGATTGGCTTCTTTTATCTGCTTTTGGCCTGGAAATACCGCGTCCGGATGCTCGGCGCCTTCGCCGCGCCGCTGGCCTTTCTGGCCATGGCCTTCGCCTCGTTCGCGCCGGGTGTGACACGGGACATCGCTCCCCTGATTCCGGCCCTGCAATCGAACTGGCTGAGCGCCCATGTCGTCACCTGTTTCATCGGCTACGCCGCTTTTGCCGTGGCCGCCGCCCTGGGTGTCATGTATTTGCTGCGGGAACGGGCGCTGGCGCAAAACCAGCCGTCCCGCCTGCCGGACAAGGAAGTGCTCGACGATCTGATTCACAAGACGATGATCTTCGGCTTCATTTGGCTCAGCATGGGCATCATCACGGGAGCGGTCTGGGCCGATTCGGCCTGGGGCACCTACTGGAGTTGGGATCCAAAAGAAACCTGGTCGCTCATTACTTGGTTCTTCTACGCCATCACCCTGCACGCCCGCTATACCAGAGGTTTAAGCGGCAAACGCACCGCTTGGCTGGCGATCATCGGCCTCGCCTGCGTCCTCTTCACCTACTACGGTGTCAACTTTCTGCTTTCCGGCTTACACAGTTATGGTACAATCTAAAAAACCTGACATCCCCGCTATTTTTGATTTCATGCTGGATAAGGCGCTATACAAAGTCTTATCCCGTGGCTCGCGAGTGGGGCTTTCATTTCATCCACCAGGAGGAAAAAACATGTTGAAAAAATTGGTAGTATCCGTAGCGATGGCGGTCTTGGTTACCGCCGGCGCGGTGGCGGGCGCCATCGCCGCTGACAAGGGCCCAGCGGAAATCACCCTGGGCGCTGGCGGCAAAAAACCGGTGGTTTTCCCACACGCCGCCCATCAGGCCAAGGGCATTGCCTGTGGTGTGTGTCACCACAGCATGTCCGCCGATGGCAAGCAGGTTCCCTACACTGACGGCATGGCCATCCAGAAATGCGAGACCTGCCACAATCCGGAGAAACTGGCTGGTAAGATGGATGGCACCAACAAGCTCGATACCATGAAGGGCGCCGGCCATGCCAGGTGCCAGGGATGCCACAAGGCGGAAATCGCCAAAGACCCCTCGAAGGAAAAACTGATGAAATGCACCACCTGCCACTCGAAAAAGTGAGCATGATGCCGTTTTAATCAGAAGCCGTCCGGATATATTCCGGGCGGCTTTGTTTGTTTTGGCGCCGACGCCGTTTTTTCCCGTGCTCATTTCTTTTCCTTTGGCTTTGCCCATAATATCGTTCCTCGTGAACCCCGTCCCCTAATACATCGGGGGATCACAATATCATCATTTTATGAGGAGAGTACCTGTTATGACCACCAGTATGTTTGATACCGATTTGCCGAAAACACCGGCCAACTACGCGCCGATGACACCGCTGTCTTTCATGCAGCGCTCAGCCGAGGTCTATCCCAAACATCTCGCCATCATCCATGGCGATTTGCGTCAGAGCTGGAGCGAAACCTACAGGCGCTGCCGCCAGTTTGCCAGCGCCTTGCAAAAACACGGCATTGGCAAGAATGACACCGTGTCGATGATGTTACCCAACACGCCGCCGATGGTGGAAGCGCACTTCGGCGTGCCGATGGCCGGCGCGGTGCTCAACGCCATCAACATCCGGCTGGATGCGGAAACCGTGGCCTTCATGCTCGATCATGGCGAGGCCAAAGCCATCATCGTCGATCCTGAATTCGTCGGCACGGTCGAAAAGGCGCTGAAGTTACGCAAGTCCACGAAACCGATCCTGGTCATCGACGTCGAGGATGTTCTTTTCGGTGAGGCCCCGAAGATCGGCAGCATGACCTACGAGGAGTTCCTCGCGGAAGGCGATCCGAATTTTGCATGGGAATACCCCGGCGACGAGTGGGACGCCATCGCCCTCAACTACACCTCCGGCACCACCGGCGACCCCAAAGGCGTGGTCTATCACCATCGTGGCGCCGCCACCAACGCCGTCAGCAATATCCTGGAATGGGATATGCCCAAGCACGCCATCTATTTGCACACGCTGCCCATGTTCCACTGCAACGCCTGGTGCTTTCCGTGGACGGTGGCGGCGCGCGCCGGAGTCAACGTTTGTCTGCGCCGCGTCGAGGCCAAAGCCATCTTCGACGCCATCCGTGACCATGGCGTTACCCACTATTGCGGCGCGCCGATTGTGCATAGTCTCTTGATCAACGCGCCCGATGAGATGAAGGTCGGCGTGCCGCGTGGCGTTAAATGTACGGTGGCCGGCGCCCCGCCGCCGGCGGCGATGATCGAAGGCATGGAACGTTTGGGCTTTGACCTGACCCACATCTACGGCCTGACCGAGGTCTATGGCCCGGCCACCGTCTGCGACAAACAGGCGGAATGGGATGCCCTCGACATTGTCGAGCGGGCGAGTTTGAACTCCCGCCAGGGCGTGCGCTATCACATGCAGCGCGACGCCCGCGTTCTCGACCCCGTGACCATGGAGCCGGTGCCGTGGGATGGCGAGACGATGGGCGAGATCATGTTCCGCGGCAACATCGTCATGAAGGGTTATCTGAAAAATCCCAAAACCACCCAAGCGGCCTTTGCCGGCGGCTGGTATCACACCGGCGATCTGGCGGTGCAATACCCTGATGGCTATATCAAGATCAAGGACCGCAGCAAGGACATCATCATTTCCGGCGGTGAAAACATTTCCTCGATCGAAGTGGAAGACGTTCTGTACCGCCATCCCGCCGTCATGGTCGCCGCCGTGGTCGCCAAGCCCGACCCGAAATGGGGCGAGACGCCATGCGCTTACATCGAGCTCAAGCCCGGCGCCGAGGCGACCGAGGCCGACATCATCGCTCACTGCAAGAAACATCTGGCCGGATTCAAGGTGCCGCGCGCCGTCGTCTTTGCCGATCTGCCCAAGACCAGCACCGGCAAACTCCAGAAGTTCCTGTTGCGCAAGCACACCGGTTCGTCGTCGGCAATTGATGTGTGATCGGATGGCACTTCAGGATCGATAGAGAAGCGCGGGCAACCACGACCACGGTTGCCCGCGCTTTGTGTGTTAGCGGTCAGGCATTGGTCGTGCAAATCGAGGAGGGGAATCATGACCTACGCGCAGGAATACAAGAAAAAACTGGTATCAGCCGAAGAGGCGGTGCGATGCGTCAAATCCGGCGACCATGTCGAATACAGCCACTTTGTCGCCGCGCCGACCTACCTTGATGCTTTCCTCGCGGCAAGAAAGGATGAACTACGGGGGGTTATCGTCAATGGCTGCACCTATCCCGGTATTGCCCAAGTGGCGGCTCGCGACCCGAATCGCGAGCATTTCATCTACAATAGCTGGCACTTCAGCGACGGCGACCGCCACCTGGGCGATCAGGGTCTGTGCAGCGGCATCCCCTTTCTCTACCACGAGATGAACGACCTCTATGACGACTATTTGCAGCCGGATGTCTTCATGGTCAAGGTCTGCCCGATGGACAAGAACGGCTACTTCAACATGGGCACCTCGAACTCCGGCCAGATGTCGATCGCGGCAAAAGCGAAAAAGATCGTCGTCGAGGTCAACAACTCCATGCCCTATGTATATGGCGGCTTCGGCGAGAGCATCCACATCGACAAGGTCGATTACATTGTCGAATCCGATAACACACCGCTGGTCGAGGTCAAACCGCTGGAACCCACCGAGGCCGATAGTAAAGTGGCCAAGCATATCCTCGACGTCATCGAAGACGGTGCGGTCATCCAGTTGGGCATCGGCGGTATGCCCAATACCCTCGGCTCGCTGATCGCCGAATCCGGATTGAAAAATCTCGGCGGCCATACCGAGATGCTGTGCAAAGCCTACATGCTGATGATCGAATCAGGGGTGATGAACAATTCACTGAAACCTTTCGACCGTGGCCGTATTCCTTACTCCTTCGCCATGGGCGATAAGGTGCTGTACGAGTGGATGGATCACAATCCGATGATCGCCAGCTATCCCGTCGGCTATTGCAACAGCCCTTACGTGCTGGCGAAGATCGACAAGCTGGTATCGGTGAACAACACCATCGAAATCGACCTGTTCGGCCAGGCTTGCTCGGAAAGCGCCGGCTACCGCCAGATCAGCGGCACCGGCGGTCAGTTCGACTTTCACTTCTCCACCTTCAAATCGAAGGGCGGCAAAGGCATTCTTTGCCTGACCTCTACCCATAAACGCAAAGACGGCAGCCTGGAATCCCGCATCGTGCCAACGCTGTCCCCCGGCACCATTGTCACGGTGCCGCGCACCGTTGTCCAGTATGTGGTGACGGAACACGGCATGATCAATCTGAAAGGCAAAAATACCTGGCAACGCGCCGAGGCGTTGATCTCGATCGCCCATCCCGACTTCCGCGACGAGTTGGTCAAGGAAGCGGAAAAGATGCGGATCTGGGTGCCGGCCAGTAAACGAGATTGACCGGCAAAAAGTCGGCAGAAGTATGAAAGACCGGCAACGGGGTCTCTGTCTTCTGTCGTCTGTCCTCTGTCTTCTGTTTCACATCGACAGCAACACCTGCGGTTCGCCATCGGCAACGATCTGGGTTTCGCTGATCATCAGCCGATTCATATCGACCCCGAACTGGTCGTGCAGGCGCTGGCGCAGCGCTTTGGCCCGGTTTTGTCCCAGCGCATTGAGTTTTTTCGTCAGCTCCGGGCTGAGCGCATCCGGCTTGGGCGCGGCCTTGCCAGCCGCCGGTGGATTGAATTCGGTCGTCACCACCCTCGGCGTCAGTTGCAGATCCATATTCGGGCGGTCGGCGAGAATCTTGCCGACCCGTTGCAGATAATCGTCCTTGGCCGGCGCCAACTCAGCCTGTCCAGGCACGAATGCCACCGGCGGCAGGCTGACCTGCATCATTTTTTGCCCGACTTTGGTGCCGACATAGGCCAAGGCGCCGTATGGCCCCAGGGCGTAGACCAGATAGGCCGAGGCGGCGGGGACAATCGCCTTGCTGAGAGCGGTGATGATGATGCTCGAAAGCCCGACATGCAGCGATGACAGTTCGCCTTCGACGGGAATATCCAGGCTGATGTTGCCCTGACTGTCGCGCAAAAGCGCCAAGGCGGCGTCGAGCGGCAGCGGTAACTGATTGTTCAATTTGGCCGCCAGTTCCGGCGACAGGGTTTTCGTCTCCAGCTTTTGCAGCAGAACTTTGTTTTTTACTGTGAGATAATCGCCTTTCAGGCTGACGGTGGCATCGCTCTTCAGCTCGCCGGAGGCCAGCGCCGTGCCGACCGCTTGGGCGGTGAAGGGCGAAAGCCTGCTCAGCGGATAATTTTTCAGATGAATATCGAAAGCAAGATCCGGTTTGCCACCGAACAGGGCCATGTCGCCTTTGACCTCGAGCGGCGCCCGCCCGGCCAGTTCGGCCAGCAGTTGGATAGCGCTTCGCTGCGCGGGATTCGTGCTATCAATATCTTTTATAGTCAGGTTTGTAATCTTGGCGTCGGTTACGAAATCTATCGGCAGGCTGAGGTCGTGGTAGAAGATATGGCCATCGACAGCGACTTCGCCCAGGCGGATCGGCAGCGGTTTTGCCTCCTCTCCGGCCTTGCCGTCGGTTTTAGCCGCCGCTGGCCGCGCCGTGGCCGCTGCCGCCTCCGGCGTTTTCTCCGGCTCGGAGACGCTTCCTGGCAGCAGAGCTTGCAGGCGGGCGACGGCGTTCAGCCGCCCTTCTTTGTCTCTTTCGAGATTGGCCGTGAGGTCGTTGAGGTCGAGGCTGGCGGCGGAAAATCCTTCGCTCAGACTGAAGGCCGAGTGCCGCAGTCGCAGGCGGTCGAGCGAAGCGATAGCGTCTTTTGTATCTGAACCGAGAAAACGCAAACCGTCGAGATCGACCTCGCCGATTTGCACCCGGCCCTCTTTGCTCGCCTTCACAGCGGTGATTTTCGCCATGTCCATGGCGGCTAGGGGATGGTTTTCTCGTGGCGAGCGGGCGGAAAAGTCGCGCAGGGTCAAACCGCCGGTTTTCCAGATGGCCGCCTTTTCCGCAGAAGAAACCCGGTCGATATTCAGGCCAAGCAGGGAAAGGTTCAGCGGCATCGCCCCCAGCAGGCTGACTTCAACCTTTTCCACGCCGATATTTTGTGTGTGCCAGTCGATCAAATCGTCGCTGGCGGCGGCGGCGACATTGACCGCCGCCACTTTGGCAATCAGCGCTTCCTTGCCGCCAGTACTGAACGACAGGCCGCTGGCGGCGAATGTCTTCAAGGCGATCTTCGTACCGATGTCGCCGCTCACCTCAGCCACGGTCACGCTCTCGGCTCCGGCCCGCATCGGGCCGTTTTCATAGCTGCTGCCGCCGGTGGTAAGCGCCCCGGTAAACACCGCTCGCGACACGCCATCTGGCATGGACCAGTCGGTTTTCCCCTGCCAATTCAGTTGTCGCTGCCCGATTTTCATCGCCAGGACATGGACGGCGGTGCCGGTGGTGGCCAGCGTGCCATTGTGGTGGACAGCCAGCGCCGGGGCGATCGGCACGGCGCAATCGCCAGCCAGCGTCATGCTGTCATGTTTCAGGGAAAAACCGGCGCCGGGCACACCGACGGTCAGGCCGCCAGCCGAGAGCGTCCCTTTGGTGGTAACGCCGCTATCGTTTTTTGCTAAATGATAGTCTGCCGCCCCCTTCCACGACAGCGTTTTGGCAGCGGCGTGAAAGGTTTGGTTGCCGACCAGCGGCTGGGCGACGGTGATCTGGCCGTCGTAAGCGGCTTTCATCAAACCATCTTGCCGTGAGAACGAGCCGCGACCGTCGAGGCTGACCTGGCCGGCGAAATCGGGCAAGGCCCGTTCGACATATTTTTTCACGATGGCCAGGTCGAAGGCGGCGATGTCGAGCTTGCCGCCCATGGTCAGCGACGGCACGATCTTCACTGTGTCGAGATTGATGACCACGGCCTTGCCGTTCAGCGTTCCTTTCAGATTGAAGGTGGCCGGAGGGGCTAGGGCGCTGGTGGAAAAACCGCTTAGCCGCGCTTCATCCACCACCAGGATCAGATCGAGTTCCGGGGTCTTGAAGTGAATTTTGCAATTGGCCAGCGTCACGTTCTGCGCCGAAAATATCCATTTGCTGGGCGGGCCATCCGGTTGTACCGGCGTTTTGTCGCCGGTTTTGTCGCCAGGCGTCAGGCTGTATGCGCCGAAACGCCAGGAGCCATCCGGCTTTTGTTCCATATCGAGCATCAGGTCGTGGTAGAAGGCCTCTTCGACATGAATGTTCCGGTCAAACAGGTGGCGGAGACCGAGGTCGATGGTGAAGACGCCATCGCTGAGCAGGGTGTGGCCACCGGCATCAACGGCCAGGCCGCGCAGGCTGATGCGGGAGCGGAAGGGATTGTAGCGGATGCTGTCGATCACGGCTTGGTCGGCGCCGTTTTTTTTCAGCCAGTGTTCGAGGCCGTATTTGGCGGCCAGCGGCAGAACGGCGACCAGAAGGATGAAAAAAAGCGCCAGTCCGGCCAGGGCGCGAAACCACCATCTTTTGTACCAGCGTTTGCGGGCCGTTGGGGCTGGGAGTGGCTTCGTTTCCGGAGCTGGCTGTTGAGCTTCCATGGCTGTTCACCGATTTAGGGTTAGTTAGGATTGAACAAAAAACGTTTTTCAGCCTGTTCCGGCCTGGTAACAGGAAGTGTATCGCGATTACCGCCGCCGGTCATCCCTAGGCGGCATTTTTTGACTAATGATTTGCCGTGAATTACGTGCGGGAAAGACCGTAGCCGGATAAAATGAAAGCCTTGGCCTCCGGCAACCGATCATCGTTCCATTTCAACATCAGGGGAAATCATGTATTCATGGAGCGCATCCTTCATTCGCCGCTGTGTCAGCAATATCCTGGGTGGTCTTGGCGACGGGCTGACCCATTTTTCCGGCACCAGCCGCGCCGCCCTGGTGATGGCGCTGAAACGCGACAGCCCGATGCAGATCTGCGACCCGCAGGGTCTGCTGAAAGGACACGAGCCGATCTTCAAATCGCTGTATATCGACAACCAGGATTGGCGACTGGTCGAGCGGCTGCCCGACAAATATGATAATTTCGCCGATATTATCCCGGTGAAAGATCCCGGCCTGGCCGGGCTGGTCTCTTGCGGTGGCTATTCCAACTCGGTGTTTTTCCAGCAGTGGTTCACCGAGCACCATCCGGATATGTGTTCGACCGGGCCGACCCAATGCTGGCTGGAATACGCGACTTGGCTGCTGGCGCACGACATGGCCAACGACAGCGATCTCTACTCCGGCATTTCCGGCAATTTCTTAAAAGAATACGCCACCCACGCCGTGCGCGACCACATCATCGACCTGATGAATCGGCTGTTGGGCTGGGATACGCCGCTGCGCATCTATCCGGTTCTCGACGCCATGTTGATCATTTCGGAAACCCACGAGGAAGGCTCCTGGCCGGTCGGCAAGTTGCTTTTCATCGACCCGAACATGGTCGATCAGCTCGATTTTCTCGTATGCTTTCAAAATAATATGCGCCCACGCCTGATTCATTACAAGCATGTGCGCAAATTGCTGCTCACCGTCGAGCACGCCAACCGTTATCTGGTCAGCGATGGCCAAACGATTTTAGGCATCTGCACCGATAAAAATCTGCCAATTTTCGCACTCTGCGCCGATTACCAGGGCCGGCACGGTTTTGTCCGCGTCAACGGCGAGGCGATTTGCAGTTTTGCCGACGGACGCTTCCATTCGACCTCGTACCGCGCCAAACTGGTGCAGCTCGAGGAACTGCTGCTGGAGTATCCGCTGGACCATGAGACCGCTTTCGGCCTTTACCAGATCGTCATAAGCCTGGTCCGACACGCCCAGGAGCGGAAATACGGCAGCACCATCATCCTCGACCTGAATCCGGAACCAATGCGGATATCCGGCCAGATTTTGCGGCCACCGCTCGACCTGCGTCAGCCTTACCCGCTGAGCCTGGCCAAATCGCTGGCCAAAGTCGATGGCGCTTTGCATATCGGCGCCGACCAGCGCCTGCACGGTTTCGCCTGGTTACTCGACGGCAAAGCTTTTCCTGGCGAGGAACTGGCTCGCGGCGCCCGCTACAACTCGGCGCTGCGTTTCACCGCCGAAAATCATAGTGTTATCGCCATAGTCATTTCCTCCGACCGCCCGGTTTCGGTTATGCACCAAGGCATCGACTACTGCGCGGAGACACCGTGGGGTCAGCGCCAGGGGAGCGTCTACCCGCTGGAATCGTTCGACGAATGGGTAAACAGGTAACAGGTGCCAGGAGACAGGTGCCAGGAGACCTTTCCTGTAACCTGTCTCCTGTAACCTGTCACCTGACTGACCCGGCTTCGGCCTGGCTGATCACCTCTTGCAAAATCGCTTTGACCTCCGGCGGCTGGTTCGGTAGTTCCTTTTTGCAGATGGCCATGACATCCGGATAGCGGCTGGCATGGTCGATCAGCGTGCGTTTGGCCGTGACCCCAACCTGCCACTGTAACGTCTTCTCCGCCCTCTCTTTATCATTTTGAATCTTTTTAATCTCTTCCTCCTTCAACGTGCTCCACGGCAGGGTCTCGATGACGCGTTTTACCGCCACCTCGTCGCCGGTGGCGTAGAAATAGCCCCACAGGTTATAAATGGTGATAGGGGAGATTTTGGCCGGGTTTTTGTCCGGGTTTTTTGCGAGGGGTTCGGCCACAAGCGGCGCTGGCTCGCCGTCTTTTTTGCTCGAAAGAAACAGGCCGCGCAGAATGGCGTGCCGATCGACCTGCGGAAAACTGGCGTTCAGGTCGGCGATGGGCTGGCGCAGGTCTTTGTTGGTCTGGAAGAGCCCGGCGAAAAAGCCAGCCATCACCGGCTGATAGCGGGTATTCTGCAAAACCTTCAGCTCTTGGGCGTCTTTGACGGCTTTCTCGACGACTTTCGGCTCCGGATGCTGATAATAGTGAGTCACCCAGGTCATCAGCTCGTTTTCGTTGGCGAATTTTTCCGTCGCCAACGCCGGCACAGCAAAGAGCATCAGGACAACGACAGCGCGGAAAAGAATTTTTGCCATGGCGCAACCTCCTTTGTAATTGTTTGCCCAGCGATTTGACCAACCCTCGGACGTAGTGTACCCCGCGCTCAGGATATGCAAAAGCAAAGAAAAAGTCATGAAATAGCCGCACTGTTTTCGCCGGCGGTTTCGCTGACAGCCCAAGCGATGGCCGCAAGCGTTTCCCGCAGTTCCGCCTCGCTGGCGCTTGCCGCGAGCTGACGGCGGATCTGGCCACTGCCGCGAAAATCATGGAAATAGGCGGCCAGCCGCATCCGTAAAGGGGCAATGGCCTGACCATATTGCCGCGCCATCTCCAAATGCCGCAAGGAAAACCGGACGATTTCCGTAAGCGGCGCCTGCCCGGATTCATCGAAGAGAAAGGGATTTTTCAGGGCGGCGCGGCCAATCATCACCGCGTCGCAGCCGCTTTCGTCAAGACGCCGGAAGGCTTCTTCGCGGCTGGTTATGTCGCCGTTGCCGATCACGGGAATAGTCACCGCCCGTTTGACCGTCTGAACCACCGACCAATCAGCCTGACCGGAGAACTGCTGCGCCCACGTGCGGCCATGTACCGCCACCGCGCTGGCGCCAGCCTCTTCGGCCCGTTGCGCCAATTCGACGGCATTGATGTGGGTGGCATTGACGCCAGCGCGTATTTTGACGGTGACGGCAATATCAGTGGCCTGGCATACCCGGCGGATGATTTCAGCGGCCCGCTCAGGCGTGGCCATCAGGGCGGCGCCAGCGCCCTTTTTCGTCACTTTTTTCACCGGGCAGCCCATATTCAGGTCGATGAAATCGGGCCGCGCCTCGCTGGCAAGCTCGCCAATAAAGGCGGCGGCCTCGGCCATAATCCCAGGGCCGGCGCCGAAAAGCTGCAAGGACACCGGGCGCTCTTCCGGAAAAAAACGCAGCATCTCAAGGGTCTTTTTCTGGCGGTGGGCAATGGCGTCGGCGCTGATCATCTCCGACACGCACAGGCCAGCGCCGAGGCGATGGCACAACAGGCGAAACGGCGCGTCGCTGTAACCGGCCAAAGGCGCCAGAATCAAGGGTGAAGAAAGATCGCGCATGGGAAAATAATAGCGTAAGGAATAATCATAACAATTCCCACATCATACAAGCTCGTCACCGCCGCCGTCAAGCGCCGGACGTTAAAACGACGGGAGAAAAGCCTTGACATTTTTCCCGTCCGGATTATAGTGCTCGTTCATGTGACGCGGGGTGGAGCAGCACGGTAGCTCGTCGGGCTCATAACCCGAAGGTCAGAGGTTCAAGTCCTCTCCCCGCTACCAGAAAATTCAAGGGGTTACGGCTTAATGGCTGTAACCCCTTTTTGCTTTCAAACTCCCCACCCGCCAAGGGCGGATAGGGAGTTGCCGAACACCAAAGTCTCTTCAAGAATAATCCGAGTTAAGAACAGCGTCTTTCCATTTCCGACTGATAGCCGATGCCGAGGCTTTCAAGGCATAGCTGGATTCTGTCTTGCAAGTAGCGGGTAAAACCCGTATTCCTTTATCCTGGAGTGAGGAAACGGTCCGAGCCGCCATTGTTGTTTGCACGCGGCATTGTTCAATGTTGATGAGACACTAGCCAACACATTATGAATTTGTTGACTTATGATAGGAATTGATGACGGGAGGGAACGAGATGACTTCGCAAGTATTGACTATTGCCGAGCAGATGCAGGGCCTGAATGACGCGGAGATTGATTTTCTCTGGGATTATCTGAAGAAACGCCGTGATACGTCTTTGCTTGATTATATGGATTTGAAACTCCAGGAATCCATGACGGCCCATACATTAAGTGAGGAAGAAACGGCTGTCCGTTTGAAAAAACTGGGGATTGACGGATAATGCGGCTTTTGTACAAAGAAACATAGAGAGTTTTCACCTAAACAGAGAGACTAATTTTTGCAATAATTAGACAAAAATGCTTGCATATTATGTCAATATTTTCTAATATTAGGCATGAACAATCCACCACGGAGGCAAGCATGATAGAGTGT
>Ga0209629_10001632_pt1 | contig 14412 bp, 11 predicted proteins | sample TergutCu122P5_FD_187286 | JGI IMG/M metagenome (GOLD analysis project Ga0209629, IMG submission 187286) | Cubitermes ugandensis P5 segment gut microbial communities from Kakamega Forest, Kenya - Cu122 P5 (SPAdes) (version 2) | ecosystem: Host-associated > Arthropoda: Insects > Digestive system...
AGAAATCGCGACGGAATTGTACGGCGAACTGAAACGCGAATTTTCCGTCTTTTACGACGACAAAGGTGCCGTCGGCCGCCGCTACCGCCGCCAGGACGAAATCGGCACGCCCTTCTGCATCACCATCGACGGCCAAACCGTGCAAGACGACACCGTCACCCTCCGCGACCGCGACACGCTCGAACAATGGCGCGTCAAAAAATCCGAGCTCGTCGCTGAATTGCGGGAACGTTTAGGATAACCCATACAAGGAGATCATCTCATGGTCGATGATGCGTTATGCTATAAAATCATTGAGGATTCATTGAAAGTTTGCAGTCGATACCAACCCAAATTCGGAGTTGGCAGGAATAAGGGACTGTCTTATGAGCAATTTCATGAAATCTATTCATCGGATGTTTTTTATTCCTGGTTCGGTCTGAGTTCATCCCGGATTTATGCCGCTCACAAAGCGGCTGGTGGATTGACTTCCATCTATCGGCAGATTGGAATGGCAACTGAGAAAATTTTCCGATTGGTCTTGAAGGAACAATTGGCCGTGACGGAAGAGGATTGTACGTGGAAATATTCTCCTCCCAATTCGAAGCGTGTCTTGAAACTTGACGGTAGAATTGAATTGGAGCAGTTGAAAACGACCGAACGCAGAAGGAAAACACTTGTGAAGCAATGGCTGGAAAAAGCAACCGGGAAAATCAATCTTCAAAATCGTGGAATACCTTTCCGTGGCGTTGTTTTTGAATGTCGTCAGGGATACAAAAGTAAGGATGCCAAACGACAGAATGCCGATTTGGACAATGCCACGAGTATTATCGGACATAATTATCTGCCTTGTATCGCATTGTTTTCCCAACAAATGGATTCGGATATTACCGAACGGTATATGCAACACCATTGGTTGTTGCTCAAAGGAACGCTTGATGGAACCCCATTGGATTCGATTTATGTTTTCATGCGGGAAGTTTTGGAATATGACTTGGCGGATTTTTTTGAACGGAATCAATCGCGAATCATTCGATTGATGGATTCCATTCTTGAAAAAATCCTTCGGACAGAATGAAATATTACATAAAACAAGTAAAGACAATGATAAGATGGTAAAAACAGAACAACATTTGACATATCGGGGAAACGTACTCCAGGGAAGGCATGGTTGGTTGCGTTTGACTCCTGCCTACTCTTTATCCGTTGTCAACTCCATCATCGAACACACTGGAGCAAATCCAACGGATTTTGTTCTTGATCCTTTCTGCGGAACAGGGACAACGCCTTTGACATGCGCCATGACGGGCATTCCATCGCACGCTGTTGATATCAACCCTTTCCTTATTTGGTTTGCAGGGACAAAATTGTCCGTATTTTCAGAAAAAGAAATCAATGCTTGTGTGAAACAAGGTCGATCAATCGCGTTTGAACTGGAAAAAATGAAGCTTGATGAATACGCATGGGTGCCCGACATTTTTCAAATCGACAAATGGTGGGCCAAAACAACATTGCTTGTTTTGGCAAATTTATTTCAATGCATTCTCTCGAAAAAAGACTCAAGCATTAAAAATCTGCTCAAGATTGCGTTTTGCCGGACAATGATTCATTGTGCTCATGTCAGTTTCGGCCATCAATCCATGTCTTTCAAGAAAAAGAACAATGACTTGTTCAACTCGCTGGGCGATGAACAAGAGGTGATTGCTTCCCATTTTTCCGAATCGGTAAAAATGATTGCTGAAAAAACAGTGGAACAAAACCCGGTCGTGGAAGTGAAAGCGTTTTTGGGCGATTCCCGCAGTCTTTCACAAGCACTTCCGCGAAACGATTACAGTCTTGTGATCACAAGTCCGCCATACCCGAACAGGATGAGTTATATCAGAGAACTGCGCCCTTATATGTATTGGACTGGTTTTCTTTCCGATGGCCGGGCCGCCGGTGAATTGGACTGGCAAGCCATAGGAGGAACATGGGGCTGTGCGACAAGTATGTTAAATTCCTGGAAACCCGCCGAAATTATCATACCGCATTTTTCCCAATTTCATGAAATGCTGCATGAAATTGAAAAAAAACAACCAACCTTGTCTCGTTATATTCACAAATATTTTTCCGACATGAAAATCCATATTGGTGAATTGAAAAAAGTATTAAAACGGGGTGGAAAATGTTTTTATATCGTTGGAAATTCCAAGTTTTATGATACGCTTGTGTCGGTGGAAGAGTATTTTGCCTGCCTGTTTAAGGAAGAAGGTTTTTCCAATGTGACCATTGAAATTCTCCGCAAGCGATCATCCAAAAAAGAACTTTTTGAATACGTCGTTACTGCGGAATGGCAGTGATATGGAGAATGGCGTACATCAACTGGCTCTCAAACACGGATGGATCAAGACCGATGAATGACATAAAAATTCTTTGCGGTGACTGCCTTGACAAAATGCAGGATATTGATTCCGAATCCGTGGATTTGGTGATTGCCGACCCTCCTTATAATCTTGGAAAAAATTACGGCAACAACATTGACAGCCGTGAATTCGACGATTATATGGAATTCACCCGTCATTGGACGACGGAATGTCAACGAGTTCTCAAGCAAACAGGGACGATTTATGTGTTCATGGGGTTTCGTTTTATTTCCTATCTCTATCAAATTCTGGAAAAAGAACGACGACTGTTTTTTGTCAATTGGATATGCTGGCACTATACGCAGGGGATTGGCAAGACCAAAGGTTTTTCACCCCGACACGACGACATCCTCATGTTTTCAAAGTCACCGAACTATTGCTTCAATCTTGATGATGTCAGGGTGCCGCAAAAATTTTATCGGTCGGTCAATAATATGCGCGGGGCAAATCCCGGAGACGTTTGGGAGTTTTCCCATGTCCACTACTGTAATGAAAACCGTCAAGCTCACCCGACTCAAAAACCGGAAGGCTTGATCGAACGAATGGTGCTTGCATCGTCAAATCCCGGCGATTTCATTCTCGACCCTTTTGCGGGAAGCGGAACAACGCTCAGGGTATGCCAACAACTGGATCGATGTTGTATCGGAATTGAAATCAACCCGGAATATGTGGAAATGATCGAAAAAAGACTTTCAAAAACATTTCAGGGGTTTGACAGCATTGATCCCCGGATGGAACGCATTCCGAATGATTTGAATGATATTCAAATTCGGGAAGAATACTTCAAGAATCATCTTTCATGGTTCTTGAATAATCATCAAAACCGTGAAGAAAAATTTTGGGGTGACGTGGAAGAAAAATATGTAAATTGTTCAAAGAAACAGAAAAAGCCGGTTCCAACACTTTTTGATTGCTAGGCGGTGTTTAAAAATTCCTTAACACGGCAGCCTGTCCGCTGACATGTTTTTTAACGCAGAAGGCGCGGAAAGGCGGAATTCCGTTTTTTCCGTCTTTCCGCGAGTTCTGCATTGAAAAACAACGTTTATGTTTAAAAACACGAAATACAGGCATAATAACAAAGATAACCGTGCAAGTGAATGGGCGAGTTAATTCCACCATACATGGAACAAAAGGTATAAGGAATCAGCCCCGGACACGGCCAAATGTTCCTCCGAAACGACAGAAAAACGTCCACAAAATATCTGGTATCTCAAAATGAGGCATCTGCGCAAGGCATAATATTTTTTCCAGGTCTCTTGCACCATGCTTTTCGGCGGACTACAATAAGTCTCAGTTATGATAATGCGCTGTTGCGCATTGATTTTTACATTTGGTTCGATCGCAAGTTTTTGCCTTACGTTCTTCTGAATACCATCCGGTTTTCCGGTCAGGAGAAAATAAAAATTCCTGAGAAACATGTGCGTCCTCTCATGTGGGGGGATCGTCATGCTCAGGACTTGCAGAGTTTCTGTGTCAGCGTTCCCTTAAAGAGTGTTGACATTGTGCGCTTAGATTGCGCACGCTTCAGTGGTATGGAGTGAGACGCTGCGTGAGGCAACTTGGCGTTTCCCTCCTCTTTCTTTTGGTGGGTCTCGCCGCTTGTTGTCTTGAGTTATTACCACACATCTCAATTTCAATTTTTGGAGGTTATTATGAGCAGCAATGACATTCTTGACCCTGCCGGCAATCTTGTGGGGAGTATTAGCTCAGATGGCAGCATTCTTGACAAGGCTGGCAACTACATTGGGCGTATTGATTCCGACGGAAGCGTCATGGACAAAAACGGATTCTATGTGGGGCGTATTTGTCCCAACGGAGATGTTCTTGACAGAGCAGGCAACTTCACCCAGTATATCCGTTTGTGAGAATTGTATCGCTACGAAATGCAAATCCCCAAATCCCGCCAAACTTGTTTTTTGGAGAAAACTCATCATGACAATCAAATTCCCCTGCCCGAACCCTGAATGTACAAAAACATGGGAAGTTAGTGACACAGACACATATGACAAATATGTCGGAAAAACGGTGACATGCAACGTTTGTAAAAAGCCCGTCATTGCCCCATCCAAAGCGGTGGCCAACTGGATTAATGAGAAACAAATTAAGATCGGTGAAAAAAATCAATATGGAGATGGAGAAACTTTTCTGCACAGAGCTTTCTTGGATAGCCAGATAGAGCGCGATAAAGAGGTCATTGAAAAGGTCATTGATTGGCACTTAGGCAATTTAGATAAGTATTGGTCCGCAGATAAACTGAAGGAATATGTTAATTCCAGAGAAGAGGGTGACGGTGACACCCCATTATGCTACGCAGCCATGTGTGGACATGTTCCGACAATAAAATGCTTGTTAAAATGGGGGGCGAATATTCACCACAAAAATAATAATGGCTTTACACCATTTTTAGGGGCAGTTTTCTATGACCGAGACAAGGCGATGGAATGTCTATACAAACATGATAAAAAAGTCCTTGATAAAAATGCCGCCATCCCGTTGGCGGCTACCCGGGGGTGTGTCAAAGCGTTAGAACAGTTGAGTAAATGGCTAAAAGAGGACGACTTCAACATAATAGACGCCAGCCTCGGAATAAACGGCAAAGTCATGCCCATAATACATGCAACCATGGGTGGGCACACCAAGGCAGTAAAATGGTTCCTGGATGAACTGAAAATGAAGGATATCAATCTTCCTATGGAGGAGTATTTCTCTGTTCCTCCAGATGGTTATCATCATCCTAATACACTTTTGCATTATGCTGCCATTGGAGAGGATGCCGATGAAAATGATAATAGAAAAGGCGAAGGCCGGGTGCAAATGATGCAATGGCTGAAAGAAAATTGTACGGTGGACACGCAAGTCATAAACTCTTACGGGGAAACACCCATGCATTGGGCGGCCCGCTACGGTTATGTCGATGCGATGGAATGGTTGTTGGAAAATAGGCCGGGTCACGTCAATGCCCAAGAGGTGATCAACGCCACATCCTTTAAATACTGCGGTCCACCATTATACTATGCCGTAGAGACAGGATATGCGGATGCGATCAAGGAAGGAAGAACACTTAAAGCAGCAAACTGGCTGTTAGGTCATGGTGCCTTGGATTGGTTTGATCAACGAATAAGCCTGGTAGAAAAAGTGTTTTTTCTTCAAGGCAATATAGAAGAAAATCTGAAAAGGATAATATCAGAGTCAAAGGAGAGGAGAGATCATCTAATAAAGAATATGCAGAATGTGTCAAGCCTCGTAGGAATTATTGGACACTGGGAAGTAAAAAAAGACATGGTAAAAAATGAGGGCAAACTTCCTCCTCCTCCTTGGAAGGATAACATTTCCCGCTTCCTTAGAAAAGATGGAATGTATGATCTTATAAATATGGTCGAACCTGCACTATTATCAAAGGAATTTTCCTCCTGTTTTGATGGCATAAGTTGGGGTGTATTCGGTTTGAAGAGACGCTTAAATCGCGTGAAGGAAATGGTTCCAAGTGATAGTCGTATTTTATCTCTTCTCAAAAGATGCGAGGAGTGCGAGGCAAGGATTACATATTTTTTGGCGAAAGGGGTGTTTAAATAATACCGCGCATACCTAACACCCACTGCAACCGGCCGGGTTTGCAATCGTCAATCGACATTGCGCAATCTTACGATTGCGGCTCTGATTTGTCCCCTTCGTGGTTCTTCGCGCCTTAAAAATCCGTGTTTCATCCGTGTCGATCCGTGGCCGAAAAAACTGCCCGGAAGTTCAACTGTGCGGCATGAGGTCTTCGTAGTCGGAAACGGAGCCGTCGGAGAAGCAGCATTCGATGATCCGCCGTCCGACCGGATCAAGGTTCGGACGCAGAAATGACTGCAACTCCTGTTTGAAAAATTCGACGAGCTGTCGTGCGCCAATATCATATCCTTCCGAGCCGACTTCCGGTTGTTCTTCCACGCGAAGCAGCCACGCCGGAAACGTCACGCCTTCCACCTGCATGGATTTCAACGTGTGCCCCAGAAGCGGACAACGGGCCGGCAGCAGTTTGTCCGCCGGAAACCTGGCCGTGCCGCGACGCGCAAGATATTCACGTGCGATCCACTGCGGCATGAAACTGACGCTCCAGGCACCCACATGTTGGTTGGGGGTCAATGTGTATCGAACCCTGGAGGTGTTGCGAATCTGGCGGAGAAGCAAATTGGCATGATCGACCATGCAGCCGGTGGCGAAAGGCCAATAAGACCCCACCCCTTCGCTGGAAAGTCCTTCCGTCGTGACGATACTCGGATTGGCATGTCCGCGCGGCGCAACCAAACGCCAAATCCATGCCAATGCCGGTGGAAGAATATGCAAATACCCGGCAATGCCGTAAGACGGATACTCTTTGGTGCATGGCGGAGTCCGCAGACCGAAATTTCGAATCATCACGTCGACCGGATGATTGACGACATGCGGCATCAAATGACGCGGAATGATGACGCGCGGATTCGGACATCGTTTTCCCGGTGCGTCTTCGATGTGGTCCCAGATAAGGCAGGTGGATCGCGGAACGGCGTTGATATTCAAAAACAACAACGGTTCCTGCGGATGAAACACCAGCGATTCCAAAAGCGGATCAATCCCGTAATGGGTGATGTGATCGACACGGACAAACCACGCTTTTTCAGCGTCGTAGACGGTCAGGTAACCGGGAGAAGCGTGATCATGATGATTTGGAAGACACATCGCCATGTCATCCGTCACGGGATGCAGGGCACATGTTTGATTGAGGGTCAGCCTTCGTTCCTCGCCGGTCACAAGGTTCTTTCCGATTCGAATGCGTCCGTCCTCCTGACGGTGGACGTATTCAAGCATTTCGCTTTTTCCTGAACCGCTGGCTCCTTCGTGCATGAACGTGGTGACATTATCGTAGGGGGTCACCACTTGAACGGTGGAACCGTGCAACGTGATTTGCTCGTTGTCTTCCGAGATGTTCAGAAGAACGCCGTAAACCCCTTTTTTGGCACTCGGACCGGGATAAAGATTATAAGCGAACACTTCATGAATGTCTTCGGTGCGGTGATGAACGACAACCTGTTTTCCGTCGAAATGCGTGTGTCTGAACGGCGGGGCAAGATAGATGATCGCATTGACGAGAAAATTTCTTGGCAGCGCGTCCGGCGGCAGCATTCCCTGCAAATCGGCAAGCATTCCGAGAAAAAAACCCGCATTTTTCGGGCAAATCAAAAGCGCGCCTTGTCCGCTTTCTTCCGCGTGTCCGCCGAGAATGAACGCCATGACGCTCAAATCCTGTTGTTTGAGCCATTCGAAAGTTTCCGTTCGTATGGAATCGAATGGAACCCCGAACCGCTCCTGATAAGAACATTTGTCCGTGGGAAGCGAGTCGCCGACGACAAGGCAATCGGGATCGCGCCGCCGCATCATCGGATCGGCGTAATTGACGGCAAGCCCGTTCCTGGCACGAACCACCGTTGCTTCAAGAACGCGTCCTTTTTCAGGAATATCATAAGCGACTTCGTAGGTATCGTCGTCGGAATCCCCCATCGCTTTGCGAAGAACCTCATCGCGGTTCATGGGGAATTCAACGGATTTTGCGTGCTTCAAAATGGAATGAATTTCACCGGGAAGCCTCAGTTTGGACCAGTCATTGACGATATTTATTGTTCGCATGTCTAAATTCCTGCATCAGATGTGTGACGGTGAATGTTGCTGAACACCAAAAGCCGGACCTTTGCCTTAGCTCTCTTGCCGCTACTGTCCAACTCTTACTGTGCTGGAAATAAAAAGAAGTGAGTCCGGTTCATTGTCGGTCTCGCCGAAATGAATCAAATGTCTTGCTTTACAAAACTTTGGCATTTCGGCGCAACCGGCAGCCGTGAAAGCGTTGTGCATTTTTTCCCGCCGCCACAATATGTCCAGGGCAATATGCCGCAGCCGGTATGGACGGCAGTCTTCGGCCTCGCGCAAACGCCCTGCGATGCAGGGCTTGCCGTGTTCCGCTCCCGGAATTTTCAACCGGTTTGAGTATAACAGTAGCAAACGCCGTTCCATTTCTACGATTGTAATTCTGTTTTAAGGGTTGGCAATGGAAAATATTGCGAAAACAAGCCTCTTTCCCAAAAAACAGTATCCGATGATGTTTATTCGACCCGGGAAGCGGATATGAACTCCATAGTTTTATGGCACGTTCAACAACTGTGGAAATGTTTTCGAGGAAAAACGGGTTTTGGAAGAGCGGCAGGGACACAATCCCTGTCACCGCCGATATCAACCGGCGACGGCGTTCATCCCCGGCGGACAGGATCACGACAATGTCTTTTGCCGCCGCCCGGAAGAAATGGAGGAGTTTATGCGGACACGCCCTGAACCGTGGATCGCGTTCAAGACCCAGGCCGCCGGAGCGCTCTTGCCGAAGAACGGATTCCGCTTCGCGTTTCAAGGCGGCGCGGATTTCATCTGCGTCGGAATGTATGATTTCCAGATCGTCGATGGTGTCAACATCTGCACGAATATCCTCAAGGAAAACCTCGCCCGAAAACGCGACTGGCAAACGGAATATGTGGCAATGTCGTGATTGATGCACGAAGTCATCCGAGTGCGAAGAAATCAGAACACGAAGCATAAGCGAGTGCCCCGTTAGCCACGTCGCCCTGCGACGCGCATGATCCGTTTTTCGGCCACGGATCGCCACGGATGAAACACGGATTTTTGTTTTTCACTACGAATGTAGCCGCGTTGCCTGCAACGCGCGTGGTAAAACCATCCGAAAAAATAATATTATTCCCTTGAATTGATTATCTTTACAGTTATAATAAACCGGATCGAAAAAAACTGGCATGAGAAGCCGGTTTAACATATTGTTCGCAAGTTTTTTCCTCTTTTTTTCCAAACATCACCCGGCTTGCCGGTTGGAAAGAATGAAAAAACCATATCTGACATGCGTTCCTCTGAATGGGGGATCGTCATGAGATATGGCTTGCAGCCGTTTCTGTGTTGACGATCCCAAAGATCGTTGGCATTGTGCGCTTAATGTGCGCACGCTTCAGTGATGTGAGGTGAAACGCTGTGAGAGGCAACTTGGCGTTTCCCCCTCTTTATTGGCGGGTCTCGCTATGATTGCCATCGTTGTTTTTATTGCTGAATTTTTATCAACTTGAAATGAATAGTATTATGACAGAAACGATAATTCTCATTGTAATTTCGATAATATCGTTGACTGCCTTCAGTTATTTTATTTTTGTATTTGGCCGGAAAGTCATCCTTGATGAAAATAAAAGTCTTCTGAAAGAGAATGAAGAGCTCAAGGCAAAAAATGCTGATTACCTCGAAAAGGGAAAACAGCTTTTCGCCCAAAACAAGCGTCTTGAAGAGTGGAAAAAATATCTCAATGCCGACGCAAAGGCACAAGAGATTGTCTTAAAGGCCAAAGAGATATTGGCGGACGCGAATGAAAAGGCACAAGAGATTGAATCGGATGCCCGTCGAAAACTGGAACTGGCAAACGAAAACGCAAGGGTTATCAAAGAGTCATCGGAAAGTCAAATCAATGAAAAATTGCGTCACAAAATGGAAGAACTTGATTCCATTACCATGAAAGTGGAAGAAGCCTATAAGACATTCAAATATCGCAAGAATCTACCGGAACAACATGACAAGTTGAAAGAACGATTTGATGAATTGAAAGAAAAACACGATCAATTGCAGGCAGAATTCAAATCGTTGAAATCTGAAAACAAAGGGCAGAAACTCAATGATGCCGAACGCCAAAAGTTTCTTGCGCAATTTGAAAAACTCGGTCGATCTTACGTTGATGACAATTTTAAATTTATCGTGTCGAAAATGACAACAAGTAATTTTGCGGCAAGCCGTGACCGAATGTTGAAAGCCATTAATACATGTCGATCTCTGGGATTTGATTGGCCAGACAATATGGAAGATGATTACACGGAGAAAATCCGTGAAGAGTTCAAACGGATTCTGCGCATTGATGATATGCGGCAAGAGCAACAACGCATCAAAGAACAAATCCGCGAGGAACAAAAGGCATCACGTGAACTTGAAAAGCTGAAGAAAAAAGAAGAGGAAGCAATCAAGGAACGTGAACAGGCCGAACGTGCAAAAGAGGAACTGCAACGGGCGATTGCCGACGCGCTGGCAAAAGCCAATGGTGAATACACATCGCACATTCTTGAAATGCAAAAAACATTGTCCGAAAAGGAACAGGAAATCGCGGCAAAGCAACAGGAAATTGACGACAATCAAAGAGCGATTTCCAATGCACAAATCACGAAAGCAGGTCATGTTTATGTGCTATCGAACATTGGTTCATTTGGTGATGGAGTTTTCAAGATTGGCATGACACGGCGTAGTGATCCTCAAGAACGTGTTGATGAATTGGGAAGTGCGTCAGTTCCGTTTCCTTTTGATGTTCATCTAATGATTGGTTGCGATAATGCACCCGAACTCGAAAAACGATTGCATCAAAAATTTAACCATGCACGAATTAATCGTGTGAATTTGCGAAAAGAACATTTTCGCGTCAGTGTTGATGAGGTCAGGCAAGAAATCATTGACTTCCTGGGCAAAGATGTTGATTATGTTGCTGATCCCCATGTCATGGAAGAGTACGCCGAACAATATCGGCAAAGTCAGGAAACTTCTCTGGCCGATATTGAGGAAGTCGAGCAACTCTTTGAAGAAGCAGGTGTTGACACAGACGAATAATCCGTGGCTGAAAAAACAATCCGGAAGTTGCGCTGCGCTTCACTTCCGGCTCTTTGACGTTTCATCCCCGGCTTTTTAACGTTCCGTATCGGTTGCGGGAGAGAAGTATCCAGAGAAAGAACGGGCCGCCGAGCAGGTTGGTGATGACGCCGACGGGGATCGGGGGCATGATACTTCGGGCAAGCGTGTCACAGGCGACGAGAAACAGACCGCCGAACAACGCCGATGCCGGTGCGAGCCGGCGATGGTCGGAGCCGACAAAAAGCCGGCAAACATGCGGGACGATCAGGCCGACGAAACCGATCGGCCCGCAAACGGAAACGATGCCGCCGACAAGCAGCGAGACGAGATAAAACGCGACAAGGCGCACCCGCATGACGTTGACCCCCATCGCGAGTGCCCGTTCGTGGCCGGTGACGATGATGTTGAGTTCCCGCGAAAAAAGAAAAAGCAAAATCATGCTGACAAACACCACCGGCCCAAGAAACAGGATGTGTTTGGCGGAACTGTTCTCCAGCCCGCCCATGATCCAGCGAATCATCACAAAAACCTGGTATTGCTCGGCAACATACTGCATCAACAAAATCAGGCTCGAAAAAAAAAGGCTCACGGCGACTCCGGCAAGCAGCATTTCTTCCGACGTGGTTTCACGAACCCACGAAAGAAGATGGACGATCAATACGGCAACGAGTGCCCCGCCGAACGCAAACCAGGTGTCGCCTCCGAGTCCCAGAAAAACGAAATGCCAGTGCAGCAAAAAATAGAATGTCGCTCCGCATGACGCCCCGCTCGAAACTCCCAACGTGAACGGCGTCGCAAGCGGATTGCGAAAAACCGCCTGAAAAACCATCCCGGCCAGTGCGAGTCCCGCTCCTGCCACCATTGCAAACAATGCCCGCGGAAAACGGACGTTCCAGTAAATTTCCGATGTGATTTCAAACGACTCTTTTTTCTCCCGTTCGACGGATGTCGCGTCCGATAATAACTTTGCGTTCACAAAAATTACGCCCGGCGAATAAATCACCCGTCCAAGCAGCGGAAAGCCGAACAAGGCGGTCACCGTCGCCCCCAAAACGCAAACGGCAACAAAAACAATCCTGCCGTATTTGGGGGTTCCTCTTTTGAAATGGACGATCTTGGACTGCGACATCTGCGTCAAGGTTCGGTGTCAAGGCGTTGTGAGACGGCCAAACGGCGTTAAAATGTGTGTAACCGTTCCCGGAGATTGATTTCATCACAAGACTCACGAAGTTTTTTATCCACAGATGACACAGATTATCACTGAGGATGAGAAAAAATATCTGTGACCATTTGTGGATGTTTTACTCTTTGTGATAAAAAACCGTGAACGGTTACAAATGTCATTATGCGCCAAGTATAAACGACTTTCGCAAAAACGAAAGACAGCAAAAACGCAAATCAACAGGAACAAAAATCATGACACGAGTGGCGATTCTCGGTGCAACCGGTTACACGGCAGTTGAATTGATCAAACTTTTGTTGCGGCATCCCGGTGTCGAGATTACGACATTAACGAGCCGCGAAGAAACCGCTCCGATCAATCAAGTGCATCCGGTTCTGGCCGGACGTTTATCACTTCCGCTTGAAAATCTTTCAGCCAAAGAAGTTGCATCGCGTGCCGATTGCGTGTTCAGTTGTCTGCCCCATGCCGCAAGTGCCGCCGTGATTCCAGAAATTCTTGACGCAGGCGTTAAAGTTATTGATTTTAGTGCCGATTATCGTCTCAATTCGCCGGAAGTCTTCAAAAAATGGTACGAGATTGATCACCCTGACGCAGCCCGTCTTGGTAAAGTTCCTTACGGCTTGCCGGAACTTTTTCGGAGTGAAATTGTCCCGGCACCGCTCGTCGCCAACCCCGGCTGCTATCCGACCAGTGCCATTTTGCCGCTATGGCCGCTTTTTCAAGTGAAAATGATTGAAACAAGTGATATTATTCTTGATTCCAAAAGCGGTGTCTCCGGGGCCGGTCGAAAACCGAAACTTTCGTTGCATTATCCCGAATGCAACGAAAGCATTTCCGCATATGGAATCGGTTCGCACCGTCACACTCCGGAAATCGAACAATTTTTGTCGTCGGCCGCCGGTGCGCCGGTCCAAGTGATTTTTACGCCGCACCTGACGCCAATGACGCGCGGCATCTTGACGGTCGCATACTCCCATCCCACAAGAACGGTTACGCAAACCGATTTAATTGAAACACTTAGGGAGTTTTATGCCAACGAATCGTTTGTTCAGGTCATTGACCAGTTGCCCGCCACAAAAGACGTTGCACACACGAACTGTTGTCAGATCACGGCACGCGTCGTCAACGGTCGCGTCGTGACAATTTCGGTCATCGACAATCTGATCAAAGGGGCTTCCGGTGCTGCGTTGCAAAATTTCAATCTGATGTTCGGTTACCCCGAAACGACGGCTTTACTGTAACCCTTTTTACTGTAATGCGTTGTCATTATTGACATTTTTGCTTGATGGTCGATCGCGCTACAGGCTGTGCGGCGACGTTTTGAAAATCTTTTCAAATAAACATGATTTGCTTGCTTATTGATTGCCTTTCTTCCCGGCCTGTAGTTTCGACTTATTGCACTTAATCCGATTTTGCCAACACGATGTTTTCTTGAAGTTCTTTATTGAGCGATATTGCGATTTTTACAAAACGTAACGGCAACAAGTCAATTATGATATACCGTAGCCGGTATGGGCGGTAGCCTTCGGCCTCAATAAAACGCCCTGCGATGCAGGGCTTACCGCACCCAGCTTCGGAAATTTTCAAGCGGTTTGAGTAGATGCCGTAGCCGGCATGGACAGTGCAAACAGCATTGTCGAACTATTATGCATCTCTCACGGATTTTATCTGATGATCTCGTCGAAACATCAATTCATTTTTCATTTATTTTTCTGAAAAAACGATAGAGGGAAAATGTACGCATGGCTCCTATGTACGCATTTTGACAACGGTTAAAATGTTTGTATCGGTTATGCTGTTTTTGCGGGAGATATTCCTGTTTACGCAGTGAATTGGACTCCATGGGTTTTTAATACGTAAAAATGGTCGTTTCAATATTATAATTGTTTTTCAGAGTCAATAACAAAGTGAGTGTGGAGTTTTTCCACTCCGTTGGTCGTTCCTTGATGGAAATCATTCTCCACACTCACTATTTAATACACTCCAGATTTGTTTCCATTCTGCGGAATCTTTCAGGCGGCTTTAGGTTATGTCGGATAACGAGAGATCACACGATCCTATTGAAAACAATCCGTTCCAGTTGAATCCTGATTTGTTGAGAACTTCGGATCAACCGTCGTCGCCCCATGC
>Ga0209629_10001635_pt1 | contig 14405 bp, 9 predicted proteins | sample TergutCu122P5_FD_187286 | JGI IMG/M metagenome (GOLD analysis project Ga0209629, IMG submission 187286) | Cubitermes ugandensis P5 segment gut microbial communities from Kakamega Forest, Kenya - Cu122 P5 (SPAdes) (version 2) | ecosystem: Host-associated > Arthropoda: Insects > Digestive system >...
CATTGACTGCCGCACTTCCGCTCAACATGAGCTTCGGAGCGGAGAAGAAAAAAGCGAAAATCCTGTATTTCAGCCGCTCGCAGGGTTTTGAGCATGACCCGGTCAAACTGATCGACGGCGGGCCGAGCGTATCCGACAAAGCCTTCACGAAATGGGGCGAAAAAAACAATGTGGAATTCGTCTGCACGAAAGACGGCACCGTTTTCGACGGTGATCTCGGCCAGTTCGACGGTTTTGCGTTTTACACGAGCGGCAACCTGCTGGCGGAAAAAGCGACCGACGGCTCCAAGCCCATGTCGGATGAAGGGATGAAACGTTTCCTCAGGGCCGTCAGGGACGGCGGCAAAGGCTTTGTCGGCTACCATGCCGCCACCGACTCGATGCGGACTCCCGGCGAGGCGTTTGAAAACCAGGAAAAGGTTCATCCCTACATCACCATGCTCGGCGGCGAATTCATCAAGCACGACGACCAGCAAAAGGCCCCGATGCTCATCACGCAGCCGCCTGGTCTCCACTGGCTCAAGGACAAGGGGGAATCCTTTGAGTTGTGGGACGAATGGTACTCTCTCAAGAATTTCAACAAGAACATCCACGTCATTTTGACCCAGGAAACGAAGAACATGAAAGGGCCGAGCTACAACCGCCCGCCGTTCCCCGCCACTTGGGCGCAAAACTACGGCAAAGGCCGCTCGGCTTACACGTCGATCGGTCACCTCAACAGCATCTGGGAAGACGACCACTACGCCCAATTTTTCGGCGAACTGCTCGAATGGTCCATCGGACGCTTCGACATGGACGTAACGCCGAACATGGCCAAAGTCACCCCCGAAGCGCATATCCTTCAAAGAAAATAACGATGTGTTAATCAGAGCACGAAGCGTAAGCGAGTGCCAAGCAGGGCGGTCACGCCGTGACCGCCATTTCAATCCGGACAACGCATCATGTCAAAGCATTATGAACCGGACACACTCCCGCCGTCGCTCCAGAATTTGGTGGACATGGAGCTTGAACCGGATGAAAACCTGCATTGGGTCGGGCAACCGGGGATGACGTTTTTCCTCGGAATCTCGATGTTTCTTCCGTCCCTGTTCGCAATCCCCTGGACGGCTTTTGCCGTTTTTTGGATGGTTTCGGCGCACCCCTGTTTTTTTTTTTGTGCTCGTCGGTCTGGCAATGTTTTGTTCGCCGGTTTTCACGCGGCGCAACCTGAAAAACACCGTTTACGCGATCACCGACCGCCGCGCGATCGTGATCGTCAAGTCTTTCTTTTCGACAAAGGTCGTGAGCGTCCAGCCGGATGATTTGGCGGAGTTGCAATGCAAGGAAAAATCCAACGGAACCGGCGATCTGCTCTTCGACGGTTCCTGTTTCAACAGTCGACAGGCACCCGGAACGATTTCCACCAACGGATTCTACAATATCCCGGAAGTGAGGGAAGTGGAACGACTGCTCAAAAACCTGGCCGCTCAAGCGACGAAAGAGGGGGAAGAAACACAAGAGCCGCAAGCCTTTCGGCAGCTTGACGATCCGCCGATTTTGCAGTTCCTTGACTTTGTACCGAGGGAATTGCCGCTTTCGGTCCGGTTGTACCTGCGACTGTGTTCGACGATGATGCCGCTTTTCGGCTGGATTTTTGCAGGGGGCGGACTCACGTTCGCGCTCACCATGGTCGCCGCAAGCAAACCGGAGGACATCATGGGGGCATTGCCTTTTGTCGCGTTCGGTTCCGTGTTTGGGATCGTCGGGCTGTGTTTTCCGGCATATTCCTGGTTCGCCGGCGGCAAAGCGATACAACTCCTACAAAACGGCGTCGCCACCAAAGCGGGGTATCTCGCCACGAATCCGACGGGCGTGATGTTCAACAACCACCCCGTAATGAAGGTCGAATTCGAGTACCAGGTCGAAGGCGAAACTTACACCGCTTCCGCCCAGGCGTTGGACGTTTCCCGGCTGACCGACACCCGGTGCAAAGTTGTGCTTTACGACCCGCTCCAGCCAAGCCGGTCAATCGTGCTGGACGGTTTGCCGCGTGGCATTCATCTCGACGAGTTCACCGGGCGATTTTCGGCCAATCCCCTGCGTTGCGTGCTCCCCCTTGTGGCGGCAACCGTTGTTTGCGGGGAAATCATCGCAATTGCAGTCTTTACGATCCAAGCGATCTTGTGACGGAAAATTTGCGTTCCACGCCGGAGCTTGCAGAGCCGCAATCGTAAGATTGCGGAAGCGTGCCCGCAACAAGAAATAGCAGCCCGGAGCGTAAGCGACGGGGTCAATTGCCAGTTGACGATCAACCGGAGCAATACCCCGTCGCTTACGCTCCAAGCTGTTATTGTGCGCGTCGAAAGACCCACAATCCCGCGATGCCGACGAGGGCAAGGCAGATGATATATTCGCACATAAATAGCGGTATGTAAGGAAAAAAACTTCGTGTCGGCAAGTCGTCATGGAGTAACCACGGTTCAATCATGAAATGGTACGGCAAAAAGAGCAGTGCCAGCCAAACGGCAAGCAAAATGAACCCCCAATAGCGTCTGCGCGGGATTCCGGAAAAGAAAACCGCAAACACCAAATATCCTGCAAAGAGGAGTGCGAAGAGCAGTCCTACCGCAATTTCCAACATGCTTTGCATCGTGAAGGTACCGAAGAACCCCTGCATTTTCGACAGCGAATCAACACAAACCAGGTTGACCAACACGACCAAAACGAGACCGATCATGATCGTGTCCCCCCAAAAACAGACGCGGTGGCGATAGCCGGTTCGCGGTTTTTCTTCCCCGGCAAGCACGGCCAAATAATTTCCAACGCGCGGCGGGTGTTTGACCAGCGACGCTTCGTTTTGAAATCGTGGTCTCACGATGAAATAAAACGCGATCATCAGGGCGATGGCTGTCACGCCAATGATACTTGAACGCCAGATGTGGGAAATGAAGCTTTTTTCGAACACGCTCTCAAAAATCCACGCAAAACCGACACATGTCAACAGGGCAAGAAGCGGTATTGCGATGCACCATGTCAGGAATCGCTTCACGGATTCCGGCGTGGGTTTTGCAGAGGATTGGATGTTGCCTCGCATATCTTCCAGGACGATTCGCCGCCAAATCCGGTTCATGATGATCGCAGTCACGACGCAATAGAGCGGCATCAAAAACTGGAACGCGTATGAAGCAACACTCACTAAAAAGAGTGCCTGCCTTTCGACTGCATTGAGCGGTAAAAGTTGGAAAACCATTGTGCGGAAAATCGTCAGGAAACACCAGGTAAAATAGACCATGCCGTGAAACAGGACAACCTGGCATAAAAAGCGGCGGCTCCGCAGTGTGGGGGCGTTGGTCACGCAGCCCCATGATCCGGAAAACACGCCGAAAAGCATCACCAGCGGGAAAAATGACGCGGTAAGCAAGGACTGGAAATATGCTCCAATGCTTGCCAGCAGCGGGACTCCGCCGCTCGATTTGGCGGCGACCCCGGCGGTGCTTGCGGCACTTGTCGCGGCGAAAATTTCGGGGGCGGTTGCAGCGATGGGGATGGCGGCAAGGACGGCAATGCCAAAATGTTCGCGGACGCGGATCGTTTCGATCGCGTGTTCGACTTGCCGCTCGACCGCCTCTTTGAGTTGCGAGCGGCCGCGCGAAAGCCGCTGTTTGACCGCGTCTTCCGAGAGTTCCAGCGCGGCGGCGATGTCCCGGACGCTTGTCCCGTGCCGGTAAAACATCATGAGCGGCTCGCGGTACGATTCCGGCAACCGGCGGAGCGTCTCCCAAACCAGCGTCGCCGCTTCCTCGCGGTCGAGCGTGTCACCGTCCGGTGTTGTGTCCAGTGCCGCAAGATCGGGAAGCGTTTCGAGATGTTCTGACGGGACGGCAATTTCGCGGGTCAGCGTTTTGTGATTGTCACGCAGCCATTTTTTGCTCAGGTTCCTCGCGATTCCACAGAGCCATGCCGGGAGCTTTGACGACTCGCGCAATTCGTTGCGTTTCTGCCACGCTGTGACGAATGTCTCCTGGGCAAGGTCTTCGCTCTGTTGCAGGTTGCCCGTCAGACTGAACGTCACCGCGTGAACGAGATTTTTGTACCGCTCAATCACCTGCGTAAACGTTTCCTCATGAAAGACCAGTTCGCCGCTCATGTTTTCGTCCTGTCGAAAAAAGGAGATTTCTTGCAGAGGCAGTCAGAGCACGAAGCGTCAGCGAGTGCCCCGAAATGTCTTTGCGCGTTCATTTGGGCACTCGCTGACGCTTCGTGCTCTGGTTATTGCGTTCTCTGCGAGAAACAATAATAGCTATTGTATCGCCCGTCTCATAAAAGATAAGACGCAAGAAATAACAGCCGGGAACGTCAGTGACCGGTTTAACCCGTCGCTTACGCTCCGGGCTGCTATTTTAAAACCTCATTTTCCATGAGACGGGCAATACTCAAGACATGTTCCCAAAACGGCGGGTGGGTGACAGAAAATTTCCGTTTCAGCTTCAGAAAAGATGTTTTTTTGATTAAATTTCAAACACACTGCGATAACGGATTTGTGCATGACCTTTATTTTCCAGCCATTTGTCACCACAAGGGTTGTAATATTTTTTGTATTTTTTATGCCATTTTTTTTGACAATTGCCGCAATTATCTTATATTTTTCCAAGCATTATACAGCAGCCGGCAGGAGCAGCGGCATTCATCCATGCGCAACAGCTTGGCATCGCATGGCTTATGGCCATCATCACATTGAATTCACCTGACAGGTAAGGCAAAATGAAACTTTTTCCCAGAATTTTCGGAATCGGCCTCGTTGGACTTTTGATTGCCGGGATTATTACTGCGATCAGCATTTACTACGGATCGTTGTCGAACAACATTCGGAACGAGGAAAACAAGTACCGGTCATTCCAGGCCGAATTGATCGCGGCCAAGAATGCGCACCTGCTCTGGCTGCGAAACATCGACGACGCGATTATTTCAGCCAAGCCGGAAGTAAAGACCACCACGGACGGCAAACTCTGCGCTTTCGGAAAGTGGTATTATTCCGACGGCATGAAAGTTGTCAAAACATTACCGGCTGAATTTCAAACGGCTTTCAAAAATATCGAACCAGACCACCTGAAAGTTCACCGTTTGGGAGGAGATTTGCTCAAGGTCTGGAACAAAGACGACCTGATTCCAGCCGTCGAACTTTTTACCGGACAGATTGTTCCGACGGCTACCACACTCATTGGTCATTTGTCGAACCTGGAAACACTCAGCCGTGACAAGGTGGATGATATCCAAAAACAGGGGGCGTGGCTTTTGCACAATCAAAACGTGCCGACGCTTGTCACGTTAATAATCGGAGTCTTGATTCTTCTTCCTTACACTTGGTTTACCGCACGCGGGATCGTCAAGCCCCTTCAACTGGGGGGGGCCATCTTCCGGAGTATTTCGGAACAAGGATGTCTTGACAAGAATATGCCGGAAAGTATTCTTCGCCGCAAGGACGAAATCGGCGACCTCGGTCGCGGTGTCGAACTCATTTTGAAAGACTATCGCTCTATCGCCGGGATCACGGAACAATTGGCCGCAGGCGACTGGCAAATCTCGGTGTGTGAGAAGAGCCCCGACGACGTGTTGAACCAGAATTTCTCCAGGATGCTCGACCAAATGAACCGGGTTCTCCACGAAGTCGGTGAAAATATCAAGCATGTCACAACGGGGGCGAGTGAAGTTTCCTCGGCGGCGCAACGTCTTGCCGGCGGGACCCAGGAATCAGCGGCGAATCTCGAACAGATTACGGCGTCGATGACGGAAATCAGCACTCAAACCCAAGCCAACGCCCAGAGTGCCGGTTCCGCCCGTGACTATGCGCAAAAAGTGACCCGGGCCGTATCCGACGGACAAACCGCCATGCAGGCAATGAACGCAGCCATGGAACAGATCACAAAAAATGCAAGCGAAATCCAGCGGGTGATCAAGGTCATTGACGACATTGCTTTCCAGACGAATCTGCTTGCCCTGAACGCCGCCGTCGAGGCCGCGCGTGCGGGGCAGCACGGAAAAGGTTTCGCGGTGGTCGCCGAGGAAGTGCGGAATCTTGCCGCCCGAAGTGCCAAGGCCGCCAAAGAAACCGCCAACCTGATTGCCACGAGCGGAAATGAAATCGCCAAGGGGGGGGAAGTGGCCACGCATACGTCGGAGGTTTTGGATGAGATCGTCACTCAAATCAAGGGGATGACCGACTTGATTTCAGGAATTGCCGTTGCCAGCAACGAACAGGCGCAAGGAGTCAACCAGGTCACCATCGGATTGCAGCAGATTGACTCGGTGACGCAACAGAACTCGGCCAATGCCGAACAGTCCGCCAGTGCCGCAAATGAAATGTCCGACGTGGCATCGAAGCTACAACAACAAATCGCCGGGTTCAAATTGCGGTAACACGGGATGATTGACCATTCGTTGCGGCGGTCCAGCGAGGTTTTGCGATTGGAACGGGGGCAACGGCTTGAAAGCCGACAAACTGATATTTCGGCCAAGAAATAAAAACAGACCGTAAATTCTTTTTTTACAATCTGTTTCCGATGCTTGCAGAATAACAAGCGTTTTTTCAAAAATTATAAAAATACCCCCTAGGGGATTCGAACCCCTGTTACCGGACTGAGAACCCGGTGTCCTGGGCCGACTAGACGAAGGGGGCCCATTTCAGCGTCAGACGATCTCAACACCCTGCCGGCTTTGAATTGCGGTTTTCGGCAATGACGAAGTCAATTGCATTCTGTTCCGTCGAGCAAGCTCGACCGCCACATCCAAATATATTCACAAGCCCCCGCATATTTCGCCAAGCAGACTCAGCGGCTACGGGCATCAAACCGACGTTGATTTATAAAATTATATCTTGTTGCAACAAGAAAACAAGATATGGATCGACGGAAAACTCCAAACAGGTTTGAAAAATACCCGGAATTCATCCTGGTATTTTTGGAGGAAAACAAGTATACTCAAGCCGGTTGCGCGAGGCCGAAGGCTGCCGCCCATACCGGCTAGGTATAACAGACGATCATCTGACGTTCAAACTCATCAGGAATTCGGCGTTGGTTTTTGTTTTTCGCAAACGATTTGTCAAAAATTCCATCGCGTCCGTCGGGTTCATGTCGCTGAGAACACGTCGCAAGATTGAAATACGCCGGTATTCTTCGTCCTGCATCAGCATTTCCTCGCGACGGGTGCCGCTTCGATTGATGTTGATTGCAGGCCATATCCGCTTGTCAACCAACGTCCGGTCAAGCACGACTTCGAGATTGCCGGTTCCCTTGAATTCCTCGAAAATGACATCGTCCATCCGACTGCCCGTGTCGACAAGGGCAGTTGCGATGATGGTGAGCGATCCCCCTTCCTCGACTTTGCGGGCCGAACCGAAAAAGCGTTTCGGACGTTGTAATGCGTTGGCGTCAACGCCTCCGGAGAGCGTGCGGCCCGACGTCGGGCATTCGGCGTTCCATGCCCGGGCAAGCCGCGTGATCGAATCGAGAAAAATGATGACGTCTTTTCCGTATTCGACCATCCGTTTCGCTTTGTCAAGGACCATTTCCGAAACCTGAATGTGTCGCGACGGCGGCTCGTCGAACGTCGAGCTGATCACTTCGCAGCGAGGCCCCTTGAGTTGGCGTTCCATGTCGGTCACTTCTTCCGGGCGTTCGTCGACCAGCAACATGAACACATGCAGATTGGAATAATTGGCCAATGCCGCTTTCGCCATTTTCTGCATCAAAATGGTCTTTCCGGCACGCGGCGGTGAAACGATCAGCCCGCGTTGTCCGAATCCGACCGGCACGGTCAGGTCGACGACACGAGTGTCCATATCGTCGTTCGGGTCTTCCATAATAATTCGCGAATCGGGATGAACCGGCGTCAAATCGTCGAAAAACGGTTTCGACGTCAGTTTGTTCGGGTCTTCGTGATTGATCGCTTCGACCCGCAACAAGGCGAAATAACGTTCATTTTCTTTCGGCGGGCGGATTTGTCCCGAAACGATGGAACCGTTCCGCAATCCGAAACGTCTGATCTGGCTCGGTGAAACATAAATATCATCGGGACACGAAAGGTAATGATACTCGGAACTGCGGAGAAAACCGAATTCGTCCGGCAGGATTTCGAGCGTTCCTTCCCCGTACATGAGACCGTTTTTCTTGATGCGGGCCTTGAGCAGGCGGAAAATCAGTTCCTGGCGTTCCATCCCTTCTTCCGAGTCCAAATCCTGTCGGCGCGATTCGGCGACCAGTTCTTGCGATGTCATTTTTTCCAGTTCGACGAGGTACGTTTCATCCCCCATTTTGCGGAGTTGTTCGTAACACTCATCGTAATTCGGCTCTTTCAGACCGCGGCTCTTTTCAAGTGCAAGTTCTTCGGCAAGCGAAATCGGCTCCCCTTTTTTTCCGCGTGCCCCGATCGTCGGCTCAATCGGTTCCCCTTGAGGACGCGCCCGCCAGGAACGGTTTTGTTGATTTCCGCGAGAAACGCCACCGTTCCTGCCATCTCCGCCATATTGTCTTGAATAACCCGGATGATCCGACTGGGGACGATCGTTCGACGGACTCATGGAATCGCGGAAACCTGTATTTTGGTCCTCACATTGAAAATCGTTTTGACGATTCGAATAACGATTGTCCCGCCATTGATTCTGCGAAGAACGATTTCGGCTGACGAAATTTTTCGTTTCCCCGTTTCGATAATTTCTGTTTCTGTAACCATTTTCCCGATTTTCACCCGCGCGAAAATCTCCCTTTCGAAAAGAATTTTCATCCTCCAATTCGCGGGCCTCCCCACAAACCGGACTCATCTCCTTCCAATCCTTTCGAAATGATTCGTTACGTTGCCGAACGTCATGCGATTGTTCGTTATCCGGCCGTTTCGGCGACCTGGAATCCATCTCTGAACGGGATTCACGAATACGTGAATCGTCGTGATACGGCATCGCCCGATAACCTTCCCGACGACATTGATCGTCAGGCAAATGACGTTCTCTGGATGGAGCGTACCGGGAATTGGAACGGTCAAAATAAATCGGTTCTTCATCAACTTGGTTCAACATGGCACCACGAGAAGGGGGTGAAAGGGGTAAATTTTTCCTGGGATTCGTGATTTCACCGTTCACACAAACGGGAAAATCAGAATCGCTGTCGGGAAACGCCTGGAGGTAATCGTTGGTTTGCGACATTCAAATGGTCCTTCACTTTGCGCAAAAGCAAGTTGATTTGGCATTTTTCCTGCGTGCCAAAAGTCATTTTCGCACAAATATCGAAAATGAGGGGGGGAATATGAATACGATACGAGATTAGTATACCGCAGTCGGTATGGACGGCAGCCTTCGGCCTTGCGCAACCGCCCTGCGTTGCAGGGCTTCCGTGTTCAGCTTCAGGAATTTCTCACCGTTTTGAGTATAACAGTTCATGACATTAAAGGGGAGTATTTTTGAAAGACGGGTAAATTGAGTCATCAAGGAAAAGTCAAAATTGTCAAACAACAATTTTACCACGAGTTGCGATGTAAATGATTTGCTGACGGCAACCCGAAAAGCCCTGAGTTAACTCATGTTCAAAAATACATATCTGTACATTCGTTAACAACAATATAAGTTATTCGGCGGACAAGTCAAAAAAACTGTAAGAGAAGAGAAAAAAAAGGACAAAAATTCTATTTTGTACATATTGCACAAAAATTACGATTCACCCAAAAACGAAAAGAAGTGTAAAAAATAAATCAATCATTATTATATCACAATTGAATCCGATGTTGTCAATCCAAGAGCTGATTCCGAAGTTTTTTTATGTTTGTAAGCCGTTTCAGAAGGGTGCCGTTTTGGAGAAGATCGAAAAATTCCGCCAAATCCTCGCAAATCACATCACTTAGAAATTTGATTGCCCAATTCAAACGCAACGGGCTGATGGTAATCACCACGGCCCCATTTTTGTAGGCTTCCCACATTTCTATCGCGGTTCCCATGGAAGCTTCCGGGGCGAATGCAATAAGAACATCAACTTCCGTTCCGCACATTTTATTGTGCCTCAAAAAAGTTTCTCGACCTTTCTCATCATCGTAAGTAACGGAATTTGAATGGTTTGCAAACGGATCATAAATGCGGCACTGCGGAAAATATTCCTGCAACCGCCTGCACAATTCCGTTCGGTAAGACTGATCATGTAACGTCAGGTCGCGCATGGAACCTTGCATGATTCCGGCAATGAAAAATTGTAACGGCTGATCAGACATTTGTTACAGCCACCTTCGATTTCGTCGGGCAAGCTCGACCGCTAACTTCAAGTATTTTCATGCTTTACAGCAAAGTTTTTATTTTTTTCAAAAAAATCGACAATAAAAAATGCCGCCAAAACGGCCATCGTCAAAAGTGCCGGTACGCGATATCGAAGCGAACTGACAAAAATCAGGTGCAGCATTGTCAGGTAAACCGCCGGTGCAATCAGCACGAAACAAGTATATCCGAACCGCCGGCAACGCCAAAGCCCCAGCAGCGAGAACACGAGAATGGGAGTGTAAGTCAAAAAAACGGCGATTTTATTCACCGTGCTTGCAAAATCCGGTTCGTTGGGCCAAACGTTCCAGAGACGACAAAATTTGATTCCGGCAAGTTGTAAAGCACAGTCCGGGTGAGCTTTTGCCCAATTCAAGGCCGCCTTTTTCATCCGTTGATCGACACGATATTCATACGTGTCTTGGCTGGGTGTCCCATCGGCATTCGGCGTCGGTTCGTCCCGCTCCAATTGACGAAACGTTTCGGTGAAAGTCATGTCACTGCCGCCGGTTGCGTTCGGGTTCCAACCGTCGTAAAGACTCGGCCCCATTTGCAAAGTGGTCGGCACAAAACGACCGGTGACGCGATAATTTCTCACCCACCACGGTGCCATACAAGCACAAAAAACAATGAGAAAGACAAATATTAAAGAAAAATCTTTCAAGATCGAACCAAATATCGAACCGAAAAAAACGTTTTTTGGCTTTTGAACAGAAAAAAAACGTTGGAAATGAGTGAAAACAATGGAAATCATCATTAAAAACGGGGCAAAAAGGAACCAACTTGGCCGGAAGTAAACCGTGACAGCCGAAAGCATTGCGAAACCGACAATACTCAGGAAAAATACCGGATGCGTTTTGGCCTTTCCCAGAGACACAAAGGCCGAAATCTGGAAAATCATCGCCAGACTGAATGCCGGTTCCGAAAGAACCCAAACACTGGTGATGATATTACTCGGCTCAAACGCCACAATGACCGCCGACAACATGGCCATTTTTTTGTTGCGAAAAATCTGAAACGACAGTAATCCGACTGCCGCAACAACCAATGTGCCGATCAGGGCATTTTCGATACGAGCCGCCATTACCGGCGGTGAATCACCGAACAGAAAAAAAAGCGGCGACAAAAGCAGAGGGTATCCCGGCATCCGAAATATCCGCCATTCCTCGAATTGATACGGCTTATGTGACGCAATCGCCTCTGCAAGCCACCAATAAGTTGCACTGTCGCCAAAATAAAACAGAGTCCCCGCCGGCAATCGTCTTTCCCATAAGATCGCCGCAAATATCCTTATAATAAACGCGACGAGTATCAAAATAACAACGTACCACGTAAATTTCGACGAGTTTTTCATAAATGGATTTGATACAAAATAATTGATACGAAACAGAAACGTCACCAGGCCGGTCTTGCTTAAACACACGCCACGCGGTATAATTCCGTTTTGGTGGCTGTTTTCTTTTCCCCTTGTTCCGTATTGTCTATTATATTGCGTTGCAACTGAAGATAAATACGCGAAAACCGTTTGCCTGCGTGACGAATGTATTTTTCTCTGATTGATCGTATTGAACAACTGATTCCTCACGATCTCATTGTGGCGACCAAGTCGCTTTCAATGGCGGAAGAATACCTGCGCGACCATTTCCCGAATTTTCCCGTCATGCCGGGCGTTTTAATGCTCGAGGCATTGACCCAGTCTTCGGCCTGGTTGATTCGTGTCAGCCAGAATTTTTCGTGCAGTTTGGTCTTGCTCAAAGAAGTAAAAGGGATAAGATACGGCAAATTTGTTCAACCCGGTCAGGTTTTGCGTATCGAATCGAACATCATCAAACAGGAAAATAATTTGACATATGTTCGAGCCGAAGGTTCGCTCGAGGGCAAGACGACGCTCAAAGCCCAATTGGTCTTGCAGTCGTCCAACATTGCGGAACAATACCCGGACAGGGTTTGTGCCGACGAGCAACTTGTGAAGCGTCTCAAAAACCATTTGATGCTGCTTTGGTCGGAATATCGAATCTAACTTTTTGAATTTCTCATGCCCAGTTTTTGGAGGTAACCAACATGCCGTCGAAGGAAGAGATTTACAATGGTGTTAAAGAAGCGCTGGTGGACGCCCTTGCGGTGGACGATGAAAGCGTGACACCTGATGCAACTTTAGTGGGAGACCTCGGCGCGGAATCCATTGACCTTCTCGACATCGTTTATCGTCTGGAAAAAACCTTCGGCATCAAGATTGACCAAGGGGAGTTGATCCCGTCCGATCTGGTCAACTCGCCGCAATTTCAACAGGACGGCAAACTGACCGCCGACGGAATCGCCGAGCTTCGCAAGCGTTTGCCAAACGCCAATCTTGATTCGTTCGAAAAGAACCCGATGGTGCAAAATCTGGCGACCATTTTGACGGTCAGTGACATGTGTTACCTGATTGAAACGAAACTTGGCGGGTAATCCGCAAGCCGGATGATGGACGTCCCTTTTTCCTGCGTTTGCAGAGACTTGTGGTCGTGACCGGTATTTTGTTTGATTGCACTGTTTTCCGACAATTTTCTTTTCTCTTTCTCATGCACTGGTACTGGATTGACCGTTTCGTTCTTTTTGAACGCCAGAAACGAGCCAAGGCGATCAAAGCGATTACCCTGGCCGAAGATCATTTGCATGAACATTTTCCGTTTTTTCCCGTCATGCCCGCCTCGCTCATGATCGAAGGGGTGGCCCAAACAGGCGGGTTGCTTGTCGGCGAAGCGGGGGGATATCGCGAAAAAGTTGTGCTGGGCAAGGTTCCAAAGTTTTTTTTTCACCACACCATCGCCCGGCCCGGGGATGTTCTCATCTATTCGACCGAAGTCATCAACCTCAGCAAGGACGGGGCGATGATTTCCGCGACCATCCACAATGGAGATGTTTTGATGGCGGAAGGGGAATTGGTTTTCGCACACCTACAGAATGATTTTGCGGAAACAACGCTTTTTGAAGAGGGAAATCTGGTCGACATGATGCGGGTTTTCGGGGTATACGACATCGGCATTGACGAAAACGGGCATCGGTTGCGCGACCCCCGAACAGCTTGAGGGATTGAAAAAAGTAATTTTCGATTATGTTCTGGAAGGTGATGGGATGAGACGTCGAGTCGTGGTTACGGGAATGGGGTTGGTGACCCCTTTGGGAACGGACTTGCAAACCGTTTGGCGACACCTGCTTCAGGGAAAATCGGGAGTCGGCAATATCACATTGTTTGATGCCTCCTCGTTCCCGACGAAAATCGCGGCGGAAGTTCGCAACTGGGATGTTTCCGACATCGGTGAGAATCCCAAAAATTGGCAAAACCAAGACCGACACACCTGTTTCGCCGTCGGTGCGGGAACCAAAGCGTTTCGTGATTCCGGGCTTCTTTCCGGTCGTTACGACCCGACAAGATTCGGCGTTTATACGGGTGCCGGAGAAGGACGCCAGGATTTCGATCAATTTGCCGAAATGATGCTTGCCGGTATTCAAGCGGGTGAGGTATTTTCCACCAGCCGTTTTATTGAAAAAGGACTCGAAATTCTGAACCCTGTCAAGGAATTGGAACAGGAACCCAATATGCCGGCGGCCCATCTTGCGGCACTTTTCGACGCACAAGGGCCAAACGTCAACTGTCTGACTGCATGTGCGGCAAGCAGTCAGGCGATCGGAGAAGCGACGGAAATCATTCGTCGTGACGAAGCGGACTTGATGATGGCGGGCGGCACCCATTCGATGATTCACCCGTTCGGCGTGACAGGTTTCAATCTTTTGACGGCACTCAGCACTCGAAATGACGATCCGAAAGGGGCGTCCCGACCGTTTGATGCCGACCGTGACGGTTTTGTCATCGGCGAAGGTTCGGCGATGTTGTTGCTCGAAGAGCTGGAACATGCGAAAAAGCGTGGTGCCCGAATTTACGGCGAAATTGTCGGTTACGGTTCAACCTCGGACGCTTTTCGCATCACCGACAGTCACCCGGAGGGACGCGGAGCGATCGCATGTATCAAAATGGCACTGGCCGACGCCGGGCTGAACCCGGAACAGATTGATTACATCAATGCCCATGGAACCAGCACCGGAGTCAACGACCGGGTGGAAACGCTGGTCACCAAACAGGTGTTCGGGGAATATGCATACAAAT
>Ga0209629_10001636_pt1 | contig 14400 bp, 10 predicted proteins | sample TergutCu122P5_FD_187286 | JGI IMG/M metagenome (GOLD analysis project Ga0209629, IMG submission 187286) | Cubitermes ugandensis P5 segment gut microbial communities from Kakamega Forest, Kenya - Cu122 P5 (SPAdes) (version 2) | ecosystem: Host-associated > Arthropoda: Insects > Digestive system...
GGATAAACGTGCGTCGTTCACAGAAAAACAGCATGCTTTTCTTTATTCAGAATGTTTTTTACACTTGGAAATATGATAGATTATTTCCAAGTGTAAAAATTTTTATTAAATGACTTCAGTTAGTTGTCGTGTGTGGCCCTCATGACAACACAAATGTGACCCACATGGCCCTCGGGGGACCCTCAGTTTGACATGCCTGCTGTAGAGAACCCCGTAGAGAGAAACAAACTGGGAAACCAATATGTGGATACGTAAATAGGTTGTGCGAATTTGATTTTGAAGTGGTGAAGGAAGAGTGCCTTAAGAGCTGGGAACTTCTGGACAGCACAAGGAAGACGATGTCAGCACCCATCCTTGAGCTTGTAACACGCATCGTACGGTCTTACAGGAGCCTGTCCGTAGCAGAAATCGTAACTTGCCTTAGTGACAAACAGGTGCCTGTATTCAGGTATAATGAGATCGAATCAGAAATGAAGTTAAATTAATATTACCTGTATTGTGATAATGACATTTGTTGTACTACGTTGTACTACGGATGTTCACGAGATGCCCTACGCCCAAGCTGTAGCAAGAATCTTTAGGTTGTCATGGTGTGTATCCGATATACCTCGCGTCGTGTATTCATGCTCTACTAGCGTTTCAGCACACATTGCTCGGTGCTCTCGGCCGTTCTTGCACACAAACGCGTTGACAGGCTGTGACACACAAACCTTGTAATTGTAACACGGATTATGCTTACGCTAACGGATTTCCCGTCGTCGCGAAGGGACTTCGCGTGGATATATCAATGACTTCTGCTACAAATGGCAATATGTCCTTTGGGGGGGGGGAGTTTGGTTGTTGGATGGATGTGTGGAGTTTGAACCCAGAGTGGCTCGGTCGCGCCACCTGAATGTGTCGCCACCTGGGGGAATCGAGCACCTGAAACAAATACGTTTGTATACAAAATGTTTGAAGTTTGTGTTTCATAGAAATAACGGACAGCTCATTGTAAACAGATTAAGAATGCTCAAGGCCACACGTGTTTGCTGACGTAGAGGCTTATGTTTTGTGACCGAACATTCTTGTATGTCTACGTGCTGCACGTCCAACCCTTCTGTCCTTTGAGTGGAGTTCTCATGTTAAACCGCACTGTGTCAGTTGCACGGGACTGCCCACAGCAGCTTTGCTAAGATTCGTTCTGCCGAGGCGGTACTTTCCATGGAAACAGCACTTTCTTGGCGATTCTTTGCTTATGATATGTGAAATGTGCAATGGTGGACGGAAATTTGAGCAATCTTTTGCAGCTCCTCATTGCCACTTTCTGCTGTAAGTCCAGCAGTGTTCCCCGGAACGTGTATAATGCCTGTTAGGACATCCTGCCACATGCACAAAGCTCGATTAGCGCCACAAATTGCGACGAACAGTATCGGACGGGCGAGACTGAGGAAGACCACAAATGTAATTTCGGACAGTCGGTGTGCCACCCGAGTTGCTGTGTACTGCACATGGCACTGACGCAGCGGTGTGCTGCTGCGTTCGTGTGCCTTTCGCTGTCGACACCTGATCATTGACCTGGCTGACCAATAGGACGCACTGTGCATACACATGCTTCAAGCTGCTGCCGCCTTTACTGCTAGCCGCACGCAGCTGAACATGCCACGGCTTTAGCACGCAGCAGGAAGCAGTCTTGTGGTCTGCAGCAAGCTTCCGTAAATTGCAGGAACTTACTTTGAGTATCCGAACGCACCGAACTTCTGTGCCAAATATCGAGTCACTCAAGCCAGTTGAATCTGCTCCCTTATATCCATAATCGATGTCCTTATTTCACCGAGTGCTCTTTTATGGACATGAAATTGCGCCTCTTGTGTGATGGCTAACACTAAACTAAATTGTATACAAATATTCAGCTCGTACCGCGCAGTAAACACACTGCGTCTCGGTTATAGGCTTGCAAATGGCGTACTTCTTGGCGCAGTACAAAGATTCACCAAAGCGTTCTTCAATTTAAATATGTCATGTGGTGTCCCTGCACACACAACATGTAATTGCATTTACGCCTGCATGTACCATTTTGACGAAACTCACAAACACTCTGCAGCATCAAACTACGTGCAAATCTCTTAAATCGAATGTCGGACAACAGACGTGCAACATTCGGACGGACACAAGTTTATTTGTGCGCGTAAGTAAAGTATGGCTGCCATACCTTCGATTTTCGCGATGCTGAGAGTCACTGAATAGATTTTTGCAGGCATTTCCTATATCAAATTTTACCCAAACCGGAGCAAAACTGTACGTGTATAAAACTGTAGCACAATATTGTTGATGCGCTGCAGTGAAGCCAAGCTGTCAATGTACCGACTGTCTGTCACGAAACTGGCCCACTTAGCTCCAGAAATACGGGAAGTTCGGGTCGAAATTCATTTTCGCTGTTGAATGAAGTGTGGCTGCTTGTTGAACTGGAGCTGCTGTACCGCATTGCATGGAAATCCGACCAGCATTTTAGTCTCTGATACTGTGGTATGGACGAACGGGCGTGTCTGCACACAAGGTGTGTTCTTACTTCGTAAATAATGCTTAAAACCAGTCAGTTAATGTTGTATAGGGAAATAATCGCTGTTTATTCTCAGATCCACACAAAATACGTAAATACACTGTGTGGGCAGAACGTAGAATTGCTGAGTGTTAAACTGGCGGTACATATAGTGACCACTGGGCTTTAAACGTTTCATTTTATGGTAGAAGTTGAAGATGCCCTGTGCTTACTGAAGGTCCTCGCCGTGAAGCTGTATGTGACAGAAGGATGCGAGTGGTCAGCTTTCAGCACCGACCGCTTTACCCCATAACTCGTCTTCAATGTGGAGGAGGGCTAAATGTCTGTCCTTCCCGGGAATCGAATCCTGCTTCGTCGATCGTCTAGAAGGTAGCCCAGTCAGTATAGTGAATGCGCTGTGCGAGTGTACCAGTTTATATGAGATTAATTTTCACGTGTCTTCTACCCCGAAAATGGAGGCCTTAGGACCATTTGAAACGGTAGCGTCTGTGTACAAGCCAGATGATCGCCATGTTGTGATGCTGTTTGAGATTCAGAACGAGAGACGGGGCAGGAGGGTGGAGAAAACTGTATAATATGGATGGGCGGAGTGTGTAGCACATAGTGAGAGAAGTGATGCCTACACAGTTTTCGTGGGGAAACCACTAAAAAAGAGACCACATGGAAGACCGTGGAGTACATGGGAGGATATTATTAGAACGGATCTTACAGACGAGTCCGGATGAGCCCATTTGGCTTACAAGTCAGCTTCCCCGCCCCGCCGTGCTGTTGCGCGGATCACTCGTAGGTCAGTGAATTTCTGTCATTAAGTGAGATTGGTTGCTTTCATTCTGTAGGGAATGGGACTTCGTCAACGACGCATTGTGTTCTGCGCTTCCGAAACGTGCATCTTGTTAAAAAAAATAAATGGTTATACTGGCCCCAGTTGGTTGACTGCGAGCGCGCTGCTGTTGGACTTCCTGTTTCCGTTTAGCGCCTCTGGATGTGACATTAATTGGTTAGTGAAGTGTTTGTGCTGAAAATACGGATGTGGCGACGACAGAGTGTTAATGCAGACTGACCAGTACAACAGACCGTGACGCACGCCAGCGCCGTGTCACCTGTCGCAATCAATAGATCATAAAGCCGATTACAAGCACCGGCCGACCTCGCAAGTGGCACATTAGAACGAAGCACACTTGCATGTGCCTCCTTCGGACCCTGAATACACTTGTGGCGTTCGGTTGAATTTTCAACGCGTGTTTTCGAAGCAGTGAGAATAAAGTAGGCTTCTTTGCTGGCGGACAATAAGCACAGGTCCTGACACAGAACTACAGTGTCCGGATGACAGGTATCCGAAGGTAGATATTTATGTATCAGAACTGATTTCTGATAGCGACGAACACACAGCAGTAGCTTTCGTAACGACGTGACTGTAATTGCACTGACTGTCACTGGCTTCTGGATACAGGGAGTTCCTTACTTAGATATCGCAACGATCATACGAAATAAATACATCGCCAGTACAAGAAGTTCCTTGATTACTTTTAACAAAACATTAACTTTTAAATTAGTACAGCAATAAACTTCACAGCAGTAGACTTAAACGGCCGTCCTGCCTGACCGTCTTGATCCAAGTGCAGTAACATTCAACAGACATGCTGAGACCAAGCTGTACGGTGTGCTGCTCACAAGGTGGTACTGACGTGCGGCATGGGATGGGGTACGTGTGGGAAGAGGAACACGTACAGGCTTTTAAAGGCCCAGGTGTAGGTGGGAGGATGATATTAAAATGGTTGTTACGGACATGAGATGGGAGGATGTGGACAGGATTCATGTTGCCCATAATAGGGACAAGTGGCCGGCTTATTAATGCTAGTGTGTATGACACATTTTGTTACTTTTCAGGCCACTTTCCTGCCGGAAGACGGACAAAGGTAATCTTCTGAGACCGTCTGCTGTGTTGGCGTCTTCCAGTGTCAACTTCTCAACTAGCTGACCGAGTGTAACAAAAACTGGTATGAATAGTTCACCACAGAAGGCTATTCAAAACACAGAGTGTAGTGACGTCGTGCTCGTGCTGAAGGTGTGCTGGACAACAGACACGTCGTACTGCGCTATGAAACACGCGGCCTTCCATGTTATACGGCAGTCCTACCGTTCCTGTTCCCAATATTAAATGTCTCCCGGGTCAGTACTGACGATTTCTTTTTAACTGAAGGTGTTTTTCGTTACGTGCCGGTAGGCTGAAAAGGTCCTCTGTCCCTCGATGGTGACGAACAGCTACGTCAGCAGGAAATTTCTAATTTAATAAGTATAACTAATTTTGATTTTCTTATTAAAAATGTGCACTATTCTGAGTGCTGTCCAATCTTAAGGCAAATGCCTACCCTTCACGTTGCTTAAAATGACGCGCGGCCAGCCTTAGATTTCACAATTATCCGTTTGCCCCGCGCACTGTTGTAGCTCCAGACCGCCACTCTGCAGCTACATTGCTGCACAGAATGCCACACTGCGTCTTACTCCGTCTGTCGGTCCGTCTCAGCTGGCTGCCATTTCTGCAGCATGACACTTTCACTGCGCGTTACTTTTGTTACGGGTAACGTGCGTTGTCTTAGGGACATCACCTTATATCGATTGGCTACGTCGGTACGATATGGGATCGAGAAACAGACACTCGTCATAGACGCGGATACAGCGTCCTGATGGAGGCTAATTGTCTTATTGTGTTGCAAATCCGTGCATTAACGAAGTATTGTCAGTTTGTGCAGTGGACCAACAAACGCACATCGCTAAAATGTGCTTATCATACATTATTTATACCAAAACGTGTAGGTAAATTTAAAGTAGGCAGATTTGTTGTTATTTTGCAATTGCGCGTGCTTGCTGGAAAGATACGAGTATCTAGAATGAGTCTACTGCAAAAAGAAATGTTTGGAGATGTTTTAGTTGGATTTGGGGAACAGAGAAATATGATTAACGTAGTGTCCTTATTTTATCCGATAACTTTCATTATGACTTGCCGCCGCCCGTTGGACAAGCGACAGGAAGTGGCAACCGATAGTTGTCAGATGAAATAATTATACTATTTTTAAAGACTGAATTACATTTTTTGAATTATTTAACGTGTTTTCATTAGACATGAAGGTAGTGTTGTTATCTCCCTATATACGTATAGTAGCCTTGATGTGAGTGGTTGAGGTTCACCCTGGTTCCCTGTGAGGTACGGACTAAGGTCGAGGAAACAGTTGAGTATCGAGCACGTAATACAACCCAGGACAACCAGATGACAGCACCCCGATGGATGGACTTAACACTTGACTGCTGTAAGAGTAAAGAAACGGCAGATGAAATAGACCGTGGAGTAGCGCGTGAATGCGTGAATAACCGTGGCGCACGCTTTGAGATTGTCAGTTCTTACAGCGGTGTTGAGTTCATAGCTTCAACCCGGAACGCCAGACCCCGTTACACGGAACGCTTCACCAGAAACGTCTCATTACCGACAACCTGTAGAGGGAGGATGGCCTGTTCTTTAGCAGGTCATGGAACCCTCTTCTGTCCTACACGAAGGAACGGAGAAAGCCTCCTGTCGCACACTTTTCCACTACCCTGCCTGTTCTAGCAACAGCCCTGCGCCCTGCACAGCGCCGCTACTTCAGCAACTGCCTGTTGCAAACCACATCGCCTGCTGTGCCTGTTGCGCCCCATCGGAAAGTAACGGCCGTCATGGCCACGTGCCGCCAACCGACGCTGCTCGTCAGCTACCTCAGCGGCCCCGATACCGACTGCGGGACTTACTAATAACAAGGCCGCGGTAACACTAATAAGCCCGGTCCCCCTGCTCCTCGTTCGAGGTGTACCTGCTAGTTTATAGACACGTGAGAAAATGTAAGCAGAGCACACCTATTATGGCGCCTTTGTACCTCTCAAAATAATTTGTGCAATCGCCGCCTAGTTCCTGTTTTCACATACTTCATCAAAATCTGCGTCGTAATACAGACCGCCGTATTGCCGACAGCTGTCAGATCACTTATCGTATGAACGTGCAGGACCACAGGCGTGACGAAGTAAGCGGCGGGAAGTGACAAACAATGGTTTTGTGTGTTTTGTATCACAAGCATGAAACAAAAAATATCGATATCTTGGCTAGCCACAAAGCACATGCCACCGGATACCTGATATGCATCCGTAACCTTTCTGGCAATCGGTGCAGATAAACGTATCTCATGCTGCCAGCCTCCAGACAGGTATAATACTCCTTATCTCACCTCAATCACCAGTCCTCACCTTGTCCCATAGGTACAAAGTGACACAACTTGCATTACACATAATTAACCAATTACAGTTCCCCGTAAGTTACAGAACCAGAATGTTTGTTACCAGACTCACAACAGTGTGCCCACGTCTCCTTTCCTCAGCCACATGACTACACTCCCATCCTACTTGAGGTCCATTTTAATATTATTCTTCCCTCAGTGCCTAGGTCTTGCATGTGGTCTGTCCAGGTTTCCCTACCAAAACCCTTTATGCATTTCTGTTCATCCCCATATGTCACAAGTCTTACCATCTGATGATACTTGATAACACCTAAATGACATTTGGTAAGGAGTTCAAATCATGAATGGTGCTCATTATGTAATTTTCTCCAGTATCCCATTATTTCCTCCACCTCAGGCCTAGATATCTTCCTCACCACCTGTACCACCCTTAGCCCATGTCATTCCCTGTGAGAGACCTTCAAATGAAATTGTATGTTACAGTGTGTACGAGTATTACTGCAACCATAAATTCAACATTCCCAGAATCCACTTCTTTTAGACAGTTTCACACACAGCCATCACTACACTGACCAGGCTACAGGCTTCACATCCCAGGAGTTGTTGTTCGATTCCTAGCTTGGCAAGATATGTTTGTCTCCACAGTATGCAGACAGACCCTGGGGCCCACCCAGCCTGCAACTCAGTGGGCACTACAGCTAAAGCAGCTGGGGCTTGAAGCTTATCACAGTCCAGTGCCTAAGTGCCACTCCCGCAGTATGCCTTCATGGCTTGCACATGGATTGTTGCCTGCTCATCATCATTAATATATAACACAAGGCTGGCAAACTGTACTCCATAATGCAATATTCAGAAAAAGGCTGTACTCCACAATGGATTGCACAAAAATTAGTTAACATAAAGTCTGCAGTGATGATATCAACAATATCTGCATAGGGTTTGTGGGGTGCAGAGAAATGTCTGTATATGGCGTTACATAAACTGGGTTTTATAATGAATCAGTATGTCATAAGAATGGCCCTGGGCCCACCCAGCCTACTATACATTGGTTATTGGGTCTCTACGCCGGGGTAAAGCAGCCAGGGTGTGGTGTTGATGGCTCACCCCCATCTAGCACTGAGGTTAAAGAAAGAGTAGAGCTGTACATCTACTCCCCCTTTGGCCTAAGTTTAGTGTCACAGTAATACTAACAAGCAGTGTGTCAACATACCATATATCCTGAGATGTCAAAGAGCAGGCACAAGTTCATATTACATACAAGTGAACCTGACTGTGTTGCAGATGGACCATAATCACATGATGCATCATGTTCATGAAACCACCACACCTCACGACCATGGCACAACCACCACACCTCACGACCATGGAGGAACAGGTGACGGTGGGCACACCCCGGATGAGTGTAGCTCCTTGGGCCAACACAGTATGATGATGGTGAGGGGTTACTGCAATAATACCATGCATGTTGCTTAAGTTGTAGTTTTAATGTAGTAGTGATGGTGGTAGTAGTGGCAGTAGTAGTGGAAGTGGCGGTGGTAGTAGAAAGCGGGGCATAATGTGTAGGGGTGGGTGGGGGGTGGTATGAGAATACAGACTTTTAGTTGGTAAATCTGAAGGAAACAACCATTTGGGAAAACTATTAGTAGATTAAGGTGGTTGTTACAGATGCAGGGTATGGAGTGGATCAATTGCATTGTGATCAGTTTCAGCAGCACGTCTGTGTAACTGAATGGGCCACATCGGCTCCTTGTCTGTGTTTATAATGGCTTATAGGGGGAAACAAACATACATACATACCACAAAGAATAGCACAGACGCTGTATTAGTCAATAGTAAGAAGGTTGGTCTACAAGAAAATGCTGAGAAAACTAAGTATAAGTTTATGCCTCATGAACAGCATATAAGGGAAAGTCATGGTGTAAAGATACGTAAGAAATCGTGGAAAAGCGTGGCCAAATTCAAGTGTTTCAGAAATTGCAGGCACAAAGAAATTAAGGGCAGGTTAAATATGGGGATGCCTGCAACCGTTTGGTCCAGAATATTCCAGTTTGTTGTCTAAAAAGTATAGATTAGAATATACAGGCCTATGATTGTGACTGTTGTTTTATATGGGAGTGGAATTTAATGTTTTGTGGACCGTGCATTGCGATAGATTTGCGCAATAAGAACCAACAGGAGGCACTATTTTACTCTCAGTTTATTTCGATAATTAGCCTCTACATGTTTTGAGCAGGTTTACTGCTCATCATCAGGAGGTACTATCCTGTATATACAGCAGTTGGTATGTGTCATGCATTTATGTTGGCTGGCTGCTAGCAGGATCAGGGTGGCAGTCAGCCAACATAAATGCATGACACATACCAACTGCTGTATATACAGAATAGTACTTCCCAATGATGAGCAGTAAACCTGATCGAAACAAGTCGGGGCTAATTATTGAAATAAATTGAGAGTAAAATAGTGCATCCTGTTGGTTCTTATTGTGTGTGTAATGGGTATAAAACTTGGTCTGGCCATGAAGAGAAAAACATAGGACAAAGGTGGTTGACAGTAGGGTGCTGAGGAAGATATTTGGACATATTAGGGAAGATGTGACAGGGAACTGGAGAAAAACTACATAATCAGCAGCTTCATGATTTGAACTCCTTGCCACATATTGTGTGGGTGATCAAATGAAGGAGGATGAGGGTGTGTGTGTGTGTGTGTGTGTATGTGTGTATGTGTGTGTGTGAGAGAGAGAGAGAGAGAGAGGACAAAAAGGCATACGGGGTTTTGGGTGGGAGACCCAAAGGAAAGAGACCACTTGGAACTCTAGGGGTAAGTGGAAGGACATTAAAATTAGTCTTAAAGAAATAGGAAGGGAAAGTGTCGACTGATATGGCGCAGGGTAGGTACAGGTAGCTGGCCATCATAAATGTGGTTATGAACCTTCAGCTTCCATGAAGCACTGAGAATTTCTTGTCTATATCTGAGCATCTACATGTTTTATTTTTTCTTTGTTATAGTGTATTAATTTCGGTATATAAGTTAATTAGATGATCTGAACTTCCTTCAAAAGGTTTTCCTCCACAAGAAAGACTCTGCTCCATGTGCTTAGTTAGGTATTAAGAATACAGTTTTTGTGATGAACGGTCTGGTCTGGACTGCCCATTGGTCCTTCCAGATGACATTCCATACCGGATTCTGCGAGACTGTGCTGTTTGACACCTGGAAGGTGAGCAGTATCGGTGGTCTAATAGGATCGATGATTGGCATCTGCATCATGGCAGCACTGTATGAGGGCCTCAAGTACTACAGGTATGTTGTGTCAGTTGCAGTTATGACCTTATTACATTCCTGAAAACTGCAACTTACTGCAAAGCAACAAACAACAGAGCACTGTAACAGTTGACAGTTAATTAAAATATCCAAGCATACATCTGTCTGAGTGCAGGCAATGTTCATGAATCTTGGTCACCAAAAATTTGTAAATGTTTTGTGCAGTGTTAAACAACAGCTGTAGTTCAGCATGCTGATCACTGCAGGCACAACAGTCACACAAACGTAACTTTTTTAGGGAGTACCTGTTCTGGAAGACGTACAACTCCCTGCAATACAGGGCTGTGTCCATTCCTGCAGACAAGGCAGTTGGCGTGGAGGATAGCCGGATAGTGCAGTAAGTGAGCTCAGTTATGGCAGACAATTACATATATTCATGTTACACACTGTATTGTTGGTGTCCCAGTACAGGACTGAGTTGCTGCTCTTATAACACCTGACAATTCCTAACCACTACAACAAAATTCCTTGAGCTGATCCAGTTTACTAATATTTCTGCCTGCATCTTTATGTGCTTTATATGAACAAAAACCATGTTCTATCCCATGTATGCTACATTCCCAGTCCATCTCAGCAAGTATGAGTTAATTTTGCATTCACTTTTTTCTTATTCGTATACCTCAAACCCTGTAACAATATAAACACATAGGTTGTGCCACACGTGGCCCCAGAGCCAACCTGGACACCGTCAAGATGAGTTCCACCCCTGCTGGCACTCAAATCCAACCTCATCAGGCTATGTAACAGTGCTTTATGAGGTGCAGAGGTTATGTAGTGAGGACCTGCTTGTGTAAAGGTCATGTAATTTGCCTGTAGAGACTGAGGAAGACCATGGTTCACTTGAGCTCACCCACTGTTTTGTGACTACCAAAATAATTCTGCTAACAGGGTATATAAATATGGGAAAAAATCAAATGTTTTTGTTGCAATTTGAACTGTGTTTATTGTCTAAGTAAACAGAATGAGCTTCAGTTATTGCTGTAACAGTGCTGGTGTGACACGTCTAACCGAAATATGTTTAGTACTGCCTTCCATCTCCTGCCCCTTCATTGGTCCATTGTTCCTGTCTGACACAGATAATACCTGCACCTGTTCAGCACTTCATTCGTATAAATTTGAACAAGTTGTGCTTTTTTCATGCACTGTGATGTCAATCAGACTGTGCTTACTTAATGTTATTCTTGTGTTCTGTTTGTGCAGCATGGTGGGAGAAGTGATACACAAACAGCCGTAAGTTGAACCTGTTACTATTTGGTTGCTTGTGGCATGTGCATTTTTGTTTATGTGTCTTCGGGCTTGCTGTTCACAGCCACTGTAATGTGTGGTGCTGTAGTAAATCTGAGAGCAGTGAATGCAGCTGTGATAATAGCAGAAGTCTGTTAGGATATCTGGACCTGACAGAGGAAGGAACAGGATAATGGAGAACATTATATAGTGAGAAGGCTTCACCTTATGTAGTCAGGGGTGATACTATCCAGAAGATGGGATGCATATGGGTCTCCAACCTGCGGCCCACCAGGTTGTATTATGTAGCCCACAGTCACATTTTAAATTGTGAATATACCATAAAAATTACACAATAATTTAAGTGGTTAGGTATACCACTTACTGTTATTTTTCCACGTGTGGCCCACGAACCAGCCAACAGTAACAGATGTAGTTCTTTGCCAGAAAAAATTTGGAGGCCCATGATGTGGTACATACATGAGAAATAATAATCCAGAAGTTGAATGGGGAAATTAAACATGGGAACCAGTTTCGGAAGCCTGCATACAAATAAGAAGTCAGTACAGGGAAACTAAATCAAACTTGCTTAGAAACCATTCCTTTCATGAACATGGTTATACTTCGACTGCCTGAATGGCTACACAGCAGGACATATTACTAAGCATAAGCCTTCATTAACAAATGTAAATTGATTGTAACTGTAGAGATGACAGTTGGCTCGCGTCATGTTGCTTCAACTGTGGCAGCAACTGTGCCATTTCTACTGACAGTCACAGTAAAGACAGACCAACTGTGCAACTGTTACTGTCAGTCACAATAAAAACCAATTGTGCAGCTCTTACTGTGAGTCACACGACAGACCAACCATGCAACTCACTGTGAGTCACACTACTCAGATTTCAACACCCAAATTTTCAAAGCAAGAATTATGAAACAAAATTGAATGCAAGGAACAGTAGTTGTGTTGTAGTGTGCTGCTGCTGCCATGTAACACTAGCTTTGCCCTTGCATGTTTACTGCACAGTTCCTTGTCTCTACAATAGGATATGTCAGAGTATCAAACAAATGCTGTCCATGTACAGCATGTCCCCAGAATCAACACTTTCCCTGAAATGTGATATGGTGTAGGTTTTGCAGGGTAGCTTTATTTACTGCACCTAATTCCTAAGCCTTAGTGCCTTTAAATATTATTATTATGCGACATGTTGCTAATTTGTTCCTTGTGTTACACAATGCATCTGTGCCTGTGACCTACAGGGGACAAAAACAAGTTTTCTGCAGTTCAGGTTTATTCACACATAATGTCAACAGTTTCAAAGAAAATTTCTAAGTTCATATAATTCAGATGACATAACGCTCACACTGTTGAGCCGCTGCACGGGCACAGTACTGGTTTCCAACTGGCTGTAAAACCTCTTAGCAAAATATTTAATACCTGCTTCTTCAAACTCCCCCGCCTCAACATATTGCAACCAGATTGAGCAGGTTAGTGAGTTTGCAAGGGTTTATGTCCCTGTATTGTTCTGAACCCAGCTCTGCAAAAGCTCCTTCAGCAGTGACCCTCATTAGAGACATAATTGAAGAACCAAGCACAATAACCAGGATATTCTAGGATCCTCAGTGTCTTTGGTCTGACACACTGTTTGACGTCAATAAATATATTACATTGTTCACTTGTCAGGAGCAGTTAGATGACAGAGTTGTAGAGTTATTTAAATTCAAGCAATGAAATAGTAGTTTGATACACATTTTATAAATGTGTTTATTCATATATAAAACTAACAGTTCTAAAATTTAATTACTGAAAAATATAATTCCTATATTTCTTCATGTACCACCAGGTGACCATCGGCAAAACACCGTTTGAAACGCACTGCTCTTGTGTTGTAGTAATAGGTACTGCAGTAAGCACTGTCCAGATAGATGTGGAGGAGTCCCTTTCACTTGCTGTTGGGGTGGAAATAATCAGCCTCTTTGTCTGTGCAGGCCAACGATGTTCAGCCTGCTGCACGGCTTCCAAACATGCCTACACATCATTCAGATTGTACTCAGCTACTTCCTCATGCTCATCTTCATGACCTACAATGTATGGCTGTGTCTTGCTGTTGTTGTTGGTGCGGCTGTTGGGTACTTCCTCTTTGGTTGGAAGAAGTCTTTCATTGTCGATGTGACGGAGCACTGTCATTGAGAAGGCGATTCCATAGTTCAGGTCTTCATATCGGGGATTATAATATTTCAACTGATTTCCTAACAGACCAAGACATCAGCATTCTGCTACCCTGAGCCATGTAGCAGGAGGCCTGCATCAGCTGTTTTTAATATTTTGTGCAAGAGGGCATGACTCATCACAGCTTCCATTGATACAGTACTTTTGTTAATGTGCCTTGCTATTGTTTCATTTTAAAAAATGTTTTAATTTTGTGATGCATGCTGAAAAAGTTGTGATCACCTTCATGTGACAGAACAGCAACAGAAGACAAAAGACTGCGGCCATTTTAGTATTGATCTCTAATGCTGGACCAAACATGTAATAAAACCAGTAATAATCCTCAAATGCTGTACAAAGGTGAGACTGTTATATACTATATTAAAGAACAGATGCATGTCTTGTCACCCCCATTTATGATTTTTTCCCATAATTATTTCTCACACACCCATTTAACCTGGCCCATCAAAGCGTTTCAGTGTTTTACATCTTTCCATTCTGAAGGCAAAGTAACCTGGTGTAAGTAACTCCAGTAAAGTGACTAAAAACAAGTACAATACCAAACAATAACAAAACTGTTCCCATTCTACAAAACACACAGTCATTACTTTACCAGTTCAACGTCCAACTTTTCACTGGGTGGATCGCATTATTTAGACACAAGGTAAACAAAATGATCCTATGCAAACCATAAAAGCAGGCATAGAGAACAGTGGTATAGCCACTCATTCTTAACCTCAGCACTAGACGAGGCGAGGGTTCAGCTTTATGGACTGACTTCTTTGCTTACAAGGAAAATGCCTCTGAAAATCATTGGACAAGAGACTAATTGGTTTAGACTGGTTTCAGACCTACCT
>Ga0209629_10001637_pt1 | contig 14397 bp, 13 predicted proteins | sample TergutCu122P5_FD_187286 | JGI IMG/M metagenome (GOLD analysis project Ga0209629, IMG submission 187286) | Cubitermes ugandensis P5 segment gut microbial communities from Kakamega Forest, Kenya - Cu122 P5 (SPAdes) (version 2) | ecosystem: Host-associated > Arthropoda: Insects > Digestive system...
GACACACCACGAGAAATGGGACGGCACTGGCTATCCCATGGGGCTTAAAGGGGAAAATATCCCTTTGGAAGGGCAATTGATGGCAATCGCCGATGTCTATGACGCGCTGATTTCTGTCCGCCCGTATAAAAAAGCCTTCAGTCATGAAGATGCGCGCAAAATTATCGAGAAGGGCGCGGGAACCCATTTCAACCCCGCCCTGGTGGATGTTTTTTGCCAGGTGGAAGATAAATTCGACAAAATCGCTCAGGAAATCAAGTGGTAACGAGGACAACCCCAGCCATCATTTCCCCGTCTTTTCCGCGCTGACCAAGCGCATGGTCAATTCATAGTCGGCGTCGCCGGTGGCGCGGAGAGACATGGCGGCGGGAATGATATGGCCATCGCGGGCCGCGCAATCCGAGGCCCGCGCCGTCCTGGCCAGCCGCCCACCGCGAAAGACTTGTATGGTCCAGCAGCCATCCTGGCCGATCGTTACATCGGTAATCTCGCCGTTCTTTTGCCACCGGCAGAATTTTTCTCCGGCGCTGGCGTTTGCGCCCGCGTCGCAGCGCGGCGTCCCGTCCGGCGCGGTGAAGAGCAGACGCAAATCGGCAATCAGACCAGCGGCAAAGCCAGGCTTATCGAGCGGCGGCAAGGCGCGTTCCACCTGAATCGGCTCGTTTGTCCGCTCTTCTGTCCCTGAGGCTTGCGCCCGCGCCGCGAAGATGGTCAGCCCTTCCAGGGTGGTGAGGGCGCAGCGCAATTCCTGATCGTCGAAGGAAACAACGCCAAGGAAACGCCCCTGTCCCGCCGGGAAACGGAAGGTGATGTCGTGGACGAATTGCCAGCTCCCTTTTTGGAAAACGCGCGGGCAGGCGGCGCAATCGGTTCCGCGCAAAGGGATGTTCATATCTGGCCCGGGTACGGCGCAGGCGGCAAGCAGCAGAAAAAAGATGCCAGGAAAGAGCCAGCGGGCGGGGCGGCCGGTTATGCGCTTCATGGCGTCGAGAACAAGGGGTCGGGGATGGCCTGGTTGATGACCGTATCCCGGAATTTGATGCGGGTGACGGCATCGGCGCCCGCGCTTTCGTGGATATCCACCTCTTCAACCAGATCGCTGCCTTTAACCAGCCGCAATTCAATGGCGGCGATGACGGCGCGCATCCCTTCCGCCTTCGGCACCAGGCGCACCACTTGTCCCTCGCGGCTGGCGGTGAATATGGCGGCATCGTCGGCAGCGCTGAAACGCCCCTCCAGCCAGCCGGTCATCTGTGCCAGAACCGCCGGCACGGCGTCGAGACCGGCGCTTTTATCTTCGAGCCAAACGCCGTTTTCATTAACGAATTTGCGGGCGGCGCCATTTTGCATGAGCAAGACGCTTTTTACCGGCGACAGGTATTCCCAACGCAAATTATCTGGCGCGCGAAAGAACATGCGGCCTTGGGAAATCAGGGGCCGGGCCAGAATCTTCATCTCTTTTTCCTGGATGAAAGCGGCCTCGATGCTGCGCGGCTGAGTCGCCAGCGGCCCCGCCGCAAGCGGCTCCACCGCCAGCGCTGGGCCGGGAAAGGCGTAGCCCCCGATAAGAATTGCCAGAACAACGACCAGCGTGATTGCCAAACGAAGGGGGAAAATATTGGGTCTTTTGTGTATCAGAGGCATAGCTTCCTCGCAGTTTTCTTTTGCCGTTGCCAGGCGGCCGCCAATGCCAGCAGGGCGAAAAACAGGCAGGCGGGCGCGAACAGATAACCAAAACGGACATAGATCGTGCGCGCGTCGTTTAAAACCACATCATCGACCGCCGCCCAGGGCGCGAACAGCGGCGAAAGCTGGCGCATTTCCCCTTTTGGGGTGATGAACACGGAAAAGCCGGTGTTGGCGGCCCGCGCCAGACCGCGCCTGGTTTCCACCGCCCGCAGCACCGCCATGGCCAGACTGTGGCGCGGGGCGCTGGAACGGCCATACCAGGCGTCGTTGGTCAAATTGACTAGGACATTGGCGCCGGCGCCCACCCAGGCACGGGCAATATCCGGAAAAACCGATTCATAGCAGATTAAAACGCCAATCCGCGCCTTATCCCAGTTTATCGGCTTTTCCACCTGGCCGGCGCTGAACTGCCCCACCGTTTCAACCAAGGGAGCGATAAATGGCAGATAGCGGCGCAGCGGCACATATTCGCCAAAGGGCACCAGATGCGACTTGAAATAGGTGGCATCAAAGCGGCCATCCGGGGTGAAGAGCGCGGCGCCGTTGTACAGGCGGACGCCCTTGTCGGTGTCCGCATCTGGCGTAAACCACGGCGCGCCGCTGAGAACCGGCACCCCTGTCCATGCCGTAAAAGCATGCAACTCCGCCGTCAAAGGCGAACGCTGCGGGAAAAACGGCAGGGCCGTCTCCGGCCAGAGCAAAAGCGCCGGTTGTTCTTTTCTGAGCAAGTCTTCGCTCTGCCGCAGATAGCCGGAAAGGGTCGTTTCTCGGTTTTCCGGCGACCATTTCATCTCCTGGCTGATATTGCCCTGGACGACGCCCAGGCGCATCCGCGGCGGGGATGCCGTCCATAGGGAATCGAGCCGCCAGTCAGAATAAATATGGGCAAATAGCAGAATCGCCGCCACAATCGACAGTATCCGCGCCAAAGTCCATCCGCCGGTGGCTTTGCGGCGCTTGGATAAAAGCATCATCCCGGCGAGCATCACAAACACGTTAACCATCACGATGAGATAGGTGATGCCGTGGTGGCCAAAGATATCCGCGCATTGAATCAGACGCGGCGAAAAAGCCAGGAAATAGCCGATGTCCATCCAGGGAAAACCGCTAAACAACCAGCCGCGCAGCCAGTCGAGGCCAACCCAGAGGGCGGGCGCGGCCAACAGGCAAAGTGTTGGCGCGGGCGACGGGCCGCGCGGCCACAAAAAAGAAAACCCGGCCGCGAACAGGCCGGTATAGACCGCCATGTAAGCGGCAAGCAGCATGAGCGCCGGCACGGCCACGAACCAAGGCAGGGCGCCATAATGTTCCAGGACGAAAACAATCCAGTAGAGGAGCGTCAAATAGCTGGCGAAGCCGCACAGCCAGCCGCGGAAAAAGGCTGGCGCCCACTTTGCTCTGCCATCAATTTGACTGGCGACGCCAACGAAAAGCGGCAACAGCATGAAAATCGAAAAAAAACTCGTCTCGCCGCCACCCGGCGAGGCCAGCCAGATCAGGGCGGCGCTGGTGAGAGCCATGGCGCCCGCGAATAAACGGCCAGATTTCACGCCGGGGCTTCCCCGTCTTCGATACGCTCGATGCGCACCGTTTTGATGCGGCGGCGGCTGGCGCTTTTCACCTCAAAAAGCAGGTTGCCGACCCGCGCCTTGTCGCCCGTCCGCCCCAATCGGCCGAGGAGATGAATCACCAGGCCGCCCACCGATTCATAAGGGCCTTCCGGCAATACCATGGAAAAAAGTTCTTCCACCACCTCGTAACCGAGGCGCGCCGGCACGAGCAGGCTGCCATCCGGCAGACGTTCGATGGGTTCTCCTTCATCGTCGTATTCATCGTCGATTTCGCCGAAGATCTCCTCGATGATGTCTTCCATGGTCAGAAGGCCACGCACGGCGCCGAATTCGTCGGTGACGATGGCCATGTGCGCTTTTTTCTGCTGAAATTCCCGGAGCAGATCGATAATCGGCTTGTTCTCGCCGACGATATGCACCGGCAGCAGGTGGTCTTCGAGGCGAAAAGGCTGGCCGCGCAGGCGGGCGCAGATTTTCAGCAGGTCTTTGGCGTGGATCAGGCCGATGATTTGGTCGAGGCTGCCGCGATAAACCGGCACCCGCGTAAAGCCGCTGTCAATCACTTGATCGATCAGCGCATCGAGAGGGATGGTGGTCGGAACACCTAAGATGTCGGCGGCCGGGGTCATAATTTCCTCGGCCAGGGTGTTGCCGAAATCGAGGACGGAATTGATCATCTTTTCCTCGATGGCGCCAATCAGCCCTTTGTCTTCTCCTTCTTCCAGGAGCTCTTGAATTTCAAGTTCAAGTTCTTCTTTTGTTTCTGGCTTGCCAAACGGCACGATGGCCGCGAGCCGCGCCAAGAGGCCTTTCCGTTGTTCCGGTTCAGGGTTGGGGTCTTCCTTGTCAGGGTTCATGTTGTGAGAAAATGGTTGGATGATTTAACAAAACGGGCGAAATGGGATAAAGGACGGGAAAGTATTTGCGCAATCTTTGTAAAATCACCGAAAAAGCGGGAGATTGTCAAGCCTTTCCTTCTCCTTTCGCCATCAGTTCCGCACCGCGATCGCCGCGACGCCGTTTTGCGGCGAGCCGTCGATAATCTTGTTGCTGTAGGTCAAATACACCAAAGTATTACGTTTTTTGTCGTAAAAACGCACCACTTGCACGGTCTTGAAGAAAATTGACGACGATTTTCTAAAGACGCGCTCGCCGTCGGATTTGCCGGAGCTGATATCCGCGGAAAGGGTGATTGGCCCGGTTTGCAGGCACTCGAGCGAGATGTCCGAGCTGTCTTCGGCAACGCCAATCGAACCGGAAATGCCGCCGGTTCTGGCGCGGCTCAGATAACAGGTCGCGCCTGGAACATCCGGGTCATCGAAGGCTTCGACGACCACCCGGTCATTGGCGCCCAATATCTTGAAGCGGGTGCGCACCGAACCGATTTCCTCAGCCTGTGCCGCCGTCGCGACAAAAGCAAATAAAAAGAGCAAAAACAACACCTTGGCATAGAAAGACATTTTCCCTCCATCATGCTTTTTTTAAAGGGCGCGACGGCGACGGCCTGACTGGCCGCCCCGTCCTTTCCCTTGTTATCGTTTGCTTTTGAATATCCAATTAAATTTTTGATGGCAATGATGTTAAGTCATTGTAATATCGTTCATCGAACTTCGATTTTTTTATAAGATTTATTTGGGTGAGACCATGTTTATGTGATACTCTTTTCTAAACGGTGGAAGTCCCCCAATCCATGTGGAGAACTCTATGCGCTATATCCGTATCATTATCGCCATCCTCGTTCTTGCTTCCCTTCTCACCCTCGTCTATTTGTGGCCCCGCGCCGCCGCCCCGAAACACGATGTGGTGGCGACGATCAATAACTTTCAGCTTGAAAGAAGCCAACTGTCCTTCTCGCCCGACTCACGGGAGGACAAGCAGGAGATGGCGGTGATCCTCAATGCGGCGATAACCCGCGAGCTGCTCATCCAGGAAGCGCAACGCCAGAAGATAGACAAAGAAGAAGACTTTCGCAAATCGCTGAAAGCCTTTTATGAGCAGTCACTTTTAAAAATCCTCATGGACCGCAAATACGCCACGCTGCAAGTGAGCGTCAGCGATCAGGATATTGACCGCTATCTCGCCATGTTCGGCAAGACGATCCGCTTTACCCGTTTGCCGGTCGCCGCCGAGCCGCCCTATAAACCAACCAGCAACCAGGGACAGACCACCAATGTATTGTTCGACGACCTGGCCGACTCGCTGAAACCGATGATTTCCAGCCTGAATCCGGGCGAATACGCGGTGAAATTCGATACCGGACACGAACAGTATGCGCTACGTCTCGACGCGGTAACGCCATCGTCGGCGACAAACCCCGCCGCGGTTGCCCTGCCTCGGGAAATGGCGAAGAAAGTTATCGAACAAAGCAAAAAAGAGCAACTTGTTTCCCAATGGCTCACGGAGCTGCGTCAGCGGGCCAACGTCACCATTCATAACGATAACTGAGGGCCATGGAAAAGTACAAACGCCGGATATTTTTCATCAAGAAAGATTTACAGGGCAGGCAGGTGCTGGGATTTTTTCTGTTTTTCGCTTTCGGCTGCCTGATGTTCATCGTCTTGTTCCTGTTTCTGACCGCCGATTCGCTCACCATTGCGTATAAAGATCATAACGTTCAATTCGGTCAGACGCCCTTCATGCTTTTAAAACAAATTTTGGCCTCGGGCTGGGTGGTCGTGGTCATCGGCGGCAGCATTTTGGTTTATGCGGTGCTGCGTTTCACCCATCGCCTGGCCGGCCCGGTCTTCCGCTTTGAAAAAGCCCTCGACAATATGAACGCCGGGCGCCTCGACGATCATATCAATCTGCGGGCCAAAGATGAAGGCAAGGAGCTGGCCGATAAGATCAACAGCTTCAACGACGCTCTTTCCGGTTCGGTCATCGGCATTCGCCGGAATGCCGTGGCCATGAATAATCTCTTGGATCAATTAGAGACGGTCATCCCAACGGTTGGAGAAGAAAGTGAAAAGGTGCGCGGCCTGCTGTGGAACATGCGCGAGCAAAACAGGAAAATGGCCGATAATTTCGCGAAATATAAGGTCAAGGATGTGTAATTTCAAGGTGTTTTGCCTTGCCATTTTCTTGATTGCTTTACCTTTGCTGTCAAGCACGCAGGCACAGGCGGCCAACAGCCGTTATTTCACCGTCCTCTGGAACAAGCCGGAACTTTTACGCGAGTTCAACGACAATCTGGCGATTGGCCGTCTGAACCGTTTCATCCAGAAGGGAAACATCGTTACCGTCGAAGACGAGGTATACGCCAAACTGGATGTCATCCTGGAAAAGGCGCAGATTGTGCTGGATATGTTTCCGAAGGGCATCAAGGTGACGCTGGTGCTCTTGCCGGACAGAAGGGCGGTGACGGCGATGTATCAGCAGAAATATGGCAAAGCGGCCGACAATATCGCCTACTATTCCCTATCGGAAAACACCATCTATGTTTCCGTCAATGACGCCAACCTGCGGGTTGTCACCCATGAACTTGGGCACGCCATCGTCAACCACTATTTCACGGAACGTCCGCCCTACAATATCCATGAACTTATGGCGCAGTTTGTCGAAAAGCATATCTCCGATTAAGGCGTGGCCTCGGCGCCCAATTCTTTCAGTTTTTCCAGCGCCGCCGGATAACGCGGATTGATCTCCAAGGCCGAACGGTAGGTGGCGATGGCCCTGGCGGTAAAACCCTGGGCGAGATAATAATCTCCTAATTGCATACGAAAACGCAGGACGTAAGGCCAATTCTGCACCGCCAGCCTGAGTGAGCGGCCAAGCATCTCCGACGATTGTCCTTGCCGCCCGAAGTAGGCGCAGATCTGCGAATACCAGTATTCCGGATAAACTTCTTTGTCATGCCGCTCCATGATTTCCACCGCCCTGATGTAATAAAGCTGCGCATCATTGGCGCGGTTGTTTTGCATACGGAAATAGGCGATATTGAACCATGGGCTGGGCTCTTCCGGCGGCAGCAGGGCGGCGACCTGCTCCGGCGGGAAATCGTAACTATCCATAAGGATAATCCATTTCTTCCAGGACGTGGGCTCTTCCGCCAGAGATTTTTTTATAATTTCCATGGCTTCGCCCTGCTCGCTGGTGCGCAGCAAGTATTCGGCCAGACTTGCCGCCAAGTCTGAACGGCGCAAAGAACGCTTGGCGCCCTCGAGAATCAGCCGTTTGCCAATTTGGGCATTGGATTGCAAATATCCGACCCGTTGCAGATAGGTGCCCTCCAGCGGATTGAGTATGGCTGTCCGCCAGAAGCCGCGTGTCGCCCGCTCTTTTTCGTTCAGATACCATTCTATGGTGGCCAATTGATAACGATGGCGCGATTCCAGCGGATCGAGGCGGACGACCCAGCGCCACGAGTCGGCCAAGGGTTTCAGTATTTCCCGTTTAAGCTGGGGTGAAACATAAATCTGCGAAACCTTCCCTTCCAGGTGCCGCGCTATGGTTTGGCTTACGAGGAGAAGCGCCACCGCGCCAATGACCAAGAGGCTGGATGCGCCATAAACGGTGTTGCTGGACAAAGGACGCGCGGGCAAAATCGTCCGGCATTCGCTCGCCTCGAAGCGGATATTCACGGTCGCCACGGTCAGGCCACAGAGCATATAGAAAGTTAGGAAGATTGCCGGGTTGTGCATGTTGAAATCGGTGAGGCCATGTATCAGCGTGGCGCTGATGCCGGAAAGGCCGGCGATGCCCAGCAAAATCGGGTAACGGTTCCGGCGGAGGCGGATGCTTTTCCAGGAATGCCGGAACAGGGCGGCAAGAAACCAAACTACGAGCGCCGCGCCGATGATGCCGCTATCGGTGAGTATTTCTATATATTCGCTGTGCGGGTGTTCGTAGACAAGGGGATTTTTCAGCGTTTTGTAAAGGGGATAAATATTGACGAAGGAACCAAAGCCGCTGCCGAAGACGGGAAAATCGGCAAGCAGCTTGGCGCTGTCGCTCCACAGCGTAATCCGGTCATCGCGGATTTTGCCTTCAGCATTGAGGGTCTGACTAAATTCAGTGCCCACGTCTTTCCAGCCCACCCAGGCGAACACCAGGCAAAAAGCCACGAGCACCAGCGTCACGCCAAAGTAGCTCCGCGATTTTTTCTTTGAAAGATAGAGTATTTGAAAGAGCAAGAGCGAACAGAACAGACTGATGATGCCGCCGCGCGACATCGTCAGTGTTACCGCCAGCATCATGATGAACAGGGCGGCGAGGAGGAGGAGATGCTTGTTGGTGCCGGTGGTGTTGAAAAAGTAGATGAACCGCTCTTTGTGACTATCGCGGTGATGACGGCGCGGCCGATAAAACATGCACAAGCCCAAGGCCAAAGGCGCCGCCAGTTCGATATAGCCGGCGAATTGGTTGGGATTGATCCAGGGACCAAAGGGCATACCCGCTGGGGTTTTGCGGATAAACAGCAACATATCCGGCATCACCGCCCGCTGGATGATCGCCAGGACGGCAATGACCGTGGCAATGACAATAAAAGTGACGATAAAAGGGCGCAGCAGAAGATTTTTGGCAAACAGCAGAATGACGCTGACATAGAGGAGTATCCCGGTCACGAGGAGCAGCAACTGCCGCAGCGTCCCGTTGCAGTTCAGCGACAGGGTGAGCCAGGCGTCATCCGGGTGGACGGCCAAAAGAGGCTCATAGTAGGTGTAGGCGGTGGGCGAAAGAAAGCGCACCAGCCCCGGCGGCAGGGGCGTGATTTGCAGTATCATCAGCGCGACCAGCAACACCAAAGGCAAGAGTCCGGGAATTTTGAGAAAGGGCTGGCGAGAAAACCAGCGGCCGCCGCAAGCGAGCAGGGCGACGAGCAGTATAATCGCCTGCGCGGCCGTGAGTGACCAGAATTCAACCAGGCCGAAGGCCAAGGGCGCGAAGGCAAGAAAAAGATACAATGGGTAGTAGGGCAGGGTTCTCATCCTATATCCTCATCACCGGAGAAATTGGCGCTTATAAGCGAGGCGGCCGCGCCGCCGGGCCTGGCTCGGGCGGTGATTCTTCCCGCACGCTGCCGTCCTTGCCCAGCAGGATAATCTCCACCCTGTTGTTCCGCTGTCTTCCCGCATCGGAATTATTGTCGGCCAGCGGGCGGTACTCGCCATATCCGGCGATGGACAGGCGCTCGGCCTGAAAACCGCGGCTTACGGCCAAATTGTGGGCGACACTGGCGGCGCGGGCGGCGGACAGCTCCCAGTTGGAAGCGAACTCCCGGGACGGCACAGGCGTGTCATCGGTATGCCCTTCGCAACTGATCGGGTTGGCGTAGGGCGCCAGGCCGTCGGCGATAAGAGACAATATCTGGGAGGAAGCGGCATTCAGCGCGCTCTGGCCCGGCTCGAAAAAAGCGGAGCTTTGCAGGCTCACCACCAAGCCTCTGGCACTGACGCGCGCTTGGACGCTGTCGGCGGCGCCGGCGGCGGCCAGCTTTTTCCGCAAGGTCTCCATAATGGCGCGAAAATCTTCTTTACCCGCGAACGGCCTCTCACTGTCCTGATGCCCGGTGGCGGACGATGGCGCGGCGCGGTACTGGCCATAGGGGATCGGCGCCAGATTGACCTTCGGTAGGGAAATGACATCGGTTTTTGGAATCATGGCCTTGGCGTTCTGGCCGCTAGGGGTGACGCTGAAGGCATCGCGATATGAAGCCGCCACCTCGCCAAGTTTCTGTTTGTCCACCTGCGACATGGCGTACAAGGTGACAAAAACGGCGAACAGCAAGGTGATGAAATCGCCATAAGACACTAGCCAGCGCTCGTGGTTCGGGGCTTTATCCGGCTGTTTTTTTCTGGCCATTATGCCGCTCCTCCGGGGGCGTTCCCCGCTTTGACCTCCTCGGCGCGGGTGCCCAGATAGGCGTTCAAACGTTCGCCGATGAGACGCGGATTCTGGCCGCTCTGCATGGCGCAGATGCCAGCGATGATAATTTCTTTCCGCACTATTTCTTCTTTGATAAGAAATTTGATTTTGCTGGCGATGGGCAAGCAGATGATATTGGCGGTAACTAGTCCGTAAATGGTGGCGACAAAGGCCACGGCGATACCAGCGCCTAGCTTGCTGGTGTCTTCCAGATTACTCATAACATGAATCAGGCCAAGAACCGCGCCGATGATGCCGATGGTCGGCGCGTAACCGCCGGCGGCCTCAAAGAACTCGGCGCTTTGCTTGGCGTGTTCCTCGTCGGCGCTCATGTCGGTTTCAAGCAGGGCTTTAATATCCGCTGGGTCAACGCCATCGACGGAGAGGGCGATCGCCTTGCGCATGAAGCGGTCCTTGTGGTTTTTCGCTTCCTGCTCCAAGGCGAGTAAACCATTTTTGCGGGCTTGAGCGGCAAAAACGCAGATATCGGCAATCAATTCGCGGCTCTGATTCAAAGATGCGGCGCGGAATACTTTGGCGGCGTCACGAAAAGCGCGGGTGGCGACCGACAAGGGAAAGCTGGTGAAGGTCGCGCCGAAGGTGCCGCCCAAAACGATGACCGCCGCCGTGAGTTGCAGGAGGGAAGAAAAATGCAACCCCTCCAACACGGCGCCGCCAGCGATGGCGCCCAATCCCAAGATCAGGCCAATGAGGGGTGCTATATCCATCAGTCTTCATCCTTGGCGTAATATGAACCATACCCGTAATAATAATTGCCTCTTTGATTGCCTTTGACGCCATTCAAAACAAACCCGAGGATGGGGGCATTAACCTCTTGCAGTTTGCGGATGCCGTTATCGAGGGCCTCGAAGGTGGTTTTGCCAGCGTGGACAACGATAATGGCGGCATCGACAATATTCGTCAACATCAGGCCATCGGTGACGCTTTGAATCGGCGGCGTATCGAGCAGCACGAAATCGTATTCCGCCGCCAGCTCGTCAACCATCGCGCGCATCCGCGCGGAACCGAGCAATTCCGCCGGGTTCGGTGGAATCGGCCCGGATGGCATGAAGAAGATATGCTCCTTTTCGACCGTGACAATTACTTTGTCGTCATGCTGGCCGGCCAGATAGGAACTGAGGCCGGTTTCTTCGGATTCGACATGGACAATCGTGTTCATGCGCGGACGCCGTAAATCGCAATTGACGACCAACACCTTGCTGCCGGCCTGCCCCAGGGTGCGGGCGATGTTGATGGTGGTCGCCGTCTTGCCTTCCCTGGGATTCATGCTGGTGATCAGGACTTTCCGCGGCGGATGTTTGGCTGACGACAGCAACAGGGCGGTGCGGATTAAACGGTAGCTTTCCGCAAGCGGCGAGAGGGGTTTGGCAACCAGATAGTTGTCGATGCTCTGGCCTTTTTCCCGCAGCTCCTGGATCGAGCCAAGGACTGTCAGGCCATAGCGCTGTTGCAACTCGGCATGGTTCTTGACTGTATTGTCGAGATATTCCAGCAAAAACGTTAAGCCTATTCCGCCGCTGAGGCCGATGAAAAAGGCCATGAGCAGTATGCGCATTTTTTTCGGCGACGAGGGCGCGTTTGGCCGCTGCGCCTGTTGCAGCACCCAGATGTTCACATCCTGCGCCTGCGCGGTGACGTCTTCTTTTTTGATGCTGGTTTGCAGGGCGTCGAACAGGACGCGGTTGCTGTCGGCCTCCCGCTTCATGGTCGTGTATTCGATGAAACGCTCTTGCAGGTCGAGCATCTCATTTTTTGCCGCCTTCAGTGACTCGTTCAAACTCTTGACCTGGGCCACGGCCAGATTGTAACTGTTGGTCAAAGACGCCACCACCCGGTCGACCTCAGCCCGCCGTTCGTCCTGCAAAACCCGCAACTCGGCACTTATCTTGATCATTTGCGGGTGTTTCGGGCCAAACTGGTTGGATAACTCGTGCTGGGTTTGCTGCGCGGCGTAAATTTTAGCGCGAACGTCCTTCAGGACGACGTTGTCGGCAAATATCGGCAAAGTCTCGAGCCGGCTGATAGAGCCGCTCGCCGCCTGCACCATGCGGATCTGCTCATACAAGGCATTCCGTTCCGATTCAACCCTGGTCAACTGGCTGCCGAAATCGGCGACTCGCTGGGGCAGTATCGCCAACTGATTTTCCACCGTGACCAGATCATTGGCGCGCATGAATTTCTGCAATTCGTTTTCAGACGATTCCAGACGTTTGCGTTCTTCGTTGGCCTTTCCGGTCATCCACTTGAGGGCGTAGCTACTGAAGCTCAAGCGCATCTCAAGCATTTCATCCATGTAGGCCTTGACGACGGCATCGGCGACCAGTTGCGTGAGCAATGGGTCGACGCCGGTATAGGAAATGGTCACAATCTTCGTCGCCCGGACGGGTGTTACCTGCAAACCAGCGCTGATGATTGAAGCGATAATATCGTCGTCGCTCAACACCCGCCCTTGTTCCCCGGAGCCGGCCTTGTTCGGGTCACTTGACGCGCCCAGGGACTTCAGCCAGACGAAGGGCGCCTTCAGCGATTCGGCGATGGCCGTGCCGATCCCCGGTTTTTGGTCCTCGCCGGGGAAAAAAACATGCCGGAATTTCGTTGACAGTTCCAGATTGCGCACGACCCTGAGGGCAACCTTTTCACTGCAAATCACTTCCGACTGGGTTGAGAGAAATTCTGGATCGTAGGATTCGTAATACCGGGTGTCGAGGCCGCCGCGGCTCGTATTCCGGTCTAAAAATACCTGCGACGACGCGGTATAGAGCGGAGTCGTCATAAAAACTTTTATCAGAGCGAGCAGCACAACCAGGCTGGTCACGGTGGCGATCAACCAGGCCCTTTTGCGCAGAATATGCAGATAATCGCGCAAATCCATGCCCTGAAAACGAAAAATGACGCCGCTTTTTTCAGATGCGCTTGTAGTCATATATGGCGACCCATGCTAAGAAAATGCTGGACGCATCAGAAAAAACTTTCCGGGACGACCAGCACGTCGTCCGCGACCAATTTAGTATCGAGATCGACCTGTTTGAAGATGTGCTTTTCCTTGGCCTTTGTTTCTTTGTTCTCGATAATGCGCACGATCCTGATTCCCGACTTGCTGGCCTTGCCGGTGAAACCGCCGGCCAGGGCCACAAATTTCAATACCGTGGTTTCCGAGTTGCAAGGATAGGAGCCAGGTTTTTCCACCTGGCCGGTGATGAAACACATGCCCGATTTCGACACGTAGATCGAATCGTTTTCCTGCACCTGGATATTCTGCGACAAATCGCCGCTCGTCACCAGCGACTTCAGGTCGATGGTGATCATCTTTTCTTTGTCATTCTCCATGCGTTTGATCGACACTGTGTCCCCGGCGTCGGCGGCCAGACCGCCGGCGGCCGAGATGATCTCAAGGAGCGTTGCCTGTCCGGAAAATTCCTGCAATCCCGGTCTGTTGACCTGACCAAGAACCGTGACTTTACGATTGCGGAAATTCTGCACGAAGACATTGACCTGCGGCTTGTTGATATAGCCATCGGCCAGTTCGGCGGTGAGTTTCGCCGTCACCTGCGGGATGGTCATGCCATTTACCTGTACTTTGCCAATCAACGGCAGAACCACAGTGCCATCTTCCGTCACCTGCACCACCGAAGTCAGATCGTCATGCTCGTAAACGGTGATTTTAAGAACCGTTCCCGGACTAACGACATCGGTGCGGGCGGCGGCAATGCCGCCCGAGAAACACAGCGCCAGCAAAACAACCGGCATCCACTTTAAGAAACTCACAATTCCCTCCTCGCAGCAACGTATTCAAGCGGTCGGCCGCTCTTTTTACAAAAACGAAATTATACCATGCCGCATCTTATTTTACTTTGGCAATAAAAGTAAAAGTTGACAATTTGACCACGCGCGCATAAGGCTCGGCGGTCAAGGCGCGCATGAGCCCGAGACGACACGAAATAATAAATAACAACGGCGGGAGCGGTGAAGAGAAAACGCGACAAAAAAAACCGCTGAACCGCCCTGTAAGTATACCGCTTGGGGAAAGCGGAATACAAGCGGTTCAGCGGAAAAACCGAACGGGAAATATCAGAAAGCCACCCTGACGTCGGCGAAGATGGTATTTGAATAGTAGTTGTAAATGCCAATGGTCGAGTCGCGATTTTCGTAACGATAGCCAATGTCGGCCCTCAGCCATTCAGTGAAGAGATAGTTGATCTGCCCACTGATGATCCAGCGCACATCCCTGCGCTCCCTGGTACGTTCCTCTTCG
>Ga0209629_10001638_pt1 | contig 14391 bp, 11 predicted proteins | sample TergutCu122P5_FD_187286 | JGI IMG/M metagenome (GOLD analysis project Ga0209629, IMG submission 187286) | Cubitermes ugandensis P5 segment gut microbial communities from Kakamega Forest, Kenya - Cu122 P5 (SPAdes) (version 2) | ecosystem: Host-associated > Arthropoda: Insects > Digestive system...
TTATTATTATTATTATTGTTGTTGTTGTTGTTGTTGTTGTTGTTATTGTGCATTTAATGCAACAGACTTAGAACTAATAGACCTGTTATTTTTGTGTGTACTGTGTAGAGTTTGTGCATGTGTGCATGCATGCATGCATGCATATACGTGTATATGTAAAGGGGGCTGTGGGTGGGTTGACTTCTGTATAATACAGTACTTGAATGGAAATTTGTTCATGTGGTGGTGTTTTAATGTATCCTTAGAAGTACTGCATGTGGTTTTGTGTCAGACTTGTTTTGTACATGGAGATTGAATGACATGCTGGCAGTTTATTCAGTTTGTCGTAATCATTATTATATAAGGATTAAATAGGCTGTTTGACTTTGAATGTGATTGTTGAATTACTTATGTTTATTTCTATTTCTTATCAGGATGTATTTTATTCTCGGAAGAACTTCAAAAGACCTGAACTTCAGATGAGTCCTCATCAAGCTTTTGAGCAAGAAGTTGCTTTGTTGGACACTTTTTTCAAAGGTACTTGCAAACCAGAGTGTGATATTTGTTTCCTTATTTGTTACAGTTTTTTGTGAAGGTAGATATTTAGAATCCATTAAAAATTGAGACAGGTTTGTGCCAGTTCAGATTGTGTACTTTGCAACTTGACTTTGAATATTTACTCACAAAGAATTCGGGGAAAAACTGACTTTTGATTAAGCATTTTTGCAGGAACTCTGCATTGTATCATTTGTGGTTCCTTATTTTATGCGCAGAACAATACAATTTCTGCGTGGAGCATAATTAGGATATCCATTTTCAATTAAACAGATGGTGCTGCTTACTGTTTGGGCACTTTAAATCATGACTGTTGGTACCTGTACACTCTGAACACTGCAGAGGGAGACAACAAGAAGCGTCATCGGGGCATTCCAGAGCCTGACCAAACATTGGAAATACTTATGTCAGATCTGGATCCAGAAGTGATGAGCATTTTCATGCGGGAAGAGTCATCCTCAGCTGCAGAGGCTACCCAGGTTTGTATGAGCACAGTGTTGCCTCATACACAAGAGAATAATTACAACAGGGTGTCTACCAGTGGGGAAACCATACCAAAAGCTGGCTTCATTACAGTAACTTGAGCTTAATTTGTATATTTATTTACTAATTTTTTGCTGTGAATGTACTGTTATTAGCCCTCTGTCCAAATTAGAGTACAAGCAGTTTTACATTGTGATGATCATTTAAGATCAACTGAAGAACCCCATTGATCGATTTATTTCTGTATAGAGCCATTAAGATTTAGGTTGTCAGGCTAGAAATGCTGTGCATGAGTAAGGGAATGTATTCAATTTAATTGATGTAGCAGCATTCTGCATGTGGTCTTCATGACTTACTACAACTTTTTGTTACAGTTACACTGTTTTATTAGCTGAGGAGTAATGATGTAGTGCTCTTATTGTTGGTCTTTTATCAATGAAATGAAAGTATTCCACGTTTCTCTACAAACATCGAAGTGTTATTTCTCTTGAAATATTTTTTACAGAATTGTAATTACGATATAGCCTAAAAGTTGTGATATCCGGCACCTCCAGCTTTGGATACCATAATTTTTTGGATATTAGATGTTATATCTATTGCGTCTCTTAGTGTAATTAGCAACCACATAAATAGACATAACTGTTGAATTTGTCACTTGGTATCTTGTCCTGTTTTACCTGCCACACTTTATATTTCTTTTTCATCACTACTTACATAATATGGTTTTTATATATAATCTGAAATACAACCAACATGATACCAATATTTCACATTATTAATCATCATGTTCACAGTGCTGGTGCCAGTTGATGCATAGGGGGAATGTAATGGACCTCTTAGTCTTCAGTCTTTCTGGATCATATGTTGTTAGATAATGCAGCTTCACTATACTAGTAGATTCTCAGCAGGGAAAGAAGGTTTTTGTTGTTTGCAAGGCATTCATAGCAGTTCATGGTCCCACTCAGCCTAGGTGTGTTTACAAAATTGCAAAAAGTGGCTATTAACTTTGTCATGCCTGTCCATTCATCCACATTTCTTGTACTGTAGTGTAGTGTCACGATTTTTGGTCCTCTCCTGTTTCAGGGAGTTGAACAGGGCACACAGTTTATGAGCCCAAGTACAACTTTTTTACTCCACATAACTGTTTTTCTCAAAACAGAGTAGTACTAGAGATATTAGTATGTTCTTTCAGTTCCATATACCCATTGTTCAGTGATTCTGGATGACTTTTTACCCTTTCTCCATATCTCTTCTATGTGTTGTGCATTGTAACATTGGAATAGTGCTCACCTTTCCTTTCCAGTGGTGGAATAACACCCTGCTGCTGTGTCTGTATGCTTACCAGTCTTCAGTCTCTTCCCTTCCTCTAACAAATTGGCAGGAATCTCCCTGTTAGCTATAATTGTACTATGGATCCTGGTATTTCTGGAGAGCCAAATGTCTCATATTGTTACACTGGTAATAGTAATTGTCCTGATATACAGTATGGTGCCACAGATCTACATGGGTCCAACACAGAAGAAGTTGGTTTTTCAAACTTCTTGCCCTTACCATCATAGATTTACATTATGTATATCCTGTGGTGGCATCAGTATACCATAATGCAAATATTCCATACTTTACAAGTTTTTACCTGTTGTAGGTTCTGAGTCTACGACATCCTTTGTACAGGATCATGGCATCATCTAACGACACCTATTTTACTGGTTTATGCTGTACTGTATAATGTTTTGGCTGGCGGTAGCGTATGCTACTGGTAGGGCCTCCCATGCCAGACAGGTCAAGGGTGATGACCCAGACAAAAAGGGATACCCTGGTCCTCCAGGTTGGGGGTTGGGCGCAGGGCCGACAACCCTGTCCTGTAAAAAAAAATAAACATTGCGAAGAACTCGGCGATTGAAACTGGACTGTCCTCATGGAAGCGACCCAGATTACGAAGCAAGGAAACGAATATGGTAATGTGTTTTGGAACCTGGAATGAGCGCACACTTCTGCAGGCTGGAAACATGAATACCATAGCAGACGAAACTGAAAGATATAAGATGGATGTAGTAGCTCTCCAAGAAATACGTTGGAAAGGCAAAGGACTAATTAGGAAATCAAAATTTAATATATATTACTCCGGAAACGAAGACAGGCAGGGCAACAGAGGAGTAGGTTTTATTGTCACCAAGAAAATCAACAGATCGGTGTTGGGATTTTCACCTATATGTGAAAGAATATGCACCCTATGAATTAAAGGTAAATTCCATAATATTACATTTGTCAATGTATATGCACCCACAGAAGACACCGAGGATGAAATAGTAGATGAATTCTATGCAACACTGCAATTGGTATGTGATGTACTACCAAAACATGATGCCGTCATAACACTAGGTGACTTCAGTGCCAAACTTGGCAAAGAACAAATGTATAGAGACATCATTGGAGGACACAGCCTACATGAAACCACAAATAATAATGGTTTTAGACTAGTACAATATGCCACTACTAACAAATTTAAAGTCCTGAGTACATGGTATCCTAGGAAAGATATACAGAAAGGAACCTGGAAAATACCTGGCACTAATGACACCAACCAAATTGACCATATATTAGTGTCCAAGAGGTGGGCCACAGATATTGAAAATATTAGAACATACAGAGGAGCTAATTCAGACTCTGACCATTTTTTGGTTGGAGCACGACTCAAAAAATAGCCCTTACAACGGGAAATAAAACTGAAAATCGAAAAAGATGGAACATAGGCAAATTTGATGAAATAGACGTCGAACGCTGTTATCAACAAGAAGTGCAACAGAAGCTCCAAGAAAAACTACCTGCAAATAACATTGAAGAAGAATGGGCATATATAAAGGATACGATAATCTCCTCAGCACAAAATGTAATAGGAGAAACAAAATGGAAAAAATGAGGAATGGTATGACCAAGAGTGCCGAGAAATAATAGAAGTAAAACGGGAAGCTAGACTGAAATGCATCCAACGTGATACAAGAGCTAATCAAGAAGAATATAACCGGAAAAGAATAGCAGCTGCTAGAGTATGCCGTAGAAAGAAGAGAGAGGCACTAAAGAAAAAAGTTGATGAAATTGTAGAATACCGTACTAGGAATGAAAGCAAGAAACTCTATAAAAGAATCCGAGAAGTAACACAAGAATTTAAACCAAGAATAAGTGCATGCAGAAACTCGGATGGTAAAATACTGACAGAAAACGGGGATGTGCAAAGAAGGTGGAAAGAATACTTTGAAAGTGTATTGACAGGCAACTCAGACGATACAGATAGTACGATATTTTTCACAGCCGAAAATGGAGATAAATAACCGAACTATGAAGAAGTGGCATATGTAATTAAATGCCTGAAAAATCATAAAGCACCAGGAAAATATCAGATATTAGCAGAGTTTTTAAAAAAAGGAGGAGAAACTCTATGGAGAAGAATACACCACCTTATTAAACTGATTTGGACACAACACAAAATGCCTGAAGAATGCAGACATAATAAGAATCATAAAAAGCAGGAGGATAGCCTGGTTAGGACATGTGATGCGGATGGATGAAAAGAGAATACCTAAAAGAATATTAGAATGGAAACCAACAGGCAGGAGAATTAGAGGAAGACCAAGGAAAAGATGGGTTGAGGATACTGAAGAAGACATCCAAGCGTTAGGAATAAGAGGGTGGAGAAAGCTGAGTAAGGAAAGGACGGAATGAAGGAGAATCACTGAGAAGGCTAAAACCCATAGTGGGTTGTAACGCCAATAAAAGAAGAAGAAGTATAATGTTTTGAAAGTGACCCAACACTGATCCGATTTTATAGCGTGTGCTTTATCATCTGATTTATAGCATTGTCACTCTAATGCCAAAAATTCCTTATTTGCTGACTTTGTTTCTGTTCATCAGTTTGCCAAAAATTGGTTTCTAAATTATGATGTTAGTACCAATAATCCTTTACTCTTTCATTACATTCCCGTCAGTAAGGTGCTTGCTTTTCTTTCTTTCTTTCTTTCTTTCTTTATTTCTTATTTTGCAGTAGGGATTTTGGAGAGGCCTTGTATTTATTAGAATTCTGCATGTGGTTTAGATTAGACTGATATACAAACATGTGGAAGAATTGATCTCTAAGAAATCACTCAGCTATCTGAAGAATACTTTCCAGGGTAATAGGCATGTGAAACCTTGAATGCCCAAAATATGTTCTTTATGTATTATCAGTTAGTGTCCATATGCAATCATTACAGACACAGCACCCTGACCACATTCACAGTCACTAGAACTGTCAGCACAACAAGGAACATTTCCATGCAGCTGTCTTGGTAATGACAGCCAACATCACTTCCAGTATCATGAATTTATAACCGTCCGGCTCACCTTTCTTGCTCATTCGGTTCGCATGATACCTAATTTTCAGGGACTACCGTGGTTTGAGTGTGATGGGCTTGGCGAAGATAATTATTAACACGGTTTTTGTTTAACTGATAATCTGGATAATCTTTTGTGATTTTATTTGTAGTCACTGGGCGCTAATTTGGTACAGATGTTAATGCATACGATAAACCTAGCATGGATTCCTCTCTCATGTAGCATTTGCATTGCAGATTAAATTTGAAGGAATAATAAAGTTACACTGTCCGAAACTTGGTAATACTCATGAACTCCAATTTAATGTTATTTGCTTTAAGTTTGTAACCCCATAGAACACTTATAAATTTCTAGTTATCTAATTTAGTCCGTTGATCGGGCCTAAATCTGGAGTGATGTGCACACGTCCTCCTCCTACGACAATCGAAAAACTTGTGTGTCATTCGCTACAATATATGAAGTTAGTTACCCTGTTTCAAAATTCCCCCTACTTTAATTTGCCTAACTAGTCTGATTGGTCCTCTGTAAATTTAGCAGTCTCGTAATAGGCCGAAAACTTTAAAATTTTGTATTCTTTTTTCCCATTGGTTCCTATAACTGGCGCGATAATCTTCAACTTAACATATGTAACCCCCATATAAATGCGTTCTACTGGACATTTTTAATGGGCTACCGTGACTAACACGGTATCCACCCCCTCATGATTTACATTTCCAAAAAGTGTCAAACCCTCGAATTTTGACTGTCCTAGCAGACTCCAAAACCCCATTAAATTTGACATTGACAAATACGTAACAAGTAGAATTCTCTTCTGTAAATGTTTACTGCATCTTCTATCCTCTACTTGTCTCTTTCTTCAGTTATCTCTCTGTCCTACTTTACACATGACTCCTTCTCACTCTATTCCGTGTCACTGTCCTTCCCTTGGCTACCCCACTGACCTTTTGTATCTTTTACCAGATGCTTCTGACCTCCCTCATTCGGAAACACATGTATTCCTACATCTAAGAAAATAATTTTGAACCTTCTAACCAAATAATTGTTCCCACCGGTTATAACTGGAGCTATCTGTCACTGTCATCTGAAAAATTGCTTGGCATATTTGATTGACTATAGGCATATAAACCTGCAAAATATTCCCATCACACAAACCTTGCTGTTTGTGTATTCATGTGACTGATTCTTAGAACAGAAGAAGGTGATGGCACATAAATATTTTATGTTTACAGCAGAGGGAAATAGGAAGTGAAAACATGAACCTCATATATTCAGAGAGCTTCAACTCAAATCATACTGTTGTGTAGTTTCAGAACACACCCAGAGATGGCATAAGCAATCTGAGAATATGTGTATGTAATAAAAACATTAATTAACATAGCCTTGGTATATGTAGGCAGCTCTTGAACCACATTAAAGTGCATAGACAGGTCACCAGTGTGTTAACAATGTGTAGTCCTATTTTTGAAGCGTCTGTGCTTGGAGTGGGAAGGGGACAAAAATTTTAATTCAACTTCCCCATATTATCATATTTAATGAAAGTCTGTTCTGGAATTCTTGAGTTGTGTGTGTTATACAGTAGACAGATGGACGGATTGCAGTTACAGTAGGTATTTTGCAGGGATGTAAGTACATGTAAAATAGAGAAGAAAAGGAAAAAAGTTGTGGTAAATACAGTAAGTCACGAGGATTGCCCGCAACACAGAGGGACGGATTACTGCCTTTCCACAGTTGATTGTCTTATCCTTCAAATGACCGATGCTGCTATGTGAGATCAAAGTTAAACTAGCTATTGCTAACCACTTACTTGCATGCTGTCACTGAGTTGGTAGTAGTGTCATTTGTTGTATATGAAGCTGTATACCTTAAAGTGATAGGTACATATTTTATTTGGTCCTGATGGTTAAGGGGGTTTTTCTGGATGGATCTGGTAGACACCCTGACTCTGATTTTGCAGTTAAGTGGTGACATTTGGTTTACATCCTGTGCATTCATGTTGCCTGCAACGGTAGAGTAGAGAGGTGGTCCCACGCAAGACCCAGACTTGAATGTTTCGGGAAAAACTGCCGTCACCTGGCGAAATGGAACTGACCCATCTGTGGTTTATTGCGGCAACTGCCTGCAGCTGCCATCTCTCTATGAAAGCTGGAAATGGTAATACTCTGAATCCATTTCATTAAGGCAATGATAATCTTAAATAAGATGTGATAGGGTGCCTTAATATTACCAGCAGAAACATGTACTGTGGATAAAGTCTGTTGCAGTATAGGAAGAAAAGGCCTGGTAGGATGATAAAATTTTAAAACAGTGCTTGGTTAGCAGAACACTTATAAGATTTTGGATGTAATTACGTGAATTTTCTCCAATTTGAGGGCTGTTTAATTGGGAAGTAGTAGACACTCAGTAGTCACTTGTTCTCCATATTTTTTGGACATGTTACAGCTGGGAATATTGCAGCAATGATTGGTGGCATGACAGTCTGTAAGCAGAGTTGTGGTATGTGTTTAAAGTATGCAACCTTTGAGGTGTGCTTGTTGTGTTTGTTTTCAGAAATCTGGAATTGAGAAGCTGATCCCAAATATGATGATTGATGATTTTCTGTTTGAGCCCTGCGGTTACTCCATGAATGGTGTCTCTAATAAAAATGTAGGTCTATTTTTTGTTTGTTTAAAATTATTTTGGAATTTGTTTACACAGTTCTGTATGCACGTTTTATTCTCTCTTCACTTAAGTTCTCTCTCACCACCAGCACTGATTGTGACTGTTGATGAACAGTCTTCATTATGGCAGGGATATTACTTTATATGACAATATGCATTGACACTTAACCTAGACCAGCGCTTGCTGCTATTACAGTTTGCCATTTGAGTTGGGTCCATGCATTCTAGTAGATTGTATTGCAGTAATTATAGGGTTTTATTCACCATTTTAAAGTAAGGTGCTGGAAATGCTTATCTTTGGCTTGTAGACATTAGCCATATTATCAAACATTGTTCACTACCAGTTGAATTTCTGCAAGCTGATAGGCAGTGATGAGTAACAGTTGTCAGATAAAATCAAGTCCCTGTACTAAGACATGCTATTGCTTTGGGGAAGAGAAAGAAGAAGAAAATGCTATTGCTGAGTTTCTACATCAGATGAGTCAGCAACAAGCTGTTGAAATATTAATTAATGAAAAGGATAGAAATGGGTTCTTGAGATGTGTTTTTTTTTTGTTGTGATTTTTGAATAATGCATTGGTCTTGGTGTGTGTGTGTGTGCACGCCTGGTGCAGGTTGTTTACTTTCATGGTTTTTTATTTAGGAATGCTGTTAGTATCTCATAATACATAATGTCAGATCACAGGGTAGTAGTGAATGATGAATTGGAAAGGATGTGGAAAGAAGAAGTCGTGGCCTAATTAGAGGCAGAATCTGGGAATTTTTGTGGATGGACTGAGCAAAACTATAAGAAACTTGGGATAGCCAGTGCTCCACATGAGATTGAAACTGATCACCACCTGAATACAAGTTAGAAGTATTACTGCTCGAGCCATCTTGCTTAGTAGGTGTGTTACTGCAAATATCTGTGCTCTACATATGATCATGCAGTGTCTTAATGATTTTTTTTGTTTTGTTAAGTATACACCATAGTGAAGTGTGTCAAATATAGGTTGCAGTCTCATTTTGTAATAATAATTTACAGTGGGCTCTTTATGAACATCTATAATTGGTTTCTTGAAATTGTGGTGTATATAGAAGAACTGACTGGTACTTAGTAATGATTTTGTTCCAGCAAAGTTATAACTTTAACAGACCGCTGAACTTAATTTTGGATAAATAAATGAAATTGTATGCTATGTGAACAGTTTTATTTATTTATATATAAACTGTATATCAGTTTGATATGTTCCATATTTCATATATTAATTAGCTGCATAAAATTTGGTACAAAGACCCAAGAGATGCACTTTGGTTTTATGAATGTAATTTCATTAGACAGTGACCACAGACATGTTTCAGCCACTCATGTGGCCAACTTCAGGAAGGCAAGTACAAGAATACAAATATATTTATGGTGTGTCGGGATCACTGCACAGTTAGAATCATACATTTCTGGTTAAAATTCTGGTGAAGTGGTGAAACAGTGGTGAGTATAAAATATTAGATGTTAAAAATTATCTGGAGTGTGGTTCTGTGGAGTGATGTACATAGAAGATGTATGTGGTAAACTGTGGTCCAGATTGGTGAGCATTGGTGTAGTTTGCACAGAACCACACTCCAAGCAACATTTTGTAACTTATAATAGTTTGTACTCATCGCTGTTTTACCATTTAACCAGAATTTTAACAAAAACTAAGTGCTTATATCTGTGGAGTGATCGCGACACACTATAAATATATTTGCATTCTTGCACTTACCACTCTGAAGATGGCCACATGAGTGGCTGAAACATGTCAGTGATCGCTTTACAATAATATAACATTCATAAAACCAAAGTGCATTTGTTGGACTTTTTAATGAATTTTATAAATATGTGTATACTTTGAAGAGTTAACCACCCCCCCCATCACAGTTATGAAGATAAATGCCTAAAATTGGCAGAGAACTGGTTTGTGAGAGGTGGTGACGTGGTGACATATGGAAATGGTAGTGCTGTGTAGTGAGTGAGAGAAATAAAAAATGATGGATTGGGATGCTGACACAAGTATATTTTATATGGTGTGGTTTTGAGAAGAGTGATATTGATCTCAGTTTTGTGGTAGAGTACGGCTGTTTTCTATTCATGTATACCAAAATTAAATTCTCCCAGTAATGTCTTGTAGATCTTCAATTCAGATTTTTTAAAAAATTGTTGCATTTCTTGTAAATGAAACTTGATAGTGTCTGCACGGTGTGTTAAATTTGTGCAGACAGCACTGGTAAAATGGTTCCAGGAAAGTCTGTTCATTTGAAGTAAACTGAGAAGTCTTTAAGTTTTCTGTGACTTGTTAAGGTTTGGTCTAAAAGTATAAATTTTGGATTTATGACTGCATTTGAAGCCATGAGTATTTCTTAATGATCTGATCTTAGAATTATAAAAATACCTTCCTTTTTAATAAAACCACTTTCATTTTAAAGTGGGTAATAGAACTACACAATGACTAACATGTAATGACACACTGTGAATGTATAGCAGAGCTACAGTTTTGTTACAGTTAAATGTTATTGCTGGAATATGGCAGTTGCTACTGTAGTATACATTTGTTATCAAACATGTCGCAGAAGTTTTGTTATAAAATCTGTAGTTACACTAGTTGAAGGCTGTGTGTCCCAGAGACTACAGCACTGTGTCAAAACGCACAAGCCTACTCATACCAGTAGTGAGATCTAAGAACATTGCAACAAGTTAGCATTTTGAGTTACTATGTAGCAAGGAATTTATTCTTTGTACAAGCCTCATAGTACAGGGTGGTGGTATTTTAACGTTACCCATTTTGATTTGGCAATAGTGCTTGTGTGGGTTGTGGGAGGGGTCGCTGACAACGGTGGTTGGATTCCGTGTGGCCTTGGATTCAATGAACAATGGAACGTTGGTCCATGCAGCAGCGCATATTTTGTGTGGAACAGTTCGTGTTAAGCAAGCCAATTGTATCTGTGCAGCGAGAGTTTCGTCGGAAATTTGGTGATGATAGGCAACGTGGGGCTGCACCTTCAAGAAAAATAATCAGTTAGTGGGTGCGTCAGTAGCGTGAGACTGGATCCATACAGGTTAAAGCCCGTACCCGTCGAAACACCGTCAGGTCACCTGAAAATATCCAGCGCGTGAGAATAGCCTTGGAGAGGAGTCCACGTCGATCAGTGCGGCGGCATTCCCAACTCTTGAATTTGTCGGACAGAAGTGTGTGACGAATTTTACACCATGATTTGAATTTTCACCCGCATAAACTGCAAATCGTCCAGGAATTAACTGCTGCGCACAAAGCGTTGCGTGTCCGTTGTTGCCAACAGATGGTGCACACGCACGCTGACCTCCAATTCACCAGACCTTACTACAGCATACTTTTTTTTTATGGGGGTATTTGAAAGCTCAAGTTTTTATTCCTCCCTGACATTAACAGCCTTAAAAATGCAATTCGTCAGGAGATTGCGAATGTTACGCAAGACACTCTATGTCGCGTCGTGGCAAGTGTACCTGGGAGTTGTCAGCAATGCCTTGATTGTCGTGGAGGACATCTCCAAGACATTGTATGGAAGACGTGAGGCTTTATTTTTGTGAATCCAAGACACTGACTTACTTAACCATGTTCAGTTGTATTTATTGCTGTGTACAATAAATGTGCTGTCGTACTTTCAAAATGGGCAACGTTAAATGCTGCACCCTGTATTATGGAGTTAATTTAATGTGGGCATCTATAATGGGCTTGGGCTTGTAGCTGAGCTGGAGACAAGGGGTAAATACACAGTTTGGTAGGGAAGACTTGGAAATAACACCTAAAAGAAAAGAGAGAGATAAAAGTGTAACATTAAAATTATTTTGTGGGAAGTAATCTGTGACTACTGGAAGTGATCATAACGGTCACGATCATGGATTGTGTCCGTAAGGTCGATTTTCATATAAAGAGCTTTTTTTTAATTACTTTAGCTCTCTAACTGTTGTAATTTTTTTCTATTACTGTGGAAGTAATAATGATAGTTTCACTTATTACACAATTATAAATCTATAATTTGTAACTTAACACATTTTCAGGTTTGTTATGTACATCTGTGTTAAATCAGCATGAAATCTAAAACACATATTAAGATCAGACTTTGTTTTGTGTGGTGAATGGAATGGACAAATGGAAGTTATACAGTATTTTATGTTGAGGATTTTTTAGAGGGGTCTGATAATTTTCTTTCCCTCTGTCCATAGGGTGGCCCTGATTTGCCCTCTGTAAGTACTTTTGTCACATGAAGTATGCATGGGGACAATTTGGGATTTGTTGTGTAATTGGAAAATTTATACAGTGAAACCTCAATTGACCATTTCTGAGGGGACCCTGGAGAGCAAATGATAAATGGAGTAAAACGACAGTTGTGTGAACAGCATTAAATGTGCCTGTGTGAATATAATGTTTTTTCTAAAGAAGTTTTTAATTTACAGCTGATAAGTTTGAAACATTCTGCTTCAGATGAAACAGTACCGATTTAAGTTCAAAATATTCTGTTCATCACACCTGTCAATGCTGTTTGTGCAGAAGAGTGATTTAACAGTTTCTTAAACAGCACGGACTTCGGCGAAACTTGTCCCTGTTTCAAGGTCATGGTTGTCTCCTCCTCCTCCCCATGGCTGCTGCTAGCCCCACATTGTATTAGCATAGCTCGTCTTGTGCTGGAAATGCCACCTGTGGCAAGCTCTTTGTCTACCGATGTGTCAAAACTGAAGTTGACATCCTTCACAAAGTCTAAGCACACCCAGTCCTTGCAGAAGGCATTGTGCCTGTGCAGTTGGGTGGATAGTACACTAATTTTACTTGTGTAGAAATGACATCTTGTGGATGAGCAGCATAGTTGTCCACAGGCAACAAAAAAATTTCTACCTGCCACGCCTCTTGAGGCATCCAGTACCTGTAGAAACTCTGTGCAGATGTTGGTGGTCATCCACGCTTTTTCGTTTGTGCAGTATTTCACAGTGTTAAAACAGCATTTGAGTTATTTTCCAACCATGATTGGCATGAATAACACTAGCAGGAATAATAATGCTACATCACTTAAGTTTTAATTTTTGAACTGAAAGGGAAGCAACCAGAATGGTGCAAAACGGTAGTGTACTAACAACTGTAGAACACAGTTCACAGGTTTGCCACCTTTCCTGTCGCTCTGAACAGTCAGTCATCTTTCATATTGGCTGGCACACGGTGAAATTTTGGAAGTTAACAGTATTTATGAGTACAGACAAAGTACTGTTACTGTACTGTCCAAAAATGTGATGTTGCTTGCAAGATTTCAGGCTTCTGCCATTGTGTAGGTGAGGTCTTTTCTGTTCTGGGTAACAGCCCAGGATAGTAAAGACCACGTGATGTTACTTTCACAACATTCAGGAACGGTCATGACAGGAATCTTGTGGGTTAGGACGAAGAATAGTGACTAAAATAGGAAAACAGGCTGGGATGAGTGATGAGTCTGGTATAATTACACCTTGCTCTTGTGGGCTACTCTTCAGGACCAGGAAAAATGTAAAATATTTGTGGAAAAACGATGCACACTGGAATGATGAATAGAGGTTTCACTGTATATGTGAAGAGGCCTGTTAGAAAATATGAGACATGCAGGATTCTTGATTAACAGAGAATTCATTTAGTGATTTAGTAATGCAGTAGCTGAAGCTATTTTTGCTTTTGCTTTTTTAAGCCTCTTTTTCTTTCAAGTATTGTGTCTAATAATGTGTGGCAGCTTATGGATGAAATGTCTGCTTATTTTAGAAGTCTGAGGTTTGATATGCCTGGGATCAGTTATTTTATTTCCTCTGGATTTTACCAAATAAAATCTCATGAAACAGATATATGTGCCCTGCAATGCAGATTTACAGAAGGTAGCTCTAAATATGTCCTCAGGCATAGAAAGATACAGTCTCCACCTGCAAAGGCGATGTGATCAATAAACATGGTCCACATCTGGAATGCAAGACAGGTGCTTGGTCATGTGTTATGAGTCATACAGGGCAGGTTGGAACTGCATGTGAGATAGGTATTCTGTTGAATCAGGAGTGTTCATTTGCACTGCTTCTGCAAGGTGGCGTGGTTTGCATTAAATGGGAATGTAAACAGCCAGGATAACAAATGTTAGTGTTATAAAATCGCCATGTACTCTGTGGAGTCTGGTGTGCACCAAGTGCAGTCAGAATTGTAGGGCCTCTGTTTTTTGAAGAAATAGTGAATTTGCACTGCATTTGATGAATTCTGATACCATTCTTTAGAGAATTAACAGAAGAAGGAAAGTACATTGTAACTTCATGCAGGAGAATGTTATGGTCCATACAGCAAACTTCTCATTCTCTGTCTTAGAAGGGGTG
>Ga0209629_10001639_pt1 | contig 14390 bp, 8 predicted proteins | sample TergutCu122P5_FD_187286 | JGI IMG/M metagenome (GOLD analysis project Ga0209629, IMG submission 187286) | Cubitermes ugandensis P5 segment gut microbial communities from Kakamega Forest, Kenya - Cu122 P5 (SPAdes) (version 2) | ecosystem: Host-associated > Arthropoda: Insects > Digestive system >...
GCACACTGACCTTGACATCTATACAGGATTTATTCCATCCAAACTCATGACAAACACCAGTGGCTGCTGTCACAGTTTATAGTGCTCCTGATGATGGACGCAAAGGGTGTCCGAAACCTGTAGAGCATACTTGTAGTTGTTAATAAACACAATACTGCCAGAGTTGCATCTTGTTGGTTAATTACATATTATAGAACAGAATTGTGTTTGATGGTGTGGTGTATACATATGACTAAAACAAATGTATAAGGATGGGTCCAAAAGTTTCTGGCCTGACCGACTTTTTAAGGTGACAGAAATAAAAAACTTTGCTATTTTTCAATATAGTTTCACTTTATTTCAACACATACTGATACAGATACATTAACCTCTCCGTAGATGGCGCTATACATCCCTCGCAGCATTTTCCATTTGGTGCGGCTTTTGTATGTCAGGCCAGAAACCTTTGGACCCACCCTTGTATATTAATATTTTCAATTACACATGACTCATTGCTTTATAATCATATTTTACTTGGTGACTAGTTGCCAAGTAAAACATGACTATAAAGCAGTGTGTTGTGTGTAGTTGAAAAAATGTTAATATATACTGTATATTCTCGAATCTAATCCACGTCCGAATCTAATCTGCACTGGTTTTTGCCGATTTCTTAAAAGAAAAAATGTTAGTTTGCGGTTCTAATCCGCACCTTTCCTTCAACCGCCCCTTGCCTACAAGGCAGACTGATTGAATAATACTGGATGTTACCAATGCTTTAATCATTATCTGACTAACGCGCTGTGTGTGAAGTAGTGACTGGGTGATGGATAACGATTCAGTTATGAGTGATGACGGCGAGTCTGATGAATAATAAATTATAAATATTATATAATATATTATATAATATTATAAATAATAAATAAAATAATAAATTATTGTATTGTTCTTACGTCACGTACAGCGGCTCTATCATTTTTCTAAAATCCAGCTCTCGACCATGAATCTAATCTGCACGCAATTCTAATCCACATCTGATTTTTTAGCCCTCTGAAACTGTAAAGAGGGTGTGGATTAGATTCGAGAATATACGGTATCTGTGATTGATGCACCAGTGAAAATGTTTCATGTAAGGAGTACATGTTACTGTATGTGTAGGGTCTTGGTCAGCCAAAGCAGCTAAAGAGGCAACAAAGTATGGCAAGGTGAATATGGTTCTGCCCAAGACTGACAGTTATGTGGACATTCCTGAACAAAGTACCTGGAATCTTAGCCCTAATGCTTCGTACGTCTACTACTGTGCCAATGAGACTGTTCACGGTAAGCCAGTTTCTGTTAATAAGGGAATATGAAAGTTAATATTGTGGTGCAGTAACAATATCAGAGCTACTGCTAGGAGAGCTAAATTAAGGCAGCAAAAGAAGGCTACAAACTACTTTCAGTAAAAATTTCTTATATTCTGCATATATTAGATGGCCAAGCATAATCAGTGAATGTTGAAATGTGTCCCATTTTCTTGTGTTCATGTAAATGCTGTGCGATTTTCTGTTGTATTATGCTCCCTTTTCTCATCATGAGCTCTGATCTGTGTTCTCATTTTGTTTTCCATTCTTTGAAATATGTTAAGATGTTTTCTGTTGGTTTTTCAAAAACAAGAAATGCGTAGTTGGCAGTTATTGGCTGTACTTATTAATTTATTTTTCTTTTCTACTACTACTGCTACTACTACTACTACCACCACAACCACCACAAAAACAAAAACTTCACAAACAAAATTAACCAGTAGCGATTTTAATGTACCTGCAAAAAGTACTGTTATAATTTTAATTAAGAACATGTACATTCAAATTATAAGGTACGATAATTTCATATTGGTATTGTCTTTTTAAAATAAAAAATATGTGTAGAATGTGCTCATCACTTGTGTTTCAAATGAGTCACTGGAGTTTCAGTTTGAACATTTTCATCGTATATTTATTGAAAGATTGATGATGTACTTTCTGGGCTAGTAGGTGTTGAATTTTATGTACCAAATATTCATTTGAAACATTCTTACTCAGGGGAAAATTTTTATGTGTGTGTTTCTTCTGGTGAGTAGTTCATTAGATGTATGGAATAACAAACTGTGTTACTCCCAAACTTTGGAAAATCAGTTCCTCATACAGATTTATAATGCACACTATGTGCAGTAGGTAGGTATTTGTGTTGGTGCCCATGGAAATAGTTTTATGTTCCCAGTATGTGGAACAGAAAGTGTTAAAAAACTTATTTGTAACTACTGTATATTCTTAACTTGCAGGAGTGGAATTTCCATTTATCCCAGATACCCAAGGTATTCCACTTGTGGCTGATATGTCGTCTAATATTTTGTCCCGGCCCTTGGATGTTTCTAAGGTACAGTGTACCATGGTTTAAAGTAGCTGGTGATTTGTGTGAAAAAATCAGAATGTTGCCCAGAAATTTCTGTTTGCTAAAAAGGAAAAAATGTAAATGAGAGGTTGTTATTGGATGCATGATTTTTAGTTGAGCTCGAATATATCATGTTGTAAGTAAATCAGAGCATATGTATAAATATGATTGGCTGACTCAACAGATCTCCATTGTACCTGAATAGATATTTACATTACATATAAATCTATAATGCTTAAATGTTTGTTGTGATAGAGTGTCATACCTTGTATTGTGCTGTCAGTTAAAGAAGTTACAGTGGCACTGTACCATTGGGAACCATGATTTGCACAAGAGTAGAGAAATTATGCTTACTTATAATTATATTCAAAAAATGAACAATGTGACATCTTTCACATTGTTTGGTGCAATGGTGCCATTTTGTGTTATACCTTGTTTATATGTAATAGGTTACTTACACACTCACCAAATATGATTTTAGTGGTGCAACAAGACTGTGTTGTGCTTATTAACTTAGAAATGCAACTCCACTAGCCACTGAGAGATAACCTTTAATTTGTTATGTACCTACAGTCAGATGTCAGTGAATGCAACTTCTTTTGGGCAATACCATTACTATTACCACACCCAGCCTCTGGCTTATTGTTGTCAGTCTGTAAGCAAGTATTTCCACACATAGCACTTTCACTCACTATTTGGACCATCATATAGGGTGTCCCACTCGCTACCGAACCCAGCATTTCTTTAATAATTTTACCACTAATGACGATACTGCAACGAAATTTGAAGCAAGCTACAGACACATTCGTTTTCATTTCTCACACAACGAACGTACTCCTGCAATATCTTCATTGGTGTTAGAATTATTAAAGAAATGCCGGGTTCGGTAGTGAGTGGGACGCACTGTACATACTTTATAGTGGCTATTTACAAGTTAGGGTTCACTGGGCATAAACAGTTTGATCACCTCACGTGCACCATAGAGGGAGAATTGGCAGGGAGTGTTTGTTGTGTTGATGTTGGGGATGAGCGGTATGGCATAGATACTTGCTGAAGGGGAAACCTTGTTGGTGGTCACCATCTTATTGAAAGTTCTGCTTGGTGAGAATTTGTGGTACTGTTGTGAATTGGGAGATTCAGGTTGGGTGGATGGTGCATGCTCCAAAGTACTGCTTTGTGCCAAGTGCATTTGACTCAAGTAGCATAGTTCAGTGTAATCATTGTTACTTGTCAGGTGTCATCTATTACTAATAATGTGTACAGTCACTCCTTTATAAATGAATATGTGCTTATAACATAATCTGTATACAGATTGTAGTGATGTGGCCACTTTCCTTTGAGGTTGATATTTTGTGAGGTTTGAGATTTGCCAAGTAATTATTTTTGACATAATTTCAGCAGGAGACTTGCCTGTTGTTGCAGTTCTGGTATTGCAATGTTGTTGCAAATAAGCCCATAAATGAGATTTGAGATTCTTACATTTGTGCTTATGAAGGCTGAAGACTTGTGGATATTATGCCATATTGTTTAATATATGAGCGCCAGTATTCAAAGAAGCTGACTACATCCGTCTTTAGGGTAGTCCAGAAATCACGAACACTGTGTTGAAAGATACACAGACATTATTTCCTATAAAAGGAACTGAAAATGTAGTTTGTATGGTACATATTTCATCTCTCTTATACACAGTTTGGTGTGATTTTTGCTGGAGCCCAGAAAAACATTGGTCCTGCTGGTGTAACATTGGTGATTGTACGAGAGGATCTTCTGGGAAAGGCAGCTGTCACTTGCCCCACTGTTCTAGATTTTACTGTCATGGCAAAGGATAACTCACTTCACAATACACCTCCAACTTTCTCGTAAGATCATAACCAAGTACAGTGATTACAATTTCTTTTGTTTCTACTGTGTATTGAAATTTTAGTATGAACAGAGATCTGAATTCACAAGCTTTAAGGAGGGTTTAGAATGTATTCTATGATCCTACCCTGGTATTTGATATAGTAATATGGTGGTGGGGCATGAAATATGCTAGAGAATTGAGATTCCAATTGAAAATACTGGACTATTATTCTGTCAACACAACAGTGTCCATTTATATTGCTGTACTGGCAGGATAAAAACTCCAGTATTTTCACTTGTAATTATGTTACATAGCAAAACAGGATACCAAAAATGAAGGTACTAGAGAAATCATCTGAATTGGGATAGAACTATGTGCTAGTGTCAGCAGGCATGAACCACCATCACAAGTTTTACTGCTGGCAGAAATGCTTTATTTTAATATTAATAGCTGACAAGAAAATAACAGCCTGTCTCAATATTGTATCTGTTTTGAAGTGTTCATGCATAATTTTCTCCAGCTGCATCAATATACGTGGTGGTACACAGAGAACTTCATCTTGTACTATTTTTCAGTGATTGTAATTTTTATATTAGGGTCAGTCTTTGTGGTTCAATCTAACTTATCACAATTTTATATACTGTGAAGGAAGAATATGTCTTTATCAACCTATTAGTATATAATAAGGATGTAATTCTTAGCTGTTCCTTATTGGAGATTGGGGGGTGTTAATTGTGAGAGACTGAGGTAAAGTATGCAAGACTGATAACCTAAACAGATCATGAGATATTCTAACTGCATTGTGATTTGTCACACAGGATATATGTGATGGGACTGATATTTAAATGGATCAAGAGAAATGGTGGTGTTGAAGGAATGCAAAAAAAGGCAATAGAAAAGAGCAGTATCATATATGATGTTATCTCTTCATCAAATAATTTCTACTACTGTCCTGTGAAGAATTCTGTTCGCAGTCGGATGAATGTTCCATTTCGTATTGGTGGACCAAATGGAAATGATGATTTGGAGAAGGAATTTCTTTCTGGAGTACAGAAACTGGGAATGTTACAGCTCAAAGGTCACAGGTATGTTGAAAAAGAGGACTTTGTTTATTGTAAATATTTGTTCTTAGTATTTTAATTGTTTTCTATGAACAGAGGAAAACATTTTGAATTTCTTGTTTAGGAATCTGGAAATTGTTATTTGCTTCATACTTTTTGACCTTGAGTTGAAGAGTCATAAATTAATGCAAGTGGCTACATTGCTTCCATTTTATCTCTATAAACACTTCTTGTGAATTAGTGTTGCAGTTAGAAAGGGATTGGCCATATATACAGTACAATGATATTGTGCACATATCAATGTATATGTAATATATGCATGTAAGAAGATACATATAGGGAAATAAGAAAAAAGAAGTTCCTCAAATTGCTGATTGAAAAGCATTAATTATGTGTGCTATTGAATATGACTAGGCAGTCAATTCTCAGTTCTTTTTTGCACTGTTGTATTTAATAGGCAAATATCATATGACCAAAAATGTGAACACTTAATAAAACACTAGGTTCCTTGGTGCTGTATGGACATGAAGGTGAAAAAGTTAATAAACATTCTGTATCAGATTATAATCTTGTTGCCATTTAATTTTCAGATCAGTAGGCGGTATACGGGCTTCACTGTACAATGCCATAACAGTGGATGATGCTAAAACATTAGCAACATACATGAAGGATTTTTACCAGACTCATAAGAAGTAAAGTGAACAGTAATAATCTGTATTCATACATCTATATTGGTTATGTATTGAGATGCTGAACCTTACATGTTTTTAAACAATTTAATTGTTTTTTGAGACAATAAATTATCTTACACCTGCTTATCTCAACCTTGTGGTTGGCTTTAGATGAATTATTTTCAGTGTGACCTGTTAAGTGAAAATCAGAATAAAAATTAATAGTAGATGATGGACAAAGTCCAGAAAGTAAGTAATCCAGCAACAGTGTCAGTATCATCAGAATCTGTTAGAACTGGAAAATTCATTTATGTTAGAATTGTTGCATTATTCAGATTGGCTGACAGGCTGAAGGACATTCCTATTTAATACCAAAAAGCAGTTAACTTGTTGGTTATGATTCCTTTTGTATATTTATTCTTGTTTACTTAACATTGCTTTTCCTTGTCTAAGATAAACTTATGTCCAGCCATTTGTTACATAAGAGTACAAAGACTGAAATTAATGTAACTGTAATTTTGTATGGGTGTGAAGCTTGGTCATGAAATACTTAAAATTGGTCTGTCTCATTAAGGTCATAACTGGTTGAGGGTAATGAGGAAGGTATTCAGGTCTGGAAGTAACAGGAGACTGGAGAAAATTGCATGAGGAGTTTTATGATCCATACTCCACACCAGATACTGCTGGGGTGATCAAATCAAGGATGATGAAATAGGTGGGATGTGTGCGCATGTGGGTAAGGAGAGGAATGCATACAGGGGTTGAATGGGAAACTAGAAGAAAAGAGACCACTTGGAAGATCTTGGCATAGGTAATAGGATAATATTAAAATGGATATAAAAGAAATATAGGAGACATGGACTGGATTAATTGGCTGAAGTCACAGGCTCTTGTGAACATGGTAATGAACATTTGGGCTTCGTAAAGTACAGGGAATTGTTGACTAGCTAAGGTGCTGTTAGCTTCCAAGAAGGACTCTGCTGCATGGAGTTAGTTATGTAACAATGAATGATAGAATCATTAGTGAAAAATGTGTAATTGGTCACAGTTTAATTTGAGGTAGTGTCCTGACATTTCTTTAGGGGGTCTGAAGAAAATCATGAAAACCCTAGTTAGGATAGTTGGTCTCCAGATTATTTGAAGCCAGGACTGTTGGATCATGAGGTAGAGGTAGGCGTGCTTTTCACTCCACTGCGAAATTTGGTGTTAGGCTATTGGTGGCTGCGTTTTGTAAAAATGTTTCAATCATAATTATTTTGTGTGGCTGAAACATGTAGTAGTCATTATTGTATATTTATAAATGTTCAGATTGTTGAGAACCAATATAGTCTTTCATACATGACAAATTTGTAACCTTGTACAGCCAAAAAATTTTTATGTAGAATGAAATTAAGTGCTATGTGTACCAGAGTATGAGCTGACCTGGCATGGAAGATGACTTCCCTTCTCAGTTTTCAATTTACAGCAAAAATCGTGTACAGGATTTGTTTAATTTTGTGCACAATTATATACTTTTTCAGGTGATGAATTAGGGAAAAATTAGTGTTATATTCAGGAAAGTACAGCACTTCTGAAAGATGTCTAATACGAGGAGTTTACAAATTTAAGAGTGATTTCAGCTGTTGGTAGTTTATTTTGAGTGTTTTGATGTATAAGGGAATTTTAAACTTTGAAAAAGCTGAGAATTATCATTATTATGTTTCCACTTATGTTAGTGAAGCATGACATTTGTTATCAAGTTTAATACTATGAGAGATTAATTCTTGGCTAGGTGATCTTCAAATAGATCATATATTATTTTTTAAGTACAAGAACAGCCAATTATATGTATGTATCTACAAATAAATTTGGGCAGTAATTTTGTTTCGAGGTTTTCATAAACTAGCAAATGTCCACTCCTGTGATATTCCAGATTGCGTGTAATTCTTGTATGCCTGCTAGCAAGAACACCAGTTGCTTTTACAATGCGTGTGCTTGTTCATGAAATGAAACTGGATTTTGTTCAAGATTTATTCTCCAAAGCATTTGCTGGGGATTGGTCTAGCCAAGATGGCCCCTTAAAGGTGAAAAGTGAATATTTATTTAGGTTTTAGGTTCAAAAAATCCAGAGTAGTAGTTCAGTGTTGGCATCCCTGAAAATCATTGGTTAATTGGGAAATTTGTCATGTCCTATACAAATTATATAATAAAACATACTTTCATCAAGTAAGACACAAAATTTCATGCACTGAAGCCAAAGTTGGTATGTACTAATTTAATGTTTTATGTGTTTTGTGCAATTGCACAAATAGTTTTAAATAACTATTTGTTATTTCGTAATATTGCTTTTACATGTTCTGGCCCAGGAAGGCCATCATCAGGAACAGCACAGTTATGACAAAATGTTGTCAAAGATGTGCATAATAAAGCTAATTTACAATAATGTATGGTACAATATTGCTAACATGTTTATAATAATATGAGCAATTGTGCATTGTATGTATATATGAATTGGTGGTGGGCCGGGATAATGTAGTTGGTATAGCGACTCCCTATGGGCTGGACAGTCCGGGGGTTGAATCCCGGTGGGGGCGAGATTTTCATCACCAGTCCAGACCAGCTTTGGGGCTCACATGTTCTCATCTACCATGGGTACATGGTTATGCCCAGGAGTAAAGTGGCCAGGGCGTGGCATTGATCACCTAGCCCTATCTAGTGCTGAGATTAAAAAAGGAGTAGAGTTATCCCTCTATTCCCCTTGTGTGCCATCATGGCAGGTTATAAGGAACTTTACCTCTGGATTGTTATGTACTATTCTGATTCTGTGGTTTGCAACACTGAAGTCTATTTTTATGAACATTAGTTTTCGTAAATATGCTTGATTTATCCCAAACAATCAGTAGTGTTCGGTTGCTATAAAAATAGTCATTTGTTGCAGAGGGCAGAAAAATTCGCATCTCTTTGGATCAGAAGGATCCAAAAACTAGAAAAATTGCGGACAGGCATGAACGTATGATTTTTTTGGAGGGGAGTTAGAGCCACTAGGAAAAATTTTCGGTGGTGGAGATTTATTTCACATCTCGGTATCACCCCCATCAAACCTGGTGGCTCTAAAAACTTAGATTTTAGAGCCCGAATAATCGATACTTGAGCATGTTACAATCGATCTTGCGAAATCAAGGTGACTACTAGCGCTATCTATGCAGAAGATATAAATATTCATTACAACAGTTGTGCAATATCCTACGCGATGGCGCTGATATTCAAATCTGTTTTTGCACAGTCCAACATGGCCGGATTCGCGTTAAAGATGTCGGAGGATTATTCCTGAAATTGTGCAAGAAATTATGAGGCACAAGTGTAAAGCTGTGATAAATATGTGTCACAAAGGACTAAGTGTGTGTGCTTTTTCTTCGTGAACATGGATAGAACCGGGATCCTGAGAATTTAGGAACCGGAGGAAGACTGGGTAAGAATTACGTCCATGTATGGTCATTTATGTTATCTGTCAAGTTTCAACCAATCGCATCGTTATGTTTTGCACAGTAGAATCAACCCGAAGTACTTTAAAATTTGACGCCCCACAGACGAGTATCAAATACTGTGAATAGATAACTGTGAGGATTATTTCTGAAGAATGAAACGACCTTAGTTTCAATTCTAAGGAGGTATTCATTCATTCATTAAGGGATACTGTTTAGGAACGTTCAGAATCGTGTATGTATGATTCGTTATTGACGACGATCGACGATCATGTCTTTTTTATGATATTGGGTTAGGTGACAGTGATACATTATTAGGAAGATATGTTGGAATGATGTCTTAATTTTTAACGTGGAAGGACAGAATGTGAAATAGTGTTTCCCATAGCCTTAGCTTAGGCCCTATATGCGCAGTGGAAGGGAGGGAGTAAGCCAGGCGGCTGCCCTCGCACCAACACCCCCACAACAGATTTTTAAAATGTCAAGATCGAAAGAAATTCCGAAAAGAAGGAAATATGCCACATAATAATACCAAAATAATATTATTGAAAACATGTTCTTCTGTCTTGTATATAAAAGTGCTTAAGAACTGTCTCAACAAAATCGGTCTTGTAAGCAGATATTCTGACTGCCCCTCGTGGGGGGGGGGGTGAAATCTGTGTGTTTTCCTTATTATTTATGCAGCTACATTAACAGCATGGTCTTATTCATATGTCTTTATTTAGCAGAGTGGATGGTGACAGCATTATATCTTCGAGGCTTAGCTTGAGTTTGTTGATTTCTAAGCTTTCTTGTTCAAAGTGTGTATTTTTCTGTGCTACATTAAGCAATGCTTATGTCTATAGATGTTTTTATTCTTAATAAGCTTGTCCCAAGTTTATTCTATGCTTCTATGCATATACTTCAGTTGTTTACTCTGTGTAACAGTCATTGTCAGCTATAGCGGGAAATATGAAAATATGTCTGAGTCAACTTTTGGAATTTTAATTTGTAATATTTCTAAAGATTCCAAGGTTTTAATAACAAACTGGCACTATTATAAAAGTGATGTTTATTTAACTGTTCCTCTAATAATTTTTGCAATGGTATACTGACTAACACAGAAACTTGTTTCAAGAGGCACTGCTGCTGGTTTCTGTGCTGGATGTGGCCAGTTTGAATCTCGATTGATACCAGTTATTCTGACAGGTCGTGAGTTTCCACAGTCTTTTCAGGCAAATGGAAGAACAGTGTCTCAAATTAGGCCACTTCTGCTTCTGTTCATATGACTTTCAATTTCTTGTGCCATTTGATCCTTATATAGTGTGAGGTATATCATTGTCATTAATGAACCATAAAAAGCCTACCAAAATAAATAAGAGCGATCAGATGAAGAATGAATACAAGGGGACATGCACATCCAAATGCAGAAAATGGCTAATGGAGTGGTATATGTAGTTCTTTATAGTTCATGTTTTACAGTTACATTTGCTCATTACATAATCGTACAGAATGTGATGTAACATTTAACTGAGCACAGGCATATGTAGACAGTATGTGAAGAAAATTTATTCAACATTTGGCAGTTGTAATCATTGATTATGAATATGGAACTGCTGACTGCTTTTGTGGAAGTAAGACATTTTAAATCTTTTGAGATGTAACATGAAATTTGAATGTGAGTAGAAATGGGAAATTTCAAATCCCATTTTTAATTTTTCGGAACAGTGCCCACTGTCACGAAAGAAATTAATGAACCCCTTATAGAGAGGGCATTTGTCCACTCAGCCTAAAACAAAAAACTGTTGCAGTTTTTTTTTCCTAATTCTTTATGTGGTATGATGTGGCAGTACCTGTCTTTTTAATGTTCTCTTTCAGCAAAATTTATTGCACTGCACAGTGCGTTCTCTTTGTTAAGTGCATCTGATACCTCATACAGAATTCATGCATACAAGGAAACAATACAATTAAGCCGCTTTCATAACATAAAAATTACTGTTTAGTTCTAAACTCTGAAACATTCTTGTTCACACATTTTCACCATTGTTCTGTTTTTTTAAGTGTGTGTTTTGTACTGGGTTTCTTATAAACGTGAACAGCAAATATTCTGTGGTCGTTCCATATGCTTACATATCTGTTTAAGACAGGCCTAGGTGTATATGAATTGTTTTTAAGAAAGATGAAATATTACCCTGAACACGACAGCGCAGCGGTTTCTTTTTCAATCTGAACATTTGGCGAAGGAGATTTAATATTTAATAACAAAGGATAAAAATAACAATATAATGGACATTGATTAGGCCTACTTGTAAATAAATAAATAAATACAATACAATACAACAGATCTGATGTTAAATTGGTTGACAGGACAAAAATGCATACCTAACTGAGCTAGCTGTCCCTAATACCGATAATACTGAAATGATTTTAAGCCTGCAACAGTTACATCCAAAAGTATAACAAATTGGCATATGGAATTAAAAACACACGGTGGCATGTGGGGCATATGATTATAGTCCTGATAGAACCTGGTGTGGTGTCGAAGACTCTGCACAAGAGTTTGAAATCTCCAAAAAATCCAAGGAGCAACAGTGCTTGGTAAATGCCAGATTGTCGGCAGATTTTTGTGTCGTCAATAATAGTTTATGATAACATTTGTATTGTTGTGAGGAACCAGTGAAATGGCTGAGGAATGATGATGATGATGATGGTAATGATGATAACAGCATTATGTGACATTCCTATGGCTCCTCATTTTTGAAAACCCAAGCTGTTGCGCGAAAGTTTATGATTTTTTGTCAGCCTGTATCAGTGTCTCTTAACTGGCAGGCGGCGGAAACCACGAGTTTATAAAAAGTACAAAACTGGAAAGCACAAGTAAGACGTGATATGTCAGCAAAAGAAAGTAAGCAACGGTGTTCAGGCCAGTTTAATGCTCATACAAAAGTTGCGGATTTGTGTTGCGTCAAAACGGGTGCCGACGACTTACCGAGAAAGTTCTTCCGAAGCAATAAGCTTAGTAGACAAAGCGAGTAGCCCATATAAGACTATGGAGTTGTTTGTTGTCTTCAAATTTTGCCGAATTGGAGGTGGATGTTAGTAACTCTTCTGCCATAATCAAGTTTCAGATGTTCATGTAAATGTTGTGCATACCTTTAACAATATCAATTTAACCGATGAAACACCCAACGCAGACCTAGCTGTGGTGAGTGCTTCGAGTAGTTACATTCTAAACTCATGGTATTCGAGTTTCTGACACAGTGAACTGACCATCCCGACTGATATTTTCCAAGGGTTCAGGGTTTTCACGCTCCTTACAGGTGGGTGGTGGTCTGTACCTTGAGTGGGTCATGTTCGGTTGTTTACACGTTTCTTTACACTCACGTGGTAATTCTCACATTTCCTTCGACAGTGTTCGCGATCTGCGACGAATAAATTAGGACAAACGTTGCGTAATTCGCAGTGATTGATATGTAGTAATTTTAAAACGGAACAAGTTTTGTCAGAATGACAGTAACAACTGTTACGTAAATAATTCCGATACTAAAATATGCAGTTTAAAGACTGAGCCTGCCTTAATTTTGCCCATTCCACAGGGCTTCTAAATAATGCGATTACCATTAGGGCTGGTATCGATTAAGCAGTTACTGTGTCATTGCCGGCGCGCGAGCATTGTTAGGTTATCGTGGATATTAACCATTTTGAGACTAAAATTATTCTAGATTACGTATAAAAAATTTAGTTTGCACTTCGCAGAAAATTCTGTGACCAATGGAAAGACCAGTCGGTGAATGTTGTGCTGAGAAATAATAGCCATCTATTGCAAGAGGAATATGGATTCTGTTTTATGGTCATGCATCCAGAAAGCGAGTTTTTCTTATTAAGGCAGTCGGAATTTACCTCACGGTTGATATGACTGCGCCACAAAATCTCTGGCGGCGAATAATCTGTACTATTACTACTACTACTACTACTACTACACTACTACTACTACGACTACTACTACTACTACTACTACTACTACTACTACTACTAATACTACTACCACCACCACCACCACCACCACCACCACCACTACTACTACTAATGCTACGGTATGAAAATCCAATTTCGGGCCTCAGCCTTGTCGAATAATCTGAATACCAGAAACTTTTCTTAGCTGTCATTTGCAATAGTACATATACTTCAGATAAGTCTCTGGTGCGCATTTAGTTTGCAACGCCAACCTTTTTTTTTTTTTTGCCCTTGAGAAAATACGGACAAATCCGCAGGGGTCACCTGCGTACCGTGATGGCAAAAAGAGACTAACTACTAAACTATGGGCTGGATTTTTGTCCAAAGAGAAATCTTTCGTGCCGTGGCCTGGTTTGTTAATAAAGCCGTAAAATACATTAGACTTAACGATAAACTGTCACGGAATTTAATACGTGGATGCCTATAAATTCAATTAACACATTCTAGGTGTAATTTTCTGTACAAGACAGTGGGGCAGCAAAAATTCTTGTTGTTTGCAAAGTTGAAGCAGCAAGTGAAATGAACAGATCGTATGGAATGCCGTCCGCCGTCGCAGATTTCAGTGGATTTCACAGCGAGACAGGCAACAACGTTCCTTACCATTATTACCCAGAATCGAGTATCTCGATATTCCGACAAAGTCGTAGTTCGCAGTGCGTTAATGGCGTTCTAAATGGGCAGGCTCGTTTATACTATTGCTTGTAACACGTAGTTGGTAGTACTTAACTGTATATGTGAAAATGAATATTCTTGTCCTTACTCCCGCCGAGATATTTTCTTTTAGTATGCCAGAGCCTTTTAACTTTATTACATATACTGTATCTAAAAAAAAAAAGAAGTTAACAGAAGTAAACCGACTGAATTCGTGAATTAGTTTTTTTCCTTTTCTTCCTTTCTTCCTTTCTTTCTTTCTTTCTTTCTTTCTTTCTTTCTTTCTTTCTTTCTTTCTTTCTTTTTTTTAAAGAAGATACTAGTT
>Ga0209629_10001641_pt1 | contig 14386 bp, 13 predicted proteins | sample TergutCu122P5_FD_187286 | JGI IMG/M metagenome (GOLD analysis project Ga0209629, IMG submission 187286) | Cubitermes ugandensis P5 segment gut microbial communities from Kakamega Forest, Kenya - Cu122 P5 (SPAdes) (version 2) | ecosystem: Host-associated > Arthropoda: Insects > Digestive system...
GGGGGGGGGGGGGGGAGTGGTATATAGCTAAATTGCTATACATATAGTGGGTCAGGTGTAGAGGCAGTGTATTCATGGTGGAACATTCTGTCTCTGTGAGGGCGTTCTAATCCGATGCGTCCTGGATGTCTGATATCCTCTGTGTAAATCTGGTTTGAGGTTTCTTAAACATGGGGTACTCAGGTCTATTGTGTGTACTGGTGGAAGATGGCCTTATAGGAAAAGGCCGGAACGTGTAGTCTGTCTGTTGACATATACACCATAATAAAGTGTTGTGTTTGACCTAACTACCTGATATCATTGATATCCAGTACTATATTCTGAGAAAGGATTCTGCTCCATGGAGTTAGTTATTTGGTGTATGAAGCTGACTGCTCACTTCCATCTACATTCATATTGATTATACTCGTATATGCTTAATTAACCTTTATTTTTCCAGAATAGGGGATTTTAAACCGGTGGTACTAAGGGAGCTGGAGGTAACATTTGAAGTCGATAATACTGAAGAACTAAATGTGCTGTTTTTATAGTGTAGTGCTTTGCCAGTAAACCTCTCTGAGGGGTATATAGTACAGCATAATCCCACTGTAAGGGCTCTGAATTTAAGGTTTTCCTGTATTTTCATGTTGTGTGGCCCTGGCCAAAACCCTGTATAAACATTGTTTAATTTTTCTTGGTGTAAAGTTTCTCGATCTTGAATTTGCCCACATTTAAGACATTAAGATTCGGTTTGTATGCCATTTTGAGCCTTAGTGTCGAGCTTGTGTTTACAACCTTGTTGTTTGGGCTGCATGAATAACGCTATAGTTGTGCGCAGTAGAAGTGAAGAGACGTCTGAATCAATTGCAAACTATTGCTGGAGCGTACTGTCATGAAAACTGAAGAAGAAAAGGGGGTGGGAGTGGAGAACTGGAGGAAGTAAATTTAAAACTCAGTGATTAAGTTCTTGGATTTTGTGGGTGAGGATGAAAGAACTGAGACATCAGGCACCATGATAATCGAGAAACTGTTGGTCAGTGAAAGTGGAAGTGGTGAAGAAACAGTGACAGTAATAAGGCAGGTACAGAACCTGCTGTTGCCGTGTTTGGTGAGACAGTCTGAAGTGTTTGAAGGCATGAGCCCATACTTGTGCTCCTTCAAGACCGACAGTGCCGGTTTGAGGAGACTTCAACGTTTGGAGAGTGAGCCAGTCTTCATCCTCCATTGTTTTAAACAGTGACATTTCAGATACGCAAGAATGTAACTTACTCTGTATTTACACTTCATTCTATAGTATTTTATTATTCTAAATGGAGCCGTGTTTTATAACACCCACATGTTACTGTCATTTCAGAGCTGTTGATGAAGAATGCGCTCATAGAATGCATTTTGCAATGCAACCCTCATTTGAGTTGTTTTAGGTTTCTTTTTGTGTCCCATAAAATGTAAAAATATAAATGTGAAACTGAAGAGAACTGTTATTAGGTGTAAGTTCAGCGTGAATTTTTTTTTTTTTTCTAAACACGACAGTAATTTTGTGTTTGATTTTGACACAACCTACATTTAAGATTTCTAAGACAGGGATTCACAAATCCCATGCACCAGGCCACTGTGACAACTAAATTTTGTGCAGTAACAGCTGATATTTGTGGGTCCTGAGTATGGAACATGCTTCTTTTCACTCTTGTGGTGCCAATAATTTGAAGGTGGCACCCAGATGTTTGGAAATTTTGTGCTCTCATATATATATATATATAAATAAATAAAGACCCAGGAAAATATTTTAATCGTTTTGGCAAAATATGAAAAATATGGTAACACTATTTTATGTAGGAATTTATACAGTGTCAAAGAATTTGGGATCCTGTGTTTGTTCAGTGATAAGGCATTGCCCTTGATCGAATATTTCTGGTAATGCAATTTGGTTAGCTTTCTGTTTGGCCTGATGGTGGCTTCATTAGAAACTGCCAGCATTTAGCCACTTCCGTCTCTTAATATGATACGTTGTATTGACTGAAATATTGTCATGATATTTCACATTATAAGTGGCTACTGGCTGGGTATCTGGAGATCAATTATGAACAGTATGCCTGTTTTTCCTCGTTAGTGCAGTGACTAGCTGCGGACTGGTTGGGTGCAACTTACCATAGTTCAAATGTAAGTCGTAGGCACTGTTTAATGCAGTGACAGGCTACTGGTTTGACGTCTGAGTTCCTTGATTGGAGGTACATTAGATTAGCGCAGCCAGTACAACGAATGGTTTATAGCTGGAAGGCCGGCATAGGAATGAAAGCAGTTTTTATTGGACTGTGCTCATCTTTATTTTTCGTCTGCTCCCCGACCCACCGAAACGTCGCTGTGGTATTTCCAACCCCTTAATAAAAGGAACGAATCAGTGTAGCATGCACTGAAACTGTAGAATGAATGAGGTATTAGGCATCTGTGTGTGTGTGTGTGCGTGCGCGCGCAGGCGCATTGAGGTGACACCACGCTGCAATACGTGTGGAATGTTCGTGAATATTCCAGAGGTATTACCGTACGCAATTGATCGGCTTTGTTAGTTCCTCCTTTATCCGTTGCACGACGTAGAGCGCTGTGGTAAACAGTTGTGATGCAGGCTGCAGCAGACAGCGATTGAACAGAAGAACGTTCAGGTGTGAATGTTAAATTTGTTTTGTGTTTTTTTTTGTTGAAGTTGCTGTTATTTGTTTTTGACGACTTTGTTGTAATAAATGTGAATGGCTGAAGAGGACGGCATGACAGTTTGCAAGTGACTTTACAACGACCTAATTTGTCGCCCCTCGATCTATGTTGGTGAGTTCGGTTTCGATTTTTGCTGACCTTTGCGTGTCACTGAAAGACCTTCTGCTCACCTTTGATTTTAGTGCCTTTAATCTACTATATATGTGCTTAATGAATGTGGGTCGATATGTGTTTGTCTCGTCTAATTGTAGGCTTCACTCTGATTTACTGTACTTGTGCTTGATGGGTGGTTGCTTCATTTGTTTTCAGCTGCTTTAATTCAGGGGAATAATATGACACGATATTACTGAGTCAAAAACACAATGATACAGTACAGAATACAGAGGGCTGTACCCGCTAACACCAGGTTTCTTGCAGGACGCATTCCGCATTGATTGTTTACCAGCACCTATTACCCAGGAGTAATTACTTCCCTTTACAATATTTACAACAACACTACCCTCTCCATCCGTGTTTCCGGTTCTGTTTTCCTCATTTCTCCAACATTCGTCGTACTCTATATAAAAATCTTCCAAAGTTTCTCAGTTCTGCTATCTTGGTGGACATTACAGTTTACCCGTACACTTCTTCCTCGGTAATTAGCCCCTTAACCCTTTAAACGCCGAGTTAAATTCCATCTATAAGTCCCAGACCGCCGAATTATTATACGGGGTATTTAAATTTTGCGCATGCTTTTCGAAAAACCTGAATATTTCGAGAACTAAGCGGGATAAATTTGTGAAACCAAAAGCATTTTGCGGGGAAGGAAACAGACATTGCTCAGTATGCCTTACAATTGCTGTAGTATCCTTATTACGTGATGGAAAAGATAAGTTTCTAAAAAAAAATTTAAATATCAATTTTTCTTTTACTTAAATTGTGGTCGAGGCTCCAACTGTTTGTACGGAGGACGGAAGAAAATATGTCTTATAATTTGTTCTTCGTGTGGTAATCCGCAATACAATTTCGGTTCACACAAAGCGCCACGTCACACTTGACACATTTGAACATCACCGTTCGCGTCACGCCCCTTGCTGAACACACGCGACATCGCCGTTTCGTGGGATTGCGGCCAGGCCAGTGCTTACTGTGACGTGTGTCCAGTTTTCCGATGTTACTAGAAGCTGGGGCATGGATGGCCGTGGCTCATGTCCAGCCCGTGCAAGCATCTCTCTGATAAGGGTGAGTCGAAAATCTCTGTGTGAGATTTTCTTCCCACCACATGAAGATAAAAGGATGTAACTCTTGAAAATGGCCAGATCCAACAGATGGAAAAACGGCTTTTTTCTCCACTTCATGTTCGAAGGCTGGCTGTATAGCTATTGGCCATCCTATCTGCATTATCAACATGCCCCATTTGACGGTTACAATCCGCCACAATTGCCGGCTTTATCGCATTCCCATGTTCATTGCCATAATTGCTTTCTGTGGGTGGATCGTGAATGTTTGTCAGGAGGCACACGTCCCTCTTGTCCCTCCACACCACAGCTGTCAAGTCGCCCCTGGTCCTTACTCGAATGTCACTACGTTGCAATCTGTGTGTCTGGGTTTGAGGTCCTAGGGCATGCCCTTTCTATGCAGCCTCACTGTCCCACAACAGGAAATTTTTTCTGGGCCAAGTCGTCAAACAGGTCAGGGGAGGAAAAGAAGTTGTCCACGTACAGTTTATGGCCAAAGCTTTCTATCTTCCTTCCACTCAAACATTTCCGCTTGTCACCTCACGCTGGAGAAAAGGTCCTTCGTCAGAATTGTCTAAGAACTGGTGGTAGTAGCGATTCGTATCCACAACCAGTAAAATAATAATCTTCGCGAAGAACAGCAGCGTAACGCTAAGTGGGGTGGTCTCTCTCGTTATGTGTGCACCTTCACTGCTTTTCCCGTTGCGGTCCCCAATAAAGGTGTGCAATACACGCCTTCCGGGTTCAGGGGGCACTGTCCACTGAGAGGGCTGTGGCTGTTGACTTGTCACAATACCAACTTCATCCTCATCTTCAGAGCTTCTGGCGGAAAAATCTGGGCTTGGAGGCTGTGAAATGGAAGGCTGTCGCGAATGTGGGCGTGGCTCCTCTTCGTCCTCCGTGTCAGATGCGTAATATTTCTCCTCGTCGCTGTCCGAATCCATTACGATTTCTCGTATTTGATTCTGAGACAGCAGACGAGCCCGTTTCGCACGAGACACCTCACCACGTTGCATTCTGAGGAAAACAGTAGCGCAACTAACGCGTCGAACAACAAAATCTCAACTGACAGAAGTCGAACATCTGGAAGGTACTTGGAGGAAATGTTTCTTTCCCGTACCTAAGAACCGTTACTCAGCTTCCTGTTAGTAACATCATAAGGTGTAATGAACTAAACATTCCATTCCATTGACTAAATTGAAGACCCAACCAACTGCGCAGTAAGTTTTCAAGACTTATGACCCTAATCAGCCATGAATGGGTATTCATGGCAGATTAGGGTCTTGGTAGCTAAGTGTTTACACATAAATGACACAGAACGCCTTTCACGATTGATTCAGTGTTGAGACATTGTGCAGACAATAAAAAGAGAGGGCTGTCAGCGTTGCCAAACTTAGCTTACCACATAAGTACACGTTAAAATTGCTGGCATTATTAAGAGCCCAACCATATTCTCCACGTTAGCAGGGTAAGAGTTTCACAAATTTCTCTCTTCACGTCTGTATTTCTGGAAATTTTAGAAGTATATGAGTGGCATTCTTCTTCTCACAACTTAGGCTGAATTTTACTCTCTACACTCTACTCCCACACGATACGAAAAGTAACATGCGAATTGTATTTCTCGATATTAGCGTTAAGAAGTGTCATTACTCCGTTATTTGTAAATGAACTGATTTTTACTGCACACTCGTACTTCGGTGGAGAGCGGTACGTAGGACGCGTGTGTTGCGTTCCGATGTCTTTTTTTCTTGTCATGACTTAACAGCCCTTAGTGGGCCAGGGCCTCCTTTTTATTGAGGCTTCACGATCACGCTCAGACACACCATACTCGGTAGGAATCCTCTGGACGTGTGATCGGCCCGACGCAGAGACCTGTACCTGACAACACACAACACTCATAAGAGACAGACATCCATGTCTCTTGGCGGGATTCGAACCCGCAATCCCAAAAACCGAGCCGCCGCAGACCCTCGCCTTAGACCACGTGGCCACTGGGATCGGCGTTATTAAACAATAACATAATGCAGTTGAGGGAGGCTTGCTTTCTCGTGTCTCGATAACAACACCAACGTATGTGATTGTGTAGTCAGGGGTAAAGGGTTCGAACTTTGGCTTATTTGACTGGAACTTATTCCTCCCCTCTCCCCCCCCCACTTCCTCCCTCACTTTCGATGTACCATTCACGATCACCACAATTAAACACGTTATACAGTGGCTAGGATTCCTTGCTGTGTATTGGGATGTGCCGGTTTGGAATCTTTATGTTGACATCATGCGGCTATTACCGCTGGAGCTACGAAGGATGTTCAGAAAGTTGCCAGAATGGGCGCGCAACCTCCATTTAAGTCCTGTGATAGGCGTGGTTTCCTAGGCTGGGTCCTGTGACGGTTTAGTCCGAGCACATTTCGTTGTCGAGCAAAGACATTTATTATCTGATTTAAAGAAACTGATCACTGGCAATTTATTTACATGTCGCCAAGTCAAATACTGAATAAACATTCTTACCAGGCCGTTTTATGGCCCTTGCGAGGTGGAGTGTGAGAGAAATGACCGGGAATTTGGCGGGAACACAGCAAGCCACTTAAGCACGACAATGTCCCCACTTACAGGACGCTCAATGTCCGGTAGCTTCCAGTGGTTCCACAGCCTCGCTATTCAGCAAATACATCATTCCGGGAACTTCTTGAAGAGACCCCGTTCAGATGATAAAGAGATTTGAAACGAGTAAAGAAAAAGATTATCATAATCTCATCTCTTTTGACATTAAATTAGGCTTATGGCATTTTGTGCATTGTCCTCCATTTCGCTTTATGGAATTGGTGAATGTTTACGTGTTGCTGTTAGTGACATGTGATTTGTTTCGAAATTTTGCTACTTTTTCAGGTGATCAAGAAATTACCTGTTCTTATGGAACCCGACTTTCCCAAATTGTCTTGGGGTTGACCCGCGAATGTTCTTATAAATTTCTCATATTTTACATGCGTATGGATTGATACTCATGGCACTTTACCTCCCATTTGGCAGTCATAGTGGTCGTACCGTTTGTTATACCAAACAACCTAAGTAGCTGAAAAGGTGTCGTTAAACAAACAACGAATCGATTGTTCATAGCCTCAGACAGGGCCGGCCCGAGACATATGAGCACCCCGGGAAGGCTAGCAATTTGGCATGTCTTCAAACTGACATTCTTTAAACTTTTTGGCCTCAGGATTGGGCTGGCGAAAATTCTTGAGGGCGCGTGCCCAAATTTAGGATTTTTCGGAAAAATTCTTTCGCATGTGGAAACTCTCGTTTAATAGTACAATATGTGCGATTGTTCCAGAGGCGCCTTAACGTCCCTTATAGGTTTGCGCCCCGGGCAGCTGCCGACTGGCCCTCCCATTAGAACGGTCCTTACCTCAGAAGGTTTTACGTGGTCGCTCTTATGTTTCATCGGCCATTTTGGGGTGTATTCGCACATTAACTTGGGAATGCGTGTATCGTTCCTGCTTAACAAACGTTGTGTCCATTTGCAACTATAATTTCATTTAATCCTTAGTTCTCTTTGTTTGGAAGGCCGCATGTGTAAAATGCCGGGCATATAATTTAATGTGGAGGATGTAAATTTATATTCTTACAACGGTGTTGCTGAGGTTTAAGTTCTTCTGCAATCTGGCGCCGTGTCGTTGGGGTGGGTGGTTCTCGGCGTTTCGAAGGATCATACTGGCTTCATTCTAAGAGTGAAGCAATCTTGGACTGTGCACGTTGAAGGCACTGCGATCCTTCCGAACAGACAGGAACCACTCACCAACGATAGAGCGTAACATCCCAGAAGACTTGAATTAAGGATGTTAATTTTATAATCAAGCGCCTAATGGTTTGTACAGTTATTCGGCCGTAACTTACATAATAGTATGACATAAAACTTAATTGTGTTTGACGGCCTTTAACCCATTACTCAGAACTGTAAAGTCTTTGTCGGATTGAATGTTTTGCTCAGGAATTTGGTTCGAACTGTACCACTGTTCTAGAACCCTTGAGCCTGGAAAGTATTTTCCAATTCCAACCCGGGGCCATTCTCACTGGAGACGATGTTAGGATTCTGTTGAACAGGCCTCGATTTGTGGGAGTGTGGGAGGCTACATGTCCAATCGTGCAATGGTGATTATCCCTGGCTTGGCGGTGGGATATTTTGGCTGTGCCGTGAACACTACAGTATCCACCGCATTGTTTATGTAGAAAATGTTTTTCGTGTACCGAATAGCGGGATCAAATTCAACCGATCTGTTAGTTGAACCCACAAATCCCTATATTTGAAACATGTACATACTATGAGTGCTTGTTATGACGTCATTCCTTGAACTCGAAAGAGAAAACGCAGTCCGGTGCAGTTATTTAACCCTGTAAGGTCCATTTGTTATTGTACGTTCTCCTAAGTTTAACATTCACAAATTCTACCTTCCGCCCACGCAGTGTAGTTGTGTTTTTTGTATTAGTCTCAGAACAAACAACGATTATTTTCCTATACAGAATTAACTGATTGGTTTGTTTTTATAACTGAGACGGAGTGTGTTTAATACGCGGTGCGGTCTGAATCTTAAAATTTGATTCAGATTAATTTTTTATCATTAAAGGTCCGTGCTATGACTCAGGCGGTTAGTCGCCAGCCTCTCAACTCGGATGGCCCGGCTCGATGTCAGGCCAGTCCATGTGGAATTTGTGGTGGACAAAGAAGCACTGGGACAGGTTTCTCTCCGAGTAATTAGGTTTTTTTCTTGTCGGCATCATTCCACCAGTGCTCACGCTCGTCTTCTTCAGTATGTTGCTGTTAGCAGAAGAATAAAAGGGTTAAGTGTGGAAACATCCAGAATGCAACGCTGTTTGGGAAATTGGGACATTGGAGGGAAAAGTATTTCCCTCAGTTTTCGACTTGAAATTTTTAAGTTGCACCTTGTATATGAAAGAGATTTCTAAACGTCTGTCCTAATGGAGGTTGTGTGGTTTCTGTGTATCGTTAAAGTAATTGCTAGCGATTTGTGGAAATAAAATGCCAACTAGATGCAACAGAGGTTTTTATTGCAGATCTTATTGCTTGCTCAACATGTTTCGGGCACCACTATGCCCATCATCAGGAGCTCAAGGGTACTATACAGTGGTTGCTGCCTGTGGTATTGCGTGCTGTGGTTTTCAAGTTGCTGGTCTGATGCGGAACTGAGGGTTATGTGTCCGGTTTGCAGGATGCTTGCTGGGCATTTTATTTCCACATATTAACGACGATGCACGGTCAAAATCACATCAAATTTGCTAGCGATTTGTTTCAAGATAAGCCTTAACCATTTTATACTAAGCTCGCATTCATTGGTACTCGTTTTTACGATGCGCATGACTGTAGCATCGCTTGTGGCAATGACACTCGCGACGGAGTGCACGGAATGAACAATATAAAGCTTAGAGATGAGATATTTATACGGAGTTTTAGTTGGGACGCTTAAAGGAAGATTACCACTTGGCGGACCTAGGCATAGACGTGAAGATAATATTAAAATGTATTAAAAAAATAATATTACGTGGCTCAGTGCCGGATTGTTGCGATCACTGTAATGTGCGTTTTGAATTGTATAAAAGGTGATGAACTTTTTTATTGTGCTTATTAGTTCCTTAATAAGGGCTATGCTGCCTGGACTTGCTTATGGTAATATTATACTGTCGTATTAAATATTATAGCCTGTTTTCACCACAGAACATGCTACATAAAGATACCTTTAAGAAAAGTAGATTAACTTGCTATCACCATCACATTTCTTTAGCTTGGGTTATACCTCTCTGAGGTCACTCAATTGTGGGTTCGAATCCCGCAAGACAAGACGTTGTACCGGGTACTTGCTGTACCCTAGTCAACCTAACGTTTTTTATTAACCGTTTTGCACTTTGGAGTCTCTTTTACCAGCTGGCTTACACCGTGCAGACAAAAGAAATTGAGGCTACCTAAAAGAGAACAGTGTCTACGACAAGTGGATCGAATGGGGGATGACTATATTAGTAGGAATGTTGTACAAGTACTACTCAGAAGGAAGACGAGCTGTAGATAGAACGAGAAGACAATGGATTGAGGCTACTAGCCTTCGGATGTATTGTTATAAGTATTATTTTACTTAGCAACCCTCACGATGATCCCTATCATCTTTATCCCATAATGTTCTAAAATTTTTAACTGCCACGAAAATTCCATATTTCACTGTCACAAGAAGGCTTGTGGACTGTTCTAGAGCAGGTGGAATTAATTATAACATCCGTTGATGGAGGAAAGTTAATACAAATCAAGTGGGTGTGGGGAAGACGACAGCATGGGAGGGGGAGATGAGAGATTTTCATTCATAAAACTAGAAACGGGAGTCAGTAATGTTATTCATTTGGAGTTGCCATGGAAACTTGGCGTTTCGCTAAGAGATGTGAAATGTCACTCGGATAATGTACACTGAGGCAGTTATAAGAAATGAAGATGCAGCTGATGACGGCTTAAGAGTTATGACTTTCAGTTGTCCAAGGACTGGAGTAACGGAAGAGACACTGCATAGACCATACTGTTCCAAGGAATGGTCCATAAAATGTACCATTCCGTGCGTTGGTGGAAACGGGTTCGGGACAATTATGCTTGATAATATTCAGTGTCTGAAGTCAATTATTCAGCGTTTCCAAAGTTTACTGTACTCCTGCATTGTCGCTGTGGCCATAGATACGGGTCATTATGTTATTTCCTTTGTATCAATGGCAACGGCCGACATCGAAACCGGGGCTGTTTTAATAAGATACTATTCCTGTATGGTGTTTCCTTTTTAACCTTGTCAGTGCAGACTACAAAATAAAAACAGTTGCAGTTGTGACGGGGCTATGCGCTGGACCACCAAAGAGCCGTGTTTCGGATCCCCGCAGGAGCAAGAGATTTTTCTCTTCTCCAAAACGATGAACTAATTTTGGGGCCGCACAAGCCCCCTAACCAACTGTTTCCGAGGGGAAAGTGGCTGGGACTTCAAGCTGACTACCAATCTTCATGTAGTGACGAGGTTAAGAACGTGAGGAGTGTACCTCCATTCTCCCATATGGCTTCATAGCTCGGTGCCTAATTATATACAGAGACTAGTGTGTCCACGTAATTAAAGAGCTTATGAAATGCACCTGTAACGCGGGAAATGCACACATTGCGTAAAGGGAGCCGGGTCAGCTCAGTGAATGAAGTAACTAGGCTGAAGGCTCAACGACTGTGGAACCTTGGTTCGATTACCGGCATGGGTTAGAGATTTTTATCTTGAAGCGTCCAGACGGGCTCTTGGGCTTCACGTAGGAATGGTATATCTAGGGAGTAAAGCGGCCGGGCCGTGTTTCTGTTCATTTATCTCCACTAGTACTGAGATTAAGAATGAGTGGGGCTGTACTTCCACTAACTCTGTATACCTTCATGGTGTGTACAGGCAAAATATTTCCTTTTTGGATGCTTGAAGCAAAATTTCGAAAAGCGACTGTTACTTTTGTTATATCCGTCTGTCTGTCCACACGGAACAATTCGGCTTCCACTGGACGGATTTTCATGAAACTTGATATTTTAGTGTTTTTAGAAACTCTCTTGAGAAAATTCCAACTTTCATTAAAATCAGACAAGAATAACGGGTACTTTACGTGAAGACCTATGCAAATTTATGAAAATATGTCGTTGAATACTTCTTAGAGTGATAATTTTTTTTCAGACAAAATTTGTAAAGAAAGCATTTTATGTTCACTATTTTTTTTTTTCAAATGATCGTGTCCTTAATAAGATAATGTCGCAAAATACGGTTGTGTCAGACAGGCCACAGATGATAATATAATACGGCTCATGCTCATTGCATGTTACATAACTAACCCTACAGACACACACTCAGAATATGCAATACTTATTGCTTGTCCACTGCAACAATGGTTGCACCAGCCCACCTCATTGTTACGTTATACGTACATTGCCTTTATGTTAATATTCTAATTAAAGTAAAGTTAATTTTAACGCTTGACACTACTCCCACCTCTTGGAGTGTGACGCCAAACCAGTAAGAAACTAATTACTGTGGATAAAGGGTGGAGTTGGGCATGTTGAGTTTATGATGGGTGAGGTCACATGTCAGCCTTTCGCACACGCCGACCGCTCGTAACGCGTCAACAACTTCGTGTGAACATTTGCCTTACCTTACTGGCAAACGAACGGTCCTGCTTTCGAATATTGCCTCAGACCAATTTATCAGTGCCTGCAGCAAAGTGCCGGAGGGGCGTTTCGGCTGAGCTACCCAGAAGACGATTATGAGGAACTTTATAATATGCTGGACGGTCCGGGGTTCGTATAACCGTGGCGTCGAGATTTCCCGTACCCTTGTAACCGGCCCCGAGACCCACCCAACCTCCTGTAATATGGGTACCAGGTCTCTTTCCCGGGGGTAAATTGGCTGGGGCGTGGCCTTGACTACCTATCCCGATCCAGCCCAGAGGTTAAAGAAATTGTAGATTTATACTTTTGCTGCCCCTCTGGGCCTTCATGGCCTATCGTAGGTGACCTTTACCTCTCTTTGTGAACATTTTATGTTATTCGTGTGAAGAGGCGACTCTTTCAATTCAAAATTTCAGCATTTGTTTATGGCGACTGAGGAAAATCTAAGGATACCCGCGAACCTCAAGATGAGCCTCTATAGTTGTTTATTTTATGGTACAGTCAGTATCTTAATGTGGCGTTGAATTATAGTTTAACGAATGATTAATTGACAAAAATTCGGAAGAAAATCTTTGTAGACAAATGGAGGTACTATCTTGGACTGAGTAAATCACGAAAACCTCAGGTTAGTCGACGAGCCGACCGGGATTCGAACCAGGCATCTTTTGACTACAGGCCTCTGTGAGTTTCCTAGATCATACTCAGAATCTTCACACTCGACAGGACTCCTCTTGACGAAGGATCAGGCCGACGCAGAGACCTCCATCTCACAAAACAGAACTTCACAAGAGACAGACATCCATGTCCCCGGCAGGATTCGAACCCGCAATCCCAACAAATGATCGGCCTCAGTTCGCCTTAGACCGCGCGATCACAGGGATATCCCATACTAGGCCGAAATAAACTGATTAAATTAACCGAACAACTTTCAAGAGTAGGTCCCTAGTAACAACATTTCGTGTAAATCTGTCAAGTGGCTACAGAGAGTAAACATGAGGAAATTTTGGTTCATATAACATGCGTAAGCCTTCAAATCCCACTGGTTACTTTAGGTACCACCAAGTTTAATGTTCAAAATTTCTACGTTCTGCCCACACAGTGTATTTGTGTGTTGTGTACGGATCTCAGGAAAAACAGTGACGTTACCTCATACATAATTAAGTGATTGAATTTGATAAGCGAGACAGAGTGTGTTTACTGAGCAGTACGAGCTGAATCTTTAAATATAAATCACACTAATTTGAGGTCTCTTGTGTAGGATTTGTGGTGAATGAATTGGCACTGGGACTGGTTTTTTTCCGAGTACTTCGGTATTCCCCTGTCAGTATCTTTCTACCAACGTTCATTACTCATCTTCGTCTACATGTTACTCTTAACAGATGTACGGACGAAGCCTAGGAACTTCCATAATACAGTGCTGTCTCGGAAATCGGGGAGCATTCGATAGATAAGTACTTCCATTAAGTCTGTCTGGCCGTGCCCTGATTCCGGCGGTTAGGCGCCATCCTCACACTGCTCAGGCCCGAGTTCAATTCCAGGCTAGTCTGTGTGGGATTTTTGGTGGTTAAAGTGGCACTGATACAAATTTTCCTCCAGGTAATTCGACTTTACCTGTCAGTATCATTCCACCTCTGCTCCATAATTATCTTTATCTAAATGCTCCTCTTACCAGACAGACGAAGAGAAAAGACTGGGGCCCTTCAGAAAGCGCGCTTCTCCAGAAATCATGGAGCTTTGGATATGAAAGTAATTCTACTTAGTCTTTGAACCACCCTTTCATCAGTGTGTGCACCTCAAGACTGACGGATAACAGTATTAAATTCACAGACTAAGGTCGGTTCATCGACACGAAGTCTGACCGACCGATAGACCGTCACACGTAATGTGACTTTCACATTAAAGTACGAATATTAACTCATAAGTAAGTGTTTAATTTCTCCTGACAGTATACGAGTTACCTCCATCATGGTTCCCCGTTCATGTCAGTACCCCCTTTCTGGGCTCTACATTTCGCTTCCACCACCACCACCACTGAACAGTAATGAGAGGCATCAGTGTTCTTGGCGTTCTTCAGCTTCTCCGGTTTGATGGCGGAGTGGTCGATGCCTTCCAATAGGCTTCAGTTTTGTGCTTACAGAGCCCTACGTATTATTCGCGATAATGTGTCCATTTATTTCGATGCTATAAAACGTTTGCAGTTGAAAGAGCGACATGCAGTTTTCTGTGAATTAATCGGTTCTAATTCATGGTTAACTTACTACATATAAAGCTGCAGCTGGGG
>Ga0209629_10001642_pt1 | contig 14375 bp, 10 predicted proteins | sample TergutCu122P5_FD_187286 | JGI IMG/M metagenome (GOLD analysis project Ga0209629, IMG submission 187286) | Cubitermes ugandensis P5 segment gut microbial communities from Kakamega Forest, Kenya - Cu122 P5 (SPAdes) (version 2) | ecosystem: Host-associated > Arthropoda: Insects > Digestive system...
CCGAAATGTAAAAAACATCCTATTTTGCTAAGTCTTTGCATTTCGGCGCAATCGGCAGCCGTTGAAGCGTTGTGCATTTTTTCTCGCCACCACAATATTTGGTATGGAGACACAAAAAGCAATATACCAATATATCAGATTTCGTTGATCAAAAATACCGGTCGTTCCCCTGGTTTGATCACATTGGTGTCGAACATCCTGAACTCCTGATTTCCCTGTGTGGAATCGTAAAACGAGCTGACGGCGTTACCGGTCGGTGGTTGCGGATAGGGAGAAGAAACCTGTCCCGCTTGTACGGAAATCGGCGGGACCGTCACGGCATTTCGTTGCGCCAACGGATTGTTTGCCGGATTGTTTATTTGCGGCGATGCCCACCGATCCGTTCGCATGGCCAACTCGCTCGTCCCGTACTGCTCATATTGTGGACGATCTCCCCCAGGATCATAGGAAGGCGGTGCCGTCGTTTGTGCGTACCCCTGCGGCGGCGGAAGCTTTTGCGGAGGAATCGGTTGTTGCAGCGTCCCCGACGACATGCCGCTTTGTTGTGCCGGGAACATGCCATTTTGTTGCCAGTCGGAAAAAACCGGGGACGGAAGTACCCCTTCCCCCTGAGACGGCGGATTGGCCAACCTCGCATACTGCACGCTGTTTTGAGTTCCCGCCTGCGTCGAATTTGCTCTTGTGACGGCATAACCCGTTGGTTGTTGCGAAAAATTCTGCAATATTCCCGTGTTATAAGTTCCTGCATTGTCAGGAAGCGTCATTTGTGAAGTATGGTAAGCCTGCGAAGATTTTTGCATCATCGCCTGAGTCGATGCCGCTTGTGTTGAGGCATAACCGTCGTCATTCGCGATTCCCTGATAACCGCTATTTTGATAGCCGCCGCCATTGACACCACCGTTCAGGATGTCCGGTAAACCGGACGAGTTGCCGGGCGGGTTATTGCTGATACGGGCCGTTTGTTGTCCCGGTTGCGAGACGTAAACATTTCCGACATTACTGTTTCCCAAATTTTCTGAAGCCCCCAAATTTCTTTGAGCAAGTTGTTCCTGTTGGAATTGCCGGAGCGTCTCAGAAACATGGGATGCGGGAAGTGCTACAGCATAGCTCGGCTGTTGGTCATTCATCCGGCTTTGGCGCGCCTTGGCCACGGCGAGAGCCGCCGCATTTTTTTCACCGTGCCGCTCATAAATCATGGCCATTTCCTGATACGCTTTTTCGTCCCCCAACACCTGTTTCAAATATCGCGACGCCAACGAATATTTTTTCTGTTCGGCAAGCGTGTGACCGAGTAAATACTGAATCCGCTTGTCCTCCGGCTTGAGAACGAGAGTTTGGCGAAGCAAATTTTCCGCGTCCGCGTATTTTTTCTGTTCAAACAACGATTGTGCGTATGCGCCACTGATTTCAATATCGTTGGGATTGAGTTTCATTGCTTTTTCAAAATAATCCGCACTTGCAGGATATTCCCCCCGTCTGGCGGTGATGACTCCGAGCCGCGAATAAGCGACCGCAACTGATTCCCCGTTCCCGGCCGACGACGCCTGATTGACATAATCGAGGTAAAGCCGTTCCGCTTCGGCCGGATTGCCTGACACTTCATATCGTTTGGCTTCTTCCAGAGACGCGACGCTGTTGTCATGATTTTCATTTTTACTGAAACTGTTTTTCACCGAATGATAATAGCCTTCGATTTGGGCGCAACCCGTAAACAGCATGAAAACCGACATTAAAACGAATCCGAAAAGCGTGCAGGGATTTTTCATTTGAATCACTCCAAAACTTTTTGTGACACTGCCAATCGATACAGACGTTTGTATCGTTCCTATCGGAGAAACGATTCAACATGATCGACACAAAAATCATGAATCTCCGCATTTGCGTGAGAATAACAGAAGTTTCAGAAGAATTGTTTGTACAGGTTGCTTAAGATTTGACGATTGTATCGGCAAGCAGAAAAGATGAGACACAAAAAACCAGAGCCGCGACAGTCATGAAGCGGTTCCCTGGTTCAACCGCTCAGTGACTTTTGCGGCTCTGATGGATTGCCCAAATTGTTCTGAGACGGGCAATTCGTCCATAAAAAACGCCGAACGAAGTTCAGCGTTTTTGGCAACGATTGATTCCATTTCGCTAGTGCGTATCCGAAGTTGGTTTGGAGGTGTTACTTCAATACCAATTCCAAATTTGCGTTAATTCAAGGATGGGGCATGAATCGACATGGAGGTCGTCATGTTCTGCTTGAGAACCTCGTTGACCGCCGCACGTAAAACGCGGTCTTCACGAAGGGGAGACGTCATCTGTTGCCGGATGCCATCGTTCGGAATACGGCCGGCGTAGTATGGCTCATTTGAGACGACAATGTCCGGTTGGACGCCCACCCCTGTCGCAGGCGAACCGTTTGGCGAATAATATGTTTCAATGGTCAGTTTCAGACCGGCGATCGGAGTATTGGAACGATTTCCGTACAATGCGTGAACCGCCTGAACGGTATCTTTTCCGTAACTTTTCCGGCCGATGACGGTTCCCCGTTTGTTGTCGCGAATCGCACCGGCAAAAATTTCTGAAGCACTTGCGCTGTCTTCGTTGATCAAAACAATCAGCGGAATATCACAAACGATCTTTTTCGGGGTCGCGGAATAAACATATTCAGGAACAAGACCGCGATTTTTCGTCCGGACGATCACCCCTTGCCGCATGAACAAATCCGCCGCGCCGATCGCTTCCGTCAACATCCCTCCCGGATTGCCGCGCAGGTCGACCACGAGGTACTGCATCCCGGCTTTTTGCAAGGCATTCAATGCGTCTTCGATTTCCTGAACCGTGTTTTGCTGAAAACTGGTCAATTTGAAGTAACCGATATTCGTGTCCCCGGTATAATCGGAAAGCATCCGGACGTTTTCAACACTGGGGACTTTCACCTGGTCGCGTCGGACCTTGATTTGATGAGGTGGTTGGTTTTCCGACTGTACAATCAACGTAACCTCTGTTCCTATCTCGCCTTGCAAAAGATTCGATGCCGGTTCAACATCCAAACCTTTTGTTGGAACCCCGTCGACATACAAAATATGATCAAGGCTCTTCAGCCCGCTTCTTTCGGCAGGACTTCCCGGAATCACCCGATTGATGTAAAGGGAAATATTGTCCATTTTCGGCTCGACTCCCAAACCGATAAAACTTCCGTTAATCATGCTGTTTGTGTCATTATACCGATTTAACGTCATGAATTCCGTATATGGATCGAGCGCATTGGTGATTCCCGCCAAAAACTCAAGAACAACTGCCGAAGGGTTCAAACCGATTTCCCGTTGACAATTGTCGGCGACGGCAATAATCCCCTGGCGTAGCGTGATCGAATCCCGAATGGCCCACCCGGAAGTCGTTTGAACGATTTTCTGTCCCAAAGAGCGCATTTTCAAAATGTCGGTTTGGGGAAGATTTCGCTGTTGAAACAACGGCGTCGAAAGGGCGATTTGAAAATCCAGCAAACCATGCGCAAACATTTCGTTCCAATAAGGAGGGTCAACATGCGATGTCTGAATTTTTGAAATCACTTCGTCATAAAGTGCCAATGAATCTTCAAAGGTCATTTGACGAATCATCGCATCAAAACTTACATCCTGGTAGCGCCGGAGCACGTCATAGTGAAAACGCACAACCCGAAAATGTTCCATCAGGAGCGGAGCTTTATGAAATGTACGGATGGCGGTTTCATAGTGAGCGAGTGCCTCTGTCCAGCGTCCTTCCGTTTCGAGAATTTTTCCCTGCCTGACGGCTTCCTCTATTCCGGCGACCAGGCGAGGGTCTTGCAACATCTGGTCTTGCAACGGCTGTTGACTTTGCCGAACAGGAGGCAAGGGCAGAACAAGTGGGCTTTGTGGAACAGGTGAAACGGGAAGAAAATTCGTGTTTATGGAAGAATTTGCAGAAGAAAACGACTTGTTTTCATCGAAATTTTGCGGCTGTTGATTCAGGCGACCACCGGAAAATGCCGGTGCCGCATTTTTTTGCATGTTTATGGAATAATCCCCGACCGGTTTGACTGTTGTGACACTTGGAACGCGCGGAGGCAATAAACGCAACGCAGGCGGTTCATCCTCTTGGTCCGGAGACGTTTTTGGAACCGAAGAATCAAGCCCGTCAGCTTGATATGCTTCCGGGGAAACACGGAAAGGCACTATCGGGGAAACCGGTGTATCGGCAATTTGCCCTTGTTGCTCTTGTTGTCCTTGATTTACGGAAATCGGAGATGTTGTTGAAACGATATTCTGTTGAGATTGTCCAAACCGTATCAGAGGTGTCGTAATTCTCTGTTTTTGCAACAAATTATCTCTGTTAATCAGGGGGGAAAAATCTCTTAACTCGCTTTGTGCAAACGATAAACGAATTAAAAAAACGTAAAGCACCCATGAATAACAGAAAAATCGGAGGAGTCTTTTAATACAATTGTTCATTTTGATAGCCCGGCAGGGGGGGATTAGCCTAAACGCAAACACATAATCAAACGTATCTTACGAATCAAGCGTGTCCATGGAAAATTTTTCTTTGCTCTCAAAGCATCCCTGCGATAGGCTTTCTTCCATACTCAAGCCGGTTTAAAATTTTGGAAGCGGAACACGGCAAGCCCTGCATCGCAGGGCGTTTGCGCGAGGCCGAAGTCTGCCGCCCATACCGGCTGCGGTATAACTTCTTTGCTCGGGTTTTTACGAATATCTTCTGATGACGAAAATCAACCCGGCAGTATGTAAGTATCGAACAGGGACACGGTATTCTTGGAAACATCCGAAAGAACGCGGGTTTTGTCGGTTTTCGCGGATTTTTGAAATACTTCTTAAACACGCATTAAATCAGATGCGACAATCAACCATTCAATATTAATTGTGTTGTACTACGATCTTCAGGATGGTTTGTTCAGCAAAACGTCAGAAAAACGATTTTTTTCCTGAAAAAACATGACCGGTACATTTACATGCACCTCTATATTATTGCCTCATACCGGCTGTCAGCAAGTGAAAATCACACATTTTGAAGAGCCGGAATCACAGAATCCGGTTCGTCAAAGGAATTTTGAGAGGTTGTCTTACTTTTGTTTTCGCGATTTGACGGACAAGTGTCGTTAAACTTGTCGCATTTTCCCAATTTTCTCAAATCAGTGAGATTTCGTCATTCATTAAGATTATCTATTTGCCGAAAACCGTTTGGCAATGCTCAAGGTTATTTCGCAAGGTGACCGATATAGCAACTAACCCGTATGACAAAAGAATGTGCTGGGGGAGCACGTTTCGGGGGGGTCAGAAAACCGAAAGGATAAATTTCGGACTTGGTTTCGGTCCGAACGGTTCTGCCTCAAATATATTTTTATTGGTTTACCGAAAAACACCAAAAATCGGCAAGGACTAAGCGTGGCCTCAAGGAGATTCGTTTCCGGAAAGTGCCTTGCGAGAAAATCGAGTTTGTTTTGCGGTCGGAATCGGTAAGAATGGAAAAAGGAGAGTTTGTCCTATGAAGTCCAAGTTTCTGATTGTTTCTCTTGCAGTGTGCCTTTTGGCGAGCAGCTTTGCTTATGCCCAAAATTGCGCCACTTGCAGTGATGCAAATCCTTGCAACGCCTGTAGTGCTTGTTGCGGCCAAAAATGTGACCTTTTCGCAGGTCTTAAAAACCTTTTGAAGCACAAACCGTGTGCATTGAATGCTTGTGGTCCGTGCAATGCCGTCGTGGCTTGTGCCCCGTGTGAACCGGCCGTGGCCGCTTGTGCTCCGTGCGAACCGGCCGTGGCTGCATGTGCGCCGTGTGAACCGGCCGCGGTTGCCTGTGCTCCGTGTGAACCGGCATGTGCCGCTCCTGCTTGTGAGCCGGCTTGTGCAGACACATGTGCTCCGTCGTGTGGCAAAATGGCATGTGATCGTCCGTTGCTCCGCGCCGCCCAGCGCACAAAGTGCAATGTCTCGAAGTTCTTCAACGGTCTGTTCGGCAGTCTCAAAGGTTGTGATTGCGCTCTTTGCAACTCCCGTTGCAATGTTGCCGCTTGCGATCCTTGTGCCCCGGCTTGTGTTGCACCGGTCGCCGCTTGCGATCCTTGCGCCCCGGCTTGTGGTTGTGTCAATGGCAGTCACTCGGCTCTGCCGGATGCACCCCAATAACACACACATGGAGTTTTTGTCCCGCTTGAACTTTGGAATGACACGAACGTTCTCTTTATTGATGTGATTTTCAGTGGTCATTCCAAAATGAAATTGTGACAATCCACCTGACGTTTTTAATCGTTTTTGAAAACTCGAATTCATGTCCAAATGCCAGCGATAATGAAAACAACCCATGTGTCAAAACATGGGTTGTTTCATTTTCTTGTCGTCAGCCGCCGAGATGTTTTGCGACCGTTTGCAGATGTTTGCGGATCGGAAGGTGTTGCGGGCATTTCTCTTCGCATTGGCCGCATTCGGCGCAATGACCGGCGCGGTGTTCCGGCGTGAGAAACGCATACAAATTCCTGCTCAACGTCGCATTTTCCGGGAACGCAATCGCATTGTTGTACGCCTCAAAATTCACCGGGATATCGACGCCGGCCGGACATGGCATGCAATAACCGCACTTGGTGCAACGGATCGGTATCAGATCATGGTATGCTTTTTGTGCGACGGCAATCGTTTCAAGTTCTTTTTTCGTCAATGTGCCGACACCGCTCCGTCCGGCGATTTCGACGTTTTGAACGGTCTGCTCCATGTTGGACATCCCGCTGAGTACCAGCGAGACCTCCGGCTTGTTCCAAAGCCACCGGAGGGCAAGATCGACCGGATTGTGTTTGCCGTTTTCCCAGACTTTTTTCATGCTGCCGACCGGATTGGCCAGAACGCCGCCGAAAAGCGGCTCCATGACAACGACGGAAATTCCTTTTTTTGCGGCGTATTGCAAGCCGGCGGTTCCGGCCTGCACGTTTTCACCGACGTAATTGTATTGAATCTGGCAAACGTCCCAGTCAAAAACATCGACAATCTCCTTGAACAGCGCGAAGTCGTCGTGAAAGGAAAAGCCGACGTATTTGATCTTTCCTTCCTTTCGTTTCCTGACAAGCCAATCAATCATCCCCAATTTTTGGGCGTTTTTCCAGAAATTTTTTTGCAAACAGTGCAACAGGTACACGTCAATGCAATCCGTTTGCAGTTTTTTGAGTTGTCGTTCGAAAATCGGGTCCAAATCGCTTTTTTTCGTCGGTTCCCAGGTCGGAAACTTGGTTGCAATCATGACATGATCCCGTCGGCCGTCCGCGAGTGCCTTTCCGACGATCGTTTCGCTGAGACCGTCATGATAAGGAACCGCCGTATCGACGTAATTGATGCCGTGTTCGATTCCGTAATGCAGCATCCGAATCGATTCTTTTTCGTCCGGTTTGCCGCTTTTAAGCAACGGAAATCTCATGCATCCGAATCCAAGTGCGGAAACCTTGAGTTTGTCTTTGGTCAGTGTTCTGTATTGCATTGGTTTATTTGCAAAGTAAAAAGTGAAAAACTAAAGGCTCATGTCCGGTTTCAGGGAAGAGCCGATGTTCCGTCATTGGTTATTTATTCCCTTTTGCACGATTATGCGTTTTGCACAGCATTTGGCAATTTTTGATGTCTGTCGCACCGCCTTTGCTCCCTCCATTTTTGAACTTTGGAATTACCGGAATTGCTGAATTCGGCTTTCGCCAAGGTGACAAACGGGCCGGAATAGACCGCGTTGAGCAATTCCTGCTCATTTAAAGGTATACCGGCAATATTGATCGTCTTGAACCACTCCTTGATCTCGCTTTCCGTACCGTTGCAATGATAGACCAGAAGTCCGCTCTTCATGATTTTGGCCTGTTTATTGGCTGGCAAGGAAGTGAATACTTGCTCTTTTCCACTTTCATCCTGAATCGCGAACTTACCGGTGGTGAAACGACCGATAGACGTAATCCGTTGCTGACCATCCAGCACTTCAAATTGATCACCGGTGACATCGTTAAAATAAATCAACTCCAGAGGATACCCTTTAAGCAGGGAGTCGATAACCGCAACATCTTTTTTGCCGTCGGCATAGATGTAATTACGCTGGTACTCCGGCTGGATCGTCAGTTTACCGGAAAGCCCGAACAACCCTTTGCCTTCGAGTTCGTTATAGACGAAACCGTCCACCATCTCGCGGACTGTATAATGTTTTAGTTGAGTTTGCATGTTTATTTTTTGCAAATCATAATACGGGCATATATTTCTTTGCCTTTGATGTGCATCCGTTTGTTCGGCATCGTATTGCCTTCTACATACCTATCAAGTCCTATTATGTCAAACTGCTCCGGACAGTATTTATCGAGAAACGAAACCGGCACACCCATCACACCGTCGTAATCGGAAGGGATAGCATCAGTGAAAGGAACTTCAATCGCACCATAGTTGTCGTATTGATCATAAGCAGTCTTACCCTTTATTTCCTTGTGTCTGCCATACTTTAAATTGTCTTTCATCGTCATCAGCGACAAAGGCTGGTGGCGACGTCCGTGGTCGAGGTTGGTAAACCAGCAGCAATTCCTGAATTTCACCAGCCCCGTTTCAGAATGATAGACACCTTCGCCATAATTTTCCGCAAACGGTGTGAAAAAGAAGGCGTTACCCGCACTAAAACCGTTACCGAGCCATATCTTATTTTCTTTAATCTGCGGAAATACTTCCTTGTAAGTAATCGCATTCATATTGCCAATAATCAGAAACCGTTTTTCCGCCTCCACGATCCACGCCAAAAATTCCCTGAAAAGCGAAAAGGGCGGATTGGTGATGATGATGTCGGCTTCATCTCTCAGTTTTTTGATCTCGTCGCTTCTGAAATCGCCATCGCCTTTTAAGCGAGTCAGATGATTTTTGTTGCTGGCAAGGAGCAACTCGACATCCTCCAAATCCACCGAGCCGTCCTTGTTCATGTCCGGGATTTCCGTGATGACAATTTTGTGCGGATTCCTTGTCGTTTTATTTTCTTCGCTTTCCTCGTCAAATAAAGAAAGATGCACGTTGGCAATGGGCGAACCGGCATAGCAGGTGGCGATCAGCTTTTTGAGTTTAAACTCCTTGAAATGCAAAGCAAAATACTTGAAAAAGTTGCTTTCATACGGATCATCGCAAGGGCATAAAATCGTTTTGCCCCGAAAAACATCGGGATCAAATTCCAAGTACGCCTGAACCTCTCTTTTGATGTCCGCCCACTGCGTATAAAATTCGTCGTTCTTTGCGCTTTTTGCCTGCGTTAATTTATTGTTTGCCATGTTTTACCTGCTCCTGCACAAAATCTTTTCTACTTCCTGTGGGGGACAATATAAAAACATTATCTTGTCCGGTAATCGAAAACCTTGTTTTTCACGGCTTCGTGGAACGCTTTTTCCAGTTCGGCGATTTTGTCTTTCGGCAACACGGTGTTGTTTTGTTTCGCAATATTTTCCTCCGGCGTCGAGTTGTACCGGATCATCGGCGTTTCTTCCGACTCCAGCGAAAAGAAATTGTCCGACACGGTGTTTTTACCCGCCTGGTGAAATCGCAACGGGGAGCGTTGCGTGTTGGTGATCAAATTGAAATCAATCGTGAATCCGGTTGTCCCTTCGTCGAGAAACATTCCGTTGCTTTCGGCCCGACCGGCGTTGACCGGAATATCATGAATCCGATTGAAACCGAGTCGTGAACCGGGCTGATTGCCGAGCGTATAAATTCCCCCGCCGTCGGAAAGCAACAACATGTTATGGTGAATGTGACAGCCGAGTACCGAGTTTTCTTTGGCCGACGTGGGTTGCGGATTCCAAGCCCAGCCAAGCGAAATTCCCGTATACGGTGTCTCGGAAATTTCGCAGCGATCAATCGTCGTGTTTTGTGTCAGACCGACCCAGATTCCGACCGACCCGTACAGAGTTTGACCTGTTTTGGTGACTTTGGAAAACAGGACCGAATTGCATTTCGCCGTGTTTGCGTTCTCATGCGTACCGAACATGCAGCCATTGGCACCGATGTCTTCAAATTCGCATTTTTCCAGAATGTTCGCATAACACGACTTGCGGAGCCATAGCCCGTTTTCGCCAAGGTGCCGGAACGAACAGGTGTCGAACGTGCAAGTGTTCGCATGGTCGATCTGAATCGCGGCATCCGCCGGCAAGAATGAGTACCCGTTTGGATCGTCCGGATTTTCCGCATTCGGAGAACTGTAAGTGGCCGCCTGAATTCCCCAGTAGATTTTTTGCGGTTTCTCCTGAAATGCCGTGTAAGCGAAATTCAGTCCGATGAAATGCAGGTTCGTGACAGGGTGCTCTTCGGTTCCCCCGACGACGAGCAACTGTTTGGCCGCCGGCGCAACGACATGAATGTTCTCGGCCGTTTCGCCGTCGCGCAGCTTGTAGTAAAGCGTGCCTGTTTTGACGTCGAGAAACCATTCGCCGGGGGCGTCGAGGTAATCAAACGAATTTTCAAGAAAATACCGGGGATGCGGCTCAAAACCGTCGATCGCCAAAAACGGAAGATTCCCGCCGATTTTCACGGGAACCGTCAATTGCCGTTTTTCGAAATCGATCGACTTGACCGGCGTTCGCGTGATGGCCCAATCATGCAAAAACACCAGTTCCACCTGGTCAAGATCGCGCACTTTCGGCAAAGCGTCGCTTTCCTGGAAAAAGAAATTGGTTCGTCTGTCGTCCCCCGCTTTTTCGACCCGCAAAAACCCTTCGTTCGGAAAACGGGCCCGCGTCATCCGCTTTTCGTTGACGTACAGGTCGCGAAACGTCCAATCGCCCGATTTGACCTCCGGGATGACAACCGACACGATGCCGTTTCCCGCATCTTTGAAGCCGGTGATTTTTTTGCCCCCCGAAATGGTTGCGTCATGTCCTTCGTAAAAAACGAGCTTGTCGTAGTTCCCGCGCGAAACGCCGCCGTCTTCGGTACCGAATCGGAGCGGTTCGGTCAAACAATACTCGCCGGCAAGAATATGGACTTCCTTGTTTCCGTCTTCTTTCGTCACCGTTTCCCGAATCGCCTTTTGTGCCCGCGCGATCGTCTGGAACGGTTTGTCCTCCGTCCCGGGATTCGCATCGTCACCGTCCGGCGAAACATAGAGGCTCAGGACGATTTTGTCAAAAGGAATTTGTTCCCCCAAAACAGGCATGGAACAATTCCATGCCATGATTCCCGTTATTCCAGCACAAAGCAAAATGAATCCGGCCCGGTTTAACATGTCTGTCTGCCCCTTTTTATTTAAAAATTACGACACGAAAACCTGGCTGATAGCGTTGAGCAAGCTCGACCGCTAACAGCCAAGTTTAATTTGTTCTTTACATAACAATATACTCAAGCCGGTTGAAAATTCCGGAAGCGGGACACGGCAAGCCCTGCAACGCAGGGCGTCTGCGCGAGGCCGAAGGCTGCCGCCCATACCGGCTGCGGTATAGCACAACACCTGATTGTACCGCAAAAAACACCACTGTTCAATCTGATGATCATTCCCGCCAGTTGTCCGCGACCCATTTGGTGGGGCGGACGGCCCGAAAACCGTATTTGCCGACATAACCGTTGACGGCGGCATCAGGGTTCGGGTTTCCGTGAAAAATCACGATTTTCGCCCCTTTCGGTCGCACCGGCTCCAAAAAATAACAGAGTGGAAACGGCTTGAGACAATGACGCTTGAAACTGCAACACCATTCGTCCGGCCAATATTCCAGCAATCCCTTTTCGTGAATGGCGTGTGAAAGATACGCCTGCTCATTCCGATGTTCCGCGCGAAATTTTTCGCCGTGTTTGAGAAAATTGTCGAGCACGTCGGGATACTTGCCGATCTCGAACCGAAAGACCGAGGAATTGCCGATAATTTTTCCCTGAAAATCCCAATCGTGAATGATCCGGAACTCGCCGGGCAGGTCGAAAAACGGGGCAAGGTCGTCGAGAATCACAAGGTCAAGGTCGAGAAACAAAGCACGCCCTTCCAGGTCGGCGAGTTTCGCACCGAACACGGTCAGTTTCCGCCAGCCGCGTTCCGGCAGGTGTTGCGGCAACTCCATTTCGGGGAGCGGTCGCACGTCGATCCCCGAATGAAGTCCGTTTCCGTCGTCGGTGAAACAGACGAACCGATACGGACGTTTCAAATGGCGTCGCACCATCCCGGCAAGCGTATTGACGTAATTCGCCCCGTATTTGACACCCCACTTCATGCAGATGATATTGTCCGTCATTTTCGGTTTCGTCCGTTGTTGATGATAGTTTGGAACATTTCAGGAAAATAACAGCCCGGAGCGTAAGCGACGGGGTATTGTTCCGGTTGATCGTCCACACCACTTTGACCCCCGCGCTGACGCTTGGGGCTGCTATTCTTGAATCACTTTGCCGCAGGGAACGGTTTTTCGCGTTCTTTGGGGGCGGGTTTCGCTTCGCGGGGGGCGTTGGGATCATTCGGCACCCCCATGCCCGGCTGCCATGAATTCTCGTCCGGTCGCCACGGACGCTCTTTGCCGTAATTGCCCGGCATGATCTTCCACAGTGATTTCGGCATGTTTTCCTTCATTTTTTCCAATTTCGCCTTTTGTTGCGGCGTCAAAATTTTTTGCAGGCCTTCCCGCGATTTTTTGAGCATGCTTTTGAGTTTGGGAATATACTTGTTCGTGACGGACACCTTTTTTTCATGCACGACTTTCGAAACCTGCTCTTGCAACGTCTTCACTTCCTCTTCCGACTTGGCGTTTGCAATTTTTTTATTCAATTCGGCAAAGGCGGCGTCCGTTTCCAACGCTTGATTCATTTCTTCATCCATGGAAATACTGAAATCAAAAAGATTTCGAAGGTTTTCTTTTTGGATGCCCTGATACGCTTTTTGTTGTTCAGGAGTCAAATCAAGAATCGTTTCAGGCTTAAGCGACAAACCCAATCCCAGGAGTGTGCCCGTGATGGCATTCAGTTCTTCAGAATCGGTGACTTGATCAAAGTCGGCGTACTGCGAAAAAATCAATACCCGCTCCTGCGCCGCCCTGAATTCGTCGTCTGAAACCACCGATTTGACGGTCGTTTCAATGTCCGGCGCAAGCGAGTCGAGTGTGGAAAAAAGAAGTTCAAACTGTTCATCCAATTTGTCCAGTTCCGGTTGTTCGTAACCGGCGTCGCTCATCGTTTTTGAGAGTTTTTGCCCGATGTTTTGAGCCAATTTTTTGTCCATTTCAGAAAATTGCTCCGGCGAAAGCCCGGTCATGGCGATGGACAATTCGTCACTGATCTGCTCCTCACGGCTCTTTTCTTTTGCGTCCTGTTCCTCCGCCCCTTGTGAAAACAACGTTTTCGCCGGGATGAAAACAAGAAGTATCATGCCAAAGATCAAAAATTGACGTGTCATGTTTTTCCATCCTGTGGTAAGTGTACTGTTGAAATTTTTATGAAAGATTGATCATGCAAATCTTTGCCCTGAAGCGTAATGACGTGGCAAGTTTTCGGCCTGTAAGGCCGGAGCGTAACAGCCCAGGGCAAGCGGTACTCCGCGCCGCCCTGGGTTACAGTTGCGCGATAAAAACACCTGCCGCCCTGAAAGGGCAAGGGTCATGCCCAAATATGCTCAAGCCGGTTGAAAATTTCGGAAGCTGAACACGGCAAGCCCTGCAACGCAGGGCGTTTGCACGAGGCCGAAGGCTGCCGCCCATACCGGCTACGGTATATATCGTTCATCGAATTCGATTTTATGTTTTTTCAGCAATGAAATCAATTCGTCTTGAAACGTCATTTTTTTGTGATGCTCTTCCTGTGCTGCAATGTATTTGATAACGTTTGGAATGTTGGATTCGCTGACGGAAAACGCGCCATATCCGGCCTGCCATTCAAAATGCTTCTTCGTTGCGTCTCGTGAGTTCAACCAGCGGGAAGAACCGCCTTTCATTTCCGCCATCATCTTTGAAACGGAAATTGTTTTCGACATAATGATGAGTGCGTGGACGTGATCTTCCACACCGTTGATCGTGATGGTGACACAATCCAATGAATTCAAAATGCCGATCATGTAGGCGAAAAGATCGCCTCGAACAGCTTTTGACAAAACAGGCTCACGGTTTTTCGTGCTGAAAACGACGTGGACGATGATTTTTGAAAGCGATTGGGCCATATTCCCTTGCCCTTTCAGGGCGGCTGAATTTTTGGGATATCCATAACCCAGGGCGGCGGCGAATACGCCTTGCCCTGGGCTGTTACGCTCCGGCCTTGCAGGCCGCATACTTCCAACTGTCCAAGCAAATCTTATGCGCGTTGCAGGCAACGCGGCTACGATACGTCGATCTGCGATCGACCGCTAAAATTTACCTGGACGTGATTTCGATCTTGTCCCAGTAACCGCCTTCGAACGACCAGCCGGTCGGTTTGTTTTCCAGCTCGAT